>Ga0316191_10004621_pt1 | contig 10297 bp, 9 predicted proteins | sample Eddworburr2cm_MG_FD_204928 | JGI IMG/M metagenome (GOLD analysis project Ga0316191, IMG submission 204928) | Coastal sediment microbial communities from Maine, United States - Eddy worm burrow 2 cm | ecosystem: Environmental > Aquatic > Marine > Coastal > Sediment | place: USA: Maine | collected... | reverse complement strand
GACCTCTCTGGCAAGACGGTCCTCATCACCGGTTGCAACTCCGGCCTGGGGTATGAATCAATGCGCACGTTGGCCGCTGCCGGCGCCCACGTGATCGGCACGGCCCGCACGCTGGAAAAGGCCGAGCAGGCCTGTGCATCGGTAGAGGGCAAGACCACGCCGCTGGTCTGCGAGCTTACTGATATGGATTCCGTCGTTGCGTGTGCCGATGCTGTGAATCGGCTGCTGAATATAGCCAACCAGCCGCTCGACATCCTGATGTGCAACGCCGGCATTATGGCGTTGCCGAAACTGGAGCAGGTAACGATTCAGGTCGGTGGTCAGCCCGTGTTGCTGGAGAAGCAGTTCGTGGTGAATCACCTCGGCCATTACCTGCTCACGCGCCGCGTGCTGCCGCAGGTGCAGGCCGCACCGGCCGGCCGTATCGTCATGCTGTCGAGTACCGGTTATACGCTGGCACCCAAGGGCGGTATTTTGTTCGACAACCTGTCGTACACGGAAGGCTACAAACCGTTTTCGGCTTACGGCCAGTCGAAGCTGGCGAATGCGTTGATGGCCAGGGAACTATCGCTGCGCTATGCGAACGAGCCCCTCACCGCGAACGCTGTCCACCCCGGCATGGTGGGCACCAACCTGGGGCGCTACATCAGCGGCAAACCCCCAACCGCTAACAACAACGCCCCCGATGCGCCACTGCGCAAAGGTTTCAAAACCCCGGTTCAAGGCGCCGCTACCCAGGTCTACGTAGCCATAGACAACCGCTTGAATGATGTCAGCGGCTACTACTTCGAAGACTGCAACCCGAGTGAGATGAAAGGGCCGTATGCCAATGACATGGCGTTGGCAGCCCAGCTCTGGGATGTGTCTGAAGAACTGGTTCAAGATTATCTTTAGCATCTAGACATCGAAAAGACCAACGGTTTTCCGCCGTAAATTCCGCCGTTTAGGCTGCCAGGCGCCGTGCTGCTGCCTGCAAGCCGCCATCATTGAAAAGCCGCTCGTCATTGCATTAGCCACCAAATCTTAAGCTCTATTTAAGCCGCGATCTTGCTGCGCTGCTAGTGACCACTATTAAATATGTTTCCTATAGTTCAGCTTATCTGGCAGGCTGTGAAGGGCCGAACCGAAACATACCGGTCACTGCATTTAGCTATGGAGCTCTTTTATTTTTCCGGAACCCGAACCTTTGCGCTGTGAAGGATCTTCGCTAATTTTCTCAAATTCGTTCATGGTCAAGATCATGCCAATCACCATGAGCAGGAAAACAATGACAGCCGCCATCAAGATAACCTCTGTAGTGATCATGGCTTTCTCCTTAAGCCCATCATTTTGAAATACATGCCAAAGCAAAGAATCGAAGGCACCCACATGGCTGTGAATAGGCCCTCATCTCGCTGGCCCGTAAACCAAAGATATCCGGACAGTGCAAATGAGATGGCTACCGCAGCCAGAATGAATAAATCAGATCGTTGCATCATGGTGTTGCTCCTTTTCATTACTTCTAAGATGTTTGTTCCCATGAACCGATAGCCGCCAACGCGCAACCGAGAACCGCCACTCGCGCGAGTGAGTGTAGCGTGTTTTCGCTACCCAATATTGTTTCGGGAAAGGTGAGCAGTCCGCTCAAATTAAGAATCAGGGCCAGAGCAGACAGAGCAATTAGCGCCATGCCTGAATAGAAAAGAAAGGTTTGGAGTCTGGGTGGCAGCATTGCGCTTTCTCATTACCCTACCAGGGGATTTCCTGACCGTCCCAGGCATAGAACCCGCCACTTTCATTCGCAGTCAGGTCGTTAATGACTGCGAGTAGATGGGTTGCTGATTCGGCCGGCGTAAAGACTTTTCCGCTAAAGCCGTCAGCGGTGAAGGGGTCGGATAGTGCCGTCGATACGGTGCCCGGATGCAGAGCGGCGCAGGTGATTACGGGTCTGGCGCGTGACCACTCTATTGCCAGTGTCTTCAGTAGCATGTTGAGGGCGGCTTTAGATGCTCGATACGCGTACCAACCGCCTAGATTGTTATCACTGATGCTACCGACGCGTGCCGAAAGACTGATAAATTGAGCAGCTTTACTGGCTTTTAGTAAAGGCTCCAATTCAACTGCCAGGCGCAAGGCACCTAGCGCATTTACATCATAGGCCAGTAACAAGTCGTCCGTGTTGATGTCGGCGAGCCGCTTTTCCGGACGCATGCCGCTGACGCTGTGCAGAATTCCCGCAGTGTTAATAACCAGGTCAAGTTTCTCAGCTTCCTGGATAAGGCTCGCAGCCGCGACAACACTGGAAGCATCTGTCACATCCAGTGCAATGACTTTAAGCCGCGAGTCCTCTGCGGCTCGCTCATTCAGCGCGAAGCTGAATTCCGGTTTTCGGCAGCCGGCATAGACCAGGCCGATACCAGGATCTGCGAGCAATTGATCAACAAGCGCCAGCCCAATACCGCTGCCTGCGCCCGTGACCAGCGCCGTTCGCGACTGGAACTCCAGTAGGCCATAGACATCACCCGATTGTTGTGGCGTGGTTTCCATCAGCGTTTGCAGCAAGGTGTTCATGTGAAAATATTCGTCCTATAGGACCAATTGGATTCGGCCTATAACTCTGAAGGGGTATGATGATGATTAGACTCGGCGTCAAGCCCAAAAGCCCCGATGCTCCCCCCCCCTAAGCAAAGGCTGCAAAAAGCTGGCCGAGGTCGACATAGTCATTCGCGTCAATAATATAATCCGCTACTAGTGCGAAGACTGCAAACTCTCCCAGATGAAAAGTCCGTATGCCAGCGTCGTGGCATTAGCAGCAAAACATCTGGGATGTGTCCGAAGAACGGGTTCAAAACTGTCTGTCGCATCTGGACGTTGAGAAAACCTGCGTGTTTCCCAAAAAAACAGGGCGTTTAGGCTTCCAGGCGGCAGCACGACGCGCGGGAGCCTGCCATCCTTTAGAAGCCGCTCTTCATTGAATCAGCCATGAAATCTTAAATGCGATTTGAGCCAGGATAATTTTTTTCTAGAGATAATCCGGGGCCAGAAAGTTCTGGCCCTGAGCACGCCTTGAATTACTGGACCCAAGAACCAGCTCTTGTGGTGGTCACCGATCCGGTAATTTCGCAATACCCAAAAAAACTAACGCAAAAACCTGAATGCAATACCGGCTCCGGCAAACCAGTCTGGCTCATAGCTGACGAGGCCGATTCCGCCACGAAAATCCAGCTGAATACCCGAACTCAGCGCGATGGTAGTCCCCGCTTGAAGGTTGTGTCGGTCAGGTATCTTCCGTCCGTATATATAGGTGCCGTAGATTTCGCTAAACCAGTTGATGGATTCGTTAACAGGCCCGTGAAGCGCGATGGCGTAACTCATATCCCAATCTGATTTTCTTTGCCCGGCTTCTTTATAGGTGACGTAACTTGGTCCGACGTTGTATGTCAGGCTTAAATGCTCAGACAGCGTATTGGAACCAACAAAGAGCACTTCTGGTATGACATAGTTGCTTGTCAGTTCAGTCGATCCCAATGGCACGCTGACATCGATCAAAAGTGCCATAGCCGGATAGTAGTTTTTCTCCTCTGCCAGAAATATTTTCGTCCCTATATTGATGTCAGAAAAGCCATATTCAGACCCTGTGGACTTGTCCTCGATCGTCCAGCCTGAAGCATAAAGCCGTCCTTCGAACCGGTCGCTGAATCCATAGCGCATAAGCAGTTCGGGGAAAACGTGGCTTGTGCCATCTCCCTTTTCCGAATCAATATCGCTGGCCTTGTAGCCGGCCTCGACCTGAAAACTACGCTTGGGGACAACGACCGGTGCAACACTGTCGGTTGGTCGGTCAGTGACCAATGGCGCAACAGCCTGTGCATCTGTAAGAACCATAAAATTAGCGGCACAAACAATAAGCGGAAACAAAAAATACGCTGCTTTCTTATGCATGTAGCGAAGTAAATATAGACACTGCTGTGAGCCTGCTCTTGTCGGCAACATGTAGATATCGTAATTCAACTAAGCGGCCTGCAGCTATATGGGCCAGTAATTATCCGGGGCTGAAGGCACAGGGAGACACTATTATAGTTTGTGCAGTCGATCTGCCTTAGCCGGGTAACCATTGCAAGCCAGAGCTTCAGAGTCTGGCACCACGTCTTAAGCGCGATATAACAGCCTGTCTCTGCTGCCTTAGCTTTACATAGGCTGCAGGTGTGTCCTGTCGACGTGCCTCCGTTTGACCTGCCACCTGCAACGTAATAGATTGAGGGTCTGCGGGTTAAGTGTTGAGTGCCGGGGGGTGCGTGATGGCTTGTTGGTTCCGTAACGGGCGATGGCTCGTTGGTCTGGGGGCGGGAGTGCTGGCGTTTAGCGGCGGTGCTTACGCGCAGGAAGATGTCAAGGATATCGACGAGCTGGTGGTCTCGGTCCGCAAGACGGAAGAAAACGTTCAGGAAGTGCCTATCCAGGTCAGCCTGTTCGACGCCACCATCATCCAGTCCGAAAATTTGCGCACCATTGCCGACGTGGCGCGCCTCACCCCCAGCCTGCAGTTTGATACGGGTTTCTGGCCCAGCGACACGCGGGTGTCTATCCGCGGTTTATTCAATCGAGCCGGCCGGCCGAGTGCGGCGGTGCTGATTGACGGTATCGATGCGATGAGTGAGTCGTTTGAAAGTACCGGCGGCTCGGCGTTGCTGAACCAGCGCATCCTGGATATTGAACGCATTGAGGTTGCGCGCGGCCCACAGAGTGCGTTGTATGGACGTGCGGCATTTGCGGGTGCGGTTAACTACGTAACCAAGCGCCCGCCGGAGGAATGGGGGCTGACGGTGTCCGGGCAGCAGGGTGAGCGCGGCCGTGCGGAGCTCCGCGCCAATTTTGGCGGGCCGCTTATTGATGACAAGCTGGCCTTTAATGTGATCGGCTCGCACTACGAGCTCGACGGTGATTACACCAACCCCAATACGGGCGGCGAGATCGGTGGCGGCGAGAGTAGTGGTTTATCGGTGGGCCTGAACTGGACGCCGACGGATAACTTCGGCGCTTATCTGAACACCACCTACAGCCAGGACGAATACAACCCGGCCTCGATCGTGCTCGTACGGGCCAATTCGTTCCGCATTCTGAAAGACGATGGCACTTACATCACCGATCAGACGCCCAACCCGATCAACGATCCGACCACCACAGCGTGCACTAACCCGCCGCTCGGTGGCAACGACTCGTGTCTCTGGCTGGTCGAAGGCAACATCAAGGCCGACGGCAGCCAGATCGATATTTCCCCTGACCCGCGCACCGGTGAGGAGTACTCGGGCACTGACGACACGACCTTCCGCACGAACCTGATTCTGGACTGGGCCATTAGCGACACGCTGGCGTTTCGCTCGGCCACTTCGTACACGGATGCCAACCAGAAGCTCAATCTTGATACGACCCAGTCGTTTTCGATTCCTGGCCCGGGTGAATCGTTTGGCGCGAGCGCGGGCAACGGTTCGGATGCGAAGAACGAATTCAACTACAAGCAGTACTATCAGGAGTTCCAGCTTAACGGCATCGCTGGCGAGCGCATCAACTGGTTGGCCGGCATCAATGGCTTCTGGGAAGATGCGGATGACCGCAACAACAGCACGTTCTGGTACCGCGACCCGAGTTATTTCCTCTGTCAGCCTAACTTTGTCGTCAACAAGGCCGCGCCGTGTGCGTTTGCTGACTCCACTACTTTTGATAAAACACTGAATCGCGACACCACCAGCTACTCGGTGTTCGGTTTGTTCGGTTGGCAGTTCGCTGACAAATGGAAAGTGACCCTGGAAGGGCGGTACATTTACGACAAGGTTGAAGTATCAGCCGACACGGCCGACCTCGCGGCTGACATTCTTAGCTTTGTGCCCTTCAACGCGGCCGCATCCTATATCTACGCGGGCAAGCCCGGCTTCACGGACAGTGTCGATGACACGAATTTTGTGCCGCGTGCCTCGCTGGAGTATCTCGCAACGGACACCGTGATGCTCTATGGCTCGATTGCCAACGGCATCAAACCGCCCACCTACAATACGACGGATCTTGGCGATCCGGAGATTGCGCGGGTGTTAAAGGAAGACCTGTGGACTTACGAACTGGGTGCGAAGTCGACCCTCAGTGACGGTCGCCTGCTCCTGAACGGCGCGGTGTTCCTGAACGATTACACAGACCAGCAGGTGCGAGTGCAGTTTCCGCCACCCGCCGGCTCGTTTACACCGCGCAGCGGCACGGCCAACGCTGGCGAAACGACCGTCTGGGGTGTGGAAATCGACGCAAGCTGGCGGCCCGCTGAGCGCTGGTTGCTGAATCTCAGTTACGCATTTACAGATGGCGAATACGACAATCTGGTGCTGCAGGATGCGCAGCCGGCGGCGGCACCCGTGTCGCGTAACGAACAGGTCAAGGCAGGTAACGCCGCAGCTGACTACAGTGGTAACGATACCATCGGCAACCCGCGCAACGCCGCCACCTTCCTCGGCAGATACCAGGCGCCGTTATCCGCTCAGCTCGATTGGTATGGGCAGGCGTCCGTCAGTTATCAGGGCGAGCGTTACGCCGATATCGCCAACCTGGTTGAGCTGGAAGCGTACACATTGGTTGATGCCCAGATCGGTTTGCAGGCGGATAACTGGTTCGTGTCCCTTTACGCCGAAAATCTGTTCGACGATGACACCATTCGCTACGCGCAGGAATTCATTGACCAGAGCCAGGGTTTTCAGGGCACGGATCCGGATTCGCCGCCCAACACCTTTACCTTTCCGATCGCCTACTTTGGCTATTTGCCGCAACCGCGCACGGTCGGTGTCCGGTTCTCATACAGCACGAATTGATGGTGTCAGACACCAATATTTAAATTCGATTTAAGCCGCGATATTGACCACTGCATGGGGCCAGAGTGAAAACAGCTCCTGCTAAATCAAGGCAGCATTGAAACCGATTGTAGGGGCAGTTTTTACACTGACCCTATTAATTTCTGACCCTATTAATTTAATTGGTCGCCGCAGATTCCTGCGGGTGCGCCGTGTCCATCTGTTCATCTGCTTTCGACTTTAAGCTCATCGCCGTCAGCAGAATGACTACGGCCAAAACTATCAGTCCGGCAAATGCCGCCTGGTAACCGGCCGCGCCACCGCCGTAAGAAGCCGCGACGGCGCCCACCATTGCCGCACCCACCAGGCGTCCAACCGATGAAACTACGCTGAGTAATCCCTGCGCAGCAGCGCGATCATGGTTGCCGGTTTCTGCGAGCACGATGTAACGCAGCGGCGCGCCGACCAGGCCCGCCGAGCCTATGCCGCCCAGTACGCTTGCGCACACAAAAATAGGGATGTTCATATCTACAAACGCGTATACGCACAGCGAGATACCTACCAGTACCTGGCTCACTACAATAATCAACCGCGTCCCGACCTTGTTGATCAGTTTGCCCACCAGGGGTGCTGCTACAGTCGCGGCAACGACGCCGGGCAGCAGCAGCAAGGCCGAATCAGCCGGTGATATGCCTAATGACGCCACGAGCAGCGCCGGCAGGAAAATACTGCCGGACTGCAGCGCGCTGGTGCCTGTGGAAATCGCGCAGCTTTTAGAAATCTGTGCAGACTCGAACAATGCCGGTCGCACGATCGGGTCGACTGCAGTTTTCTCCGCACGCCAGAAGACCACAGTGAGTGCTACCAGCAACAATAAACCGCCGCTAACCTGCGGGCTTAACGCGCTGTCGAGTGCTGCGTTCGTATCAATACCGGTGATGGCGATGATGAGTGCGCCCATTGCCGCGATCAGTATGAACATGCCTTTTTTGTCGAACGGCTTTGGCTCATGCTCGCCACCGGCGGGCAATAATTTAATGGCACCAACAATCAACAACGCGGCGATGGGCAGATTAATCGCGAACAACCATTGCCAGGAAAACCGCAGGAAGATACCACCGAGTAACGGGCCGGCCAGAAACGCGACGCCCCAGACCATGCCCAGAATACCAAGCGCCTGACCGCGCTCTTTGGGCGCCAGTCTCGCGCCGATGACCGCCGCCGCGGCCGGAAAAATGCCACCCGCGCCGAAGCCCTGAATCGCGCGACCGGCGTACAACATCCATTCCGACTGTGCGACCACCAGCAGCAGTGAACCTGCCGCGAACAGCGCAATGCTAAGAATGTATATCGGGCGTGGTCCGTGCCGGTCGGCGAGCTTGGCTAACAGCAGTGCCCCGATCATTTGCAGCAACACGTAAGCGTTGAGTAACCAGGCGAGTTCGCGGGGTTCCATGCCGAATTCGACCTGGATCACGGGCAGGGCAGGGCCAATGATGGCCAGATCCAGGGCGCCCATGAGCGTCCCCACGAAAAGCAGGGCCAGCAGCCATTTGGTTTGTTTTGCTTCCATCGATTCTCTGTTCGTGGCGGGAGGGCAGCGCTACGATACCGCGGTTCCACCCCTGTGGCACCTATATATAGCTATTCGACCGAATTTACGGAAAGGATGCCAGCCGTGAGTTAATTACCGGGAACCGACCCCAGTTCCAGATTCCGTTTTAAGGGGCTCCATGTATTAGTGGCGGCTGCCGCGACCACATCGTTTAAGCGCCTTAAATAGCCCTATATTTCTGGTGCCTGATTCAATGATGAGCGGCTCTGAATGCTGGCGAGCATCCGGGTGGCAGCAATACGCCTGAAGGCCAGCCGCCAAATGTTTCTTCGCAGGACTCGAAGAGCCCGGAGATAGAACCGCACGAAGTCGGTCTGAAAGACCTCCTCAGGATTAATGCATAAAAGGCATAGCTTTTCATGCCGCCAGATGCAGGCCAGGGATGGCAAACAGTATCGGCACAGTCGCTCGTGATTGAATCTGATGCAAAAAAACCGCTTTAAAATCAATGGCGATACGTAATTTCCGAAGTATGCGTGGCGGTTGATTTGTGGGCCGGCGAGTACAATTAAGTTACTGGCAAAGATGCCGCAGCGGAGGGTTGATCTAATGGATATTGGTATTAGCTTCGCAAATGTTAACTGGCTGATCGTTCTGGTGGCCACGACTCTTGGTTTCGTGATTGGGGGTTGCTGGTATTCACCCGTCCTGTTCGGGCGTTTCATTCCAAGTCTGATGGCTGACCTAAAGTCGGGCGGCGATTCGCCTGAGGGGCCGACGCGCTACCTCGCCGGCATTTTCACGGTATCGTTCGCTATGCTGTGGTTTGCAGCGGCTTTTCTGGCCGGGCTTATAGGCCCGCAAGCCACGGCGAGTGATGGTATATACCTTGGCCTGGCAGTCGGGCTGTTTTTCGTGATCCCGGCGCATGCAATCGCTGCCATGTTTGGGGCGCGACCGATCCAGATCATCTTCATCAACGGTGCGTATTTCGCATTCTGTCTGGCAGCAATGGGCGCGATACTCGCAGTATGGAGCTGAGACTGTCTGGTGAGCGAATAATTGAACAGCGAATGATGCTCAGTGGCGAGTAGATATTCTGCGTTTTATAGAGCGAACGTGGGACACTGGCTAAATACAATTTGGCAATGCGGCAATCCATCTATGGTCCGCTAGCGAAATGAACCCTATGTCCTGCTGATTTCTGCGTGCGTCTGCAATTTCTCGCATGGCGTCCTTGTTTGCACTGATGTCAGATATCGGGGGGGGTAATATGGTGTAGTGATTTCAATATAGGTCGCTGTGGCGAATGAAGTCGTAACAGATCGTATGAGAGTGAAGTGTTATGAAAGTCCCTGAAGCTTTTTTTGCAGTCATCAATCCGGTTATGAAGACTTTACTTCGTTCGCCCGTTCATGGCCTGTGGAGTAATAGCATCATGTTGATTACCTTCACCGGCAGAAACAGCGGCCGCCAGTTCACCACCCCGGTTCGCTTTATTCAGACTGATGGTACGGTGCGCTGCTTCACTGCCAAAGAGAATCAATGGTGGCGCAATTTGCGTGGTGGCGCGCCTGTTACGCTACGCATCAGCGGGCAGGACAGAAAATATCAGGCGCAAGCGATCCATGACGACCCTGTGGCAATCCGCAAGTGGCTAACGTTCTATCTGGAGTTGTACCCTCAGGATGCTGACTACCACGAGATTCGGCTAAATAAAGACAAGACACTAAACGAAGCCGATTTGGAAAGGGCGGTGCAGCACGCCATAGTGGTTGAGGCTCGGGCTGAGGGTTAAAGCCTGTGCTTTTATATGTGATTGTTGTCGAGACCAAAGTTGTATAGTGATTGCGGAGGCCTTCAATGAGTCTTGTTAAAAAAAGCAGTGCCTGGGATCGACAATCCATAGACGAATTCTTGCAGTCGACCGTCATCCCGG
>Ga0316191_10004619_pt1 | contig 10298 bp, 9 predicted proteins | sample Eddworburr2cm_MG_FD_204928 | JGI IMG/M metagenome (GOLD analysis project Ga0316191, IMG submission 204928) | Coastal sediment microbial communities from Maine, United States - Eddy worm burrow 2 cm | ecosystem: Environmental > Aquatic > Marine > Coastal > Sediment | place: USA: Maine | collected... | reverse complement strand
CGGCAAAGGATTTGAACCGTACGCTCCAGCTCAGCCCTTCTGCCAATCAGAGGGTCGATCTTGCCATCGGCAGCACGTTCGAGAAGATTGATCGTAAAAGCTTCGAGAGGATTGACCTTCTTGGCTGGCTTACTCTCCGGGGATTGCTTGGTTTGCTCGTCTGGTTCTCGCTGACCAGGCTGAACTTCTTGGAAAGGGACCTTGGTGATGCCATGAGAAACATAGTTGAGGACGTCGAGCCTCGACAGGCCTTCGGCCTGAAGAATCTGCGCAGCCAGGCAATCCTTCTGCTCAAGGATCGCAGAGAGGATATCGCCAATGCCTATTTCAACACGGCCGGACGACTGCATGTGCGTTACGGTTCGTTGTAAAACATTCTGCAGGCCGACTGTCTGCTCAGGCATATCCACATCGGTCTGCTCCAAGGCTTCTAGATGTTGATCGAAGTAAAGCTCAAGATCTTCGCGCAGGCTTTGAATATCGCCGCCGCAGGCTTGAAGTATCTCCTGGCCCTGCTCGTCAAAGAGCATTGCGTACAACACATGCTCGGTGGTCAGAAATTCATGACGCCGGCGTTGTGCTTCCCTGACTGCGAGGGAGAAGGTTATCTGAACATCCTGGCTAAACATGCTTCTCGATTACTCCATTTATAGACATTCGCTTTCGAACACTCGCCAGCCCTACGTTCTCTGCCTGGCAGAGATCAAGCCTGCTCCAGAGAACAGCGTAACGGGTAGCCCTCTTTACGTGCCATTTCGTGGACCTTGCTCACCTTGGTTTCAGCAATCTCGTAAGGATAGGCACCACAGACCCCGGAGCCCTTAAAGTGGATATGCAGCATGATCCGGTTCGCCTCGGTAGGTGACTTATGAAAAACCACGATCAGGGCTTCAACGACAAATTCCATGCTCGTATAGTCATCATTATGCATCAGGACCGTAAACATGGGTGGCCGCTTGATAATAGCACGATTTCTGACATCAGAACGGGTTTGATTGTTGGCGGTCGGCCTTGCCATATCTTCACCTTGGGTAGCAACAATAGAGACCAAGTTTATGGAGGCTTATCCTAGCACAAAACGCCACGAGATGTCATCGTTGTGCCTGACCCTGTTTGACAGAGAGCCAAAAACACCTAAAATTTAAAGACTCATTTTATTGTCCGGTTTTCTCTCCCACCACCATCCGGATATTCATTGCTTGCAGGCAATTATAATTATAATTGGGAACCCGTACTATGTCCAAGTCCGTGTCTGAAAAACTGTCATTCCCGATTCTGTGCGGCTGGTTCTTTGCGGGTGCTTTGGCCCTTATTGCACTGGCTTTGCTTGATCGCAGCATTCATGGCCTGCCCATCAGCCTTTCCCAGCTCTGGCTGCCGGTGGTGCTCGGGGGAATAGCCGGCACTCTCTTCGGCCGATCGAACATCCATTTGCGCAACATGAGTCGCCAGTTCGATGAAGGCGAGAATCGTTTTCGTGAGTTTTATCAGAGAACTCCGGCCATGCTCCATTCGATGGACCGTGAGGGGCGCCTTCTTCGTGTCAGCCAGTCGTGGCTTGACACCCTAGGCTACGACCGCGAGGAAGTGATCAACAAGGATTTCTTCACTTTTATCGTCGGCGAGAACATCCCGGAGATCAAAGCAAAGCACTTGCAGAGGCTCAGGACTTTAGGTGAATTCAGGGACAGCAACTACAAATTGCGTTTGGCCAATGGTTCGGTCATTGACGTTTCGATTTCTGAAGCAGCTCTCTGTGATTTTGACGGTTGCCTGACTGAAAGCCTGGCCGTTCTCAACGATCTGACCGATCATCACGCTACAGAGGAGCGCATTGAACGCATGGCCTACTTCGATACCCTGACCGGCCTGCCGAACCGAGCCTTGATGGACGATCGAATTCTGCAATCGATAGCCCTGGCCCGACGCGACGGCAGGCAGGTGGGCATCTTCTTTTTCGACCTCGACCGCTTCAAACTGATCAACGATACTCAGGGCCATGCTGTTGGCGACATGGTACTGCGATCCGTCGCGCAGCGCTTAAAAAAATTCATCCGGGAAGGCGATACCTTTGCCCGTCTGGGAGGCGATGAGTTTGTGATTGTACAGGCTGATCCAAACCACGAACCAAATTTTGGCATCATGGGACAACGTATTCTCGAAACACTGGCACAGCCTTTTCATATCGGCAGCCGAGAGTTTTTTACCACTGCCAGTATCGGCATAGCAATCTATCCTGCTGATGGCGATAACCCGCAGACGTTATTAAAAAGTGCAGATACAGCCATGTATGTCGCCAAAAGCCAGGGCCGCAACAATCTCCAGTACTTCTCCGACGACATGAATGCCTCCGCCCGGGCCAAAGCCAACCTTGAGAGCCGCCTGCGTCACGCACTGAACAACGGCGAGTTACAGCAGCATTACCAGCCACAAGTTAACCTGGTGACTGGCCGTGTCACAGGAGTCGAAGCTTTACTGCGCTGGTATGATGACGGCGGCAATCTTATTCCACCAGACCAGATCATCAGCGTGGCTGAAGAGAGCGGGCTGGTTTTTCCGCTTGGCGAATGGGTTTTAAAGACTGCCTGTGCCCAAGCAAAGGCCTGGCAGGATGCTGGATTTCGGCCATTACGCATGTCCGTCAACCTCTCAGGGCATCATATCCGCCAATCCAATTTCATTGATCGCGTTGAATCAATCCTGAACGAGACAGGGATCAAACCCAACACTTTGGAAATAGAACTTTCGGAAAGCTCGGTCATGGAGCACGTCAAGGACAGCATTCTGGCGTTGACCGACCTCAAAATCCGCGGCATAAATCTTGCGCTCGACGACTTCGGTACCGGATATTCTTCTTTACCGCACCTTAAACACTTCCCGATTCACCGCATCAAGATAGCCAGAGAATTTATTCGCGACATTATTCACACCCCCGATTGTGCCGCCATCACCAAAGCGATTCTAAGCATGGCTGGCAGCTTGAACCTATCGGTTACCGCTGTCGGAGTGGAAGATTCGATGCAGCTTGACTTCCTGCGGAAGCACGGTTGCATAGAGGCCCAGGGAAGCCTGTTTGGAGCAGCCATGAGCGCAGAAGAGATGACAATCTTTCTCAAAAACTCTGGTGGGGACATGTCTCCAGGGTTCAAGAAACAGAAAAACGAGAACGAGAGAACCCTCTTGGCCTCTAAAGAAATCCACTAGCAGTCTGTCGGACTATACGGGCCGAAGCGAAAATCCGGATCATGGATACTCCGACAGGCTGCTAGCAGGTAGCTTTCGGCTTTTGGTTGGACAACTAATGAGTTGGAATTCTCTCTCCAGAAGCATACAGAGTAAGCATCTCCGGTTCGGCAAGCAGCGCCAGAACCGCCGAGCTCAATCTTCTGGGCCGATGGTCAAGCCCCAGGGATTCCAACGCTCCACCTAACTCACAGTAGACAGTCTCGATAAGTTTCTTCTGGAACAGGTCCATCTCAACGCATGGTGCACCATCCAATGGGATCATTGCTATCGCATCACGGCAGAGTTCGGGATCAGTAGAGGTAATAGCGCGGCACAAGAGGGGGCGAACAGTATGAATCAAACAGTTGCCGCAATTATCCAGAAAAGCGCAGGGCTTACGCAGGAAAAGGCGCTCTTCATCATCCAGCCAGCGAGTCTGCCTGATCAACTCCTGCAGCCGGTCTCGCAACACATCAAGCTCCTCAACAGAGAAACGTCTTTGCAGGAACCAGGCGATCGCAACCGCTTCTGGCATCAGGACCGCGACGTTGAGTACGCAGCAGGTTCCGCAACCAGGGCCGCAGGCGACACGAGAGGTCCCCGGAGTGTTGCCGAAGCGGGCAAGATCTCTTTCCGCCGCGGCGGCCAGAAGATGCATACGGCCGGAGATCCCCACGAAGCTGCTGCCGGAAGACATTAAAGACCTGGAAAACTTGCGGACCTGCCGGGCATAATTAAAGAAATCGAATTGGTTCCGCATGTTCGTCTCCCTATGAAAAGAGTACACGCCTGCAAAGAAGTGCTGTTAATATACATTATAAAAGTAGCACTGTCACATCTGCTTATATGGGTGACAGGTTCGATAAGATGTATTAGAGTCACGCTGTTTTCGTTATCTATTACTGCCTTTGTTGCCACTTATGGCAACGGAAAGGTCATCATGTGGCGCATTGTTGTCCTGATCACCCTGGTGCTGGCTGTAACCATGCCGTCCCAGGCCGGATCAAAGAAAACAGAGAAGAACATCGCATCACGGGAAGGTGTCAAAGGACAACCTGATGCAGAGCGGCGAGGTGTGTTCACCCCCGCTGAACGCAACCTGATTCGCGCGCAGCTGATTGGCCAGAAACGAACGACACCATTACAGCGCGACATGAATTTGCCCCTCGGCCTGCAGCAAAAAGTTGCCCGTGGCAAAGCTCTGCCGCCTGGCTGGCAGAAAAGGGTCGTCCAAGGCCGTAGCTTGGATTACCATGTTTACCTTCAGGGCAAGAACCTTCCCAACGACCTTTTGCAAAGGCTTCCACCGCCGCCAGTCGGCTCCGAGATCCTTCAGATTGAGGATAAAGTCGTCCGACTCAACTCGGCGACCCGCACCATTCTTGACGTCTTTGACCTGACACCGGCACACTGAAACAAAGGGGAATTTCACATGGAGCAGACGACTCATACCCCCCTGATTGGCTATCTCCTCTGGTTGTTCGGCTTCACCGGCTCGCACCGTTTCTATTACGGGCGGCCAATTTCAGGGACTATTTACTTCTTTACGCTGGGACTTTTTTTTATCGGCTGGCTGGTTGACCTGTTTCTTATCCCTGGCATGGATCGCCAGGCAGATCTGCGTTTTAATTCGGGCCCGACTGACTACAATGTCGCCTGGATACTGCTAACCTTTTTGGGCCTTTTCGGCATACACCGCATGTACATGGGCAAGTGGCTGACTGGCATCCTGTACCTGGTAACCGGCGGCTTATTCGGCATCGGCTATATCTATGACTTCTGGACCCTCAACGATCAACTGTCTCAACTTAATGGTTGAGCTTAGAACATGGAGCAGTGAATGATTACTCACGTTGTACTTTTTAAATTCAAACCGGAAACGACAGCGGCAGAGATTCAACACCTTGCTGAAACCCTTGGCGAACTGCCGCAAACAATCGATGAGATTCGCGAGTTTCGTTTCGGTACAGACGTGATTCGTTCCGAGCGCTCCTATGATCTCGGCCTGATCTCGAGTTTTGATGATCTTGCTGCACTGCAGCGCTACCAGTTGCACCCGGAGCACCAGAAAGTCCTGGCGCAGGTCAAAACCATCATCTCGAGTGTCGTAGCCGTTGATTTTGATGGTTGATGGCGTCGCAAAAAGCCCGCCCTTCGGCGTTATGGCGTTTCTGCAGGACTTCGCCCCAGGCAAGCGTCAAATCTGTAAAAACTGCCTGGAGTCTGTGCATATGACAAAAGATGGCCTGGAGCGTTTTTCAAAGGATTTGCGCCGATACTGCCAGGACTGATTGATTCCACGCACCTGATACCACCGACACCTCATGCCATCTGCACTTTCAGGTTCATGCACAATCTTATGCACTCGCAGCAGCTCACAGAATGGCTAAGAAAAAAATTGTGTAGTGAACTATCCTGTCACACCTCCCTTGCAGCCTCCAGCTCAGGCTGTTATCTTTGCCTGTCACTCACCAAGACCACTCTTATGGAGCTTTCATGCCTGCCTCCCCTGACCTGACCTGGCTCGTTGCCGCCCTGATCATCGGCTTTGTACTCGGCCTCTTCCCGGCCATCCTGCTGGTTAAAAATCGTATTGACGCGGCACGCCTGTCAGGTCGACAGGAGCTTTCCGGTGAGTTGGCAACCCTCGATGAACGTCTTATCAGTCGCAATGCGCGGTTGGAGCGCCTTGAGACAGAGCTTCGGGAAAAGGACGAAAAGCTCGACAGACTCATCCTGGAACGTACCGAGTTGGAGCGGGACAAATCGCGGTTAACCACCGAGCTGAAAGAGGAGACCCGCCGTTCAGGGGAGAATCTCCAGATTCTGAATGATGCGAAAAAAGAGCTGCAGATCCAATTTGAGAACCTGGCGAACCAGATCTTTGCAGAAAAAACCAGGACATTCGCCGACCAAAGCAGAGCCAATCTCGACACAATACTGACACCATTTAAAGAAAAGATTGTCGAGTTCGAAAAAAAAATCACCGAAGTTTACAACACAGAAGGCAAAGAACGGCACTCGTTGATCAAAGAGGTCCAGCGTCTTCAGGAGCTGAATCAGAAGATCGGCGAAGATGCCGCGAATCTGACCAAGGCCCTCAAAGGTGATGCTAAAACCCAAGGCACTTGGGGGGAAATCATTCTCGAACGCATTCTCGAGGAGTCTGGCCTGCGCAAAGGCATCGAATATGATTCGCAAGGAGGGTTCAGGGATACTGATGGTAAATTACTTAAACCCGATGTCGTTGTTCATCTCCCCGAAGAGAAGGACATCATTATTGACTCAAAGGTATCTCTGGTCGCTTACGAAAAATATGTGCGCACCGAAGATGCCGATGGACGGGACCGGGCCGTCAAGGATCACCTGATTTCGATTAATGCTCATTTGAAGAGCCTGGAGTCAAAAAGATACGACGAATTGCCAGGCATCAAAAGCCTTGATTTCGTCCTGATGTTTATCCCGATCGAAAGCGCTTTCATGCTCGCAATAGACAAGGACAGCGAAATCTTCCGCAAAGCCTTTGATCAGAATATTATGATCGTCAGCCCGTCCACACTGCTGGTGACACTGCGAACCATCCAGAGTATCTGGCGCTACGAATACCAGAACAAGAACGCCCTGGAAATCGCCGAAAAGGCCGGCAACCTGTATGACAAGTTTGTCGGTTTTGTGGCCGACCTTGAAAAGCTTGGCGATCAGATCGACAACACTCAGAAAGCCTATGACGGCGCCCACAACAAGCTGATCAGCGGTAAGGGTAATCTTGTGTCCAGAGCGCAGACGCTCATCGACCTCGGGGTTAAAAGCCGCAAACGACTACCGGCTTCAGTCATACAGGAAGCTGAGTTTGGGACACCTCTTGTCGAGCAGGGGAATCCGGATTCATAGGCAAGCGAAGATCAGTCACCTGGCAGTCTGTCGGACTATACGAGCTCATGGATAGTCCGACAGACTGCTAGCCACGCAGATTTAATGACCAACTCCAGGATCGAAACCTATCTCGGAGCCTTCTTCTTGAGACCTGCACGTTTTCGTGTTTACAAGTATCTGGCGGTTACAGAGCCGAGACAGGCACCAGGAGTGGCCTTCTGATTAAGCTGGCTCACGCTTGCCGCACGCTATGGAAGAAATCCTGATTGCGATGAACTTTTTGTTGGGTTGCCTGCAGCAGGCCGTACAGCCTGGTTGCCCGCGAATCGCAATTCAGCATCTGCTCTGCCAACCGACAAAACCCGGGCCGATCACGGTAGAACTTTCGTAACGTGCCCTTTGCACGGGCCGGATCAGAGATCACGGGCAAGGTCTTCTTCGAACGGGCCCTGGCCATGATCTGCCGTCCCCTTTCTGTAGAACCCAAGAGGCGCAGAAACATCGGACCCTGCTGCAGAAAACCGCGCATCTCGGCATCAGACACTTGCAACAATACATAACTCAAAATTCGCTGAATACGCGTTAGAGTCCACTGGCGCGATTTGGTCGAATTGGCCAGTTCCTCATAAGTCGTCGATGTCATGGCTGCATCGACCAGCCTTTGTTCCAGGCCATCCACAACTTGATAAACAGCTCGCAGGCTCTCCACCTCCTGCAGCAAAAAAGTCTGTAACGAATTGAAAAGCCGCCCAGAATCAAGGCCCTTTCCCTCATCAAGCGCAACTTTCAGGATATTTAGACAGGCCCTCGGCAAAAAGCAGTCGAAGGTATCACCCTCAGCAATCAACTTACGGACTCCGGTAGCGCTGGCGATAGGCGTTGAGACATCCGTACTGTGATAACCACTGCCAAGTCGAGGGATCGTGTAAGGTTGTATAATGCTGGAAGAACTTTGCAGGGCCCGCAGGTATTCGATGCCGAGGATATTGTTTGGCGATGCCAGCGTTTCAGGCGACAAGCGGGGAAACAGCTCAGAGATAACCTCTGCCCGCGCAACGGGATAGTTGACTCCATTACGCAATAGTTCACGCGTTCCCGCTGCAATTGCCTCCGAGTTTTCAATCAGGATCTGCGCAATGGTCTTCAGGGGTGAAAGCTCGCCAACCTCGCTGCCGAAACAGAGCGAGTCAACCACCCCGAGAGCATCCAAGGTCTTCACTGCCCCCATGGCGAAATGAGGTGCGCTGTTGCACGCGAAGGGGAAAGGCAGTTCCAGCACCAGGTCAACCCCTGCGGCCAACGCCATTTCGGTCCGCACCCATTTATCGACCAGAGCCGGCTCGCCGCGTTGCAGGAAATGGCCACTCATGACCGCAACGCTGGCATCAGCGCCGGTGACCCGCAGGCTTTCCTGCAAATGGTGCAGGTGACCATTATGGAAAGGGTTGTATTCAGTGATCAGGCCAACGATACGCACATCAAACACCCAGGGCTTCACTCAAAAAGTTGCAATTTATCCCGGTGCGACGAGCCTCCGGATCAAGGCTTGCAGCTTAAAAGGGCCTTCCCCGGTCACCCGAATACCGTGTTCTCCTGCTCCATAACCCGGATAAAGGTGGTCCGTTTACTCAACTCACGCAAGGCCGAGGCTCCTACATAGGTACAGGTTGAACGGAGACCGCCAAGGATGTCTTTGACAGTCTCATCGAGTAGGCCACGGTAAGGCACCTCAACGGTTTTGCCTTCGGAGGCGCGGTAATTGGCCACCATGCCGGCATGCTTTTTCATGGCAGTATCCGAACTCATCCCGTAGTAAAGCTTGAAGTGCTGACCGTTACGTTCCACCAGTTGACCGCCGCTTTCGTCGTGACCAGCGAACATGCCGCCGAGCATGACAAAGTCGGCGCCGCCGCCAAAGGCCTTGGCCACATCACCGGCACAGAGACAGCCGCCGTCAGATATGATACGCCCGCCAAGGCCATGGGCGGCATCAGCACATTCGATCACAGCAGAGAGTTGAGGATAACCGACCCCGGTCTTGATCCGCGTGGTGCAGACAGATCCGGGCCCGATGCCGACCTTGGCAATATCAGCACCGGACAGCAGCAGTTCCTCCACCATCTCGCCGGTAACTACGTTGCCGGCGATAATGGTTTTGTCCGGGAATGCCTGGCGAACCTTGACGACATATTCAACGAACGATTCAGCGTAACCATTGGCAACATCGATACAGATGAACTGCAGCTTCGGATGCTGGCCCAGGATCTGCGCCAATTTATTGAAATCCTCATCCGCCACCCCGGTGCTGACCATAATCCTCTCGAAGATATCATCATCTTTCTGGCGATCGAGGAAAGCCTGCCAGTCAACGAGGCTGTAGTGCTTGTGAATGGCACAGAGCATTCGGTGCCCGGCCAGCACCTCGGCGACTTCGAAGGTTCCGATTGTGTCCATATTCGCAGCAATTATCGGCACCCCGCTCCACTTCTTTTTGCTATGCAGAAACGTAAACGTTCGCTCGAGTTCAACCAGGGATCGGCTTTTCAGAGTCGAGCGCTTGGGCCTGATCAGAACGTCCTTAAAACCCAGCTTCAAATCGGTTTCGACGCGCATGAAAAATCCTTTCGATTCAAGAAAGTTGTGGCTGTTGGTGGCAGTTGTGACAGTTGGGATATCGCCAAGGGATAAGACCTCTCCCGTTCTCTCCCCCGGGATAGAATCTGAGAGATGCCGTGGACTTGTACAGTATACTTACATTTCGTGCTACTGCCACAAACAAGCTGGTCATCAACCGTTTCCAGAAGTGCCTATAGTTGAACCGCTATAGATTCCCCAATCCGGCTCTCATCGGGTGTGACGATTGTCCGATAGGCCAAGGCCTCGACCCCTGACTCGACCGCGGCCCTGAGCAGTCGGCCGTATTTTGCATCGATTGCGTCGGCCGAGGTAAAAACCTCGGCCTCACTACGCTGCACCAGGAAAAAGATCACCGCCCGCCACCCCTCTCTTGCTGCATCCATTAAATCAAGCAGATGTTTCTGGCCGCGCATGGTAACTGCGTCAGGGAAGCATGCGACACCCTGTTGACAGCAAAGGGTAACGTTCTTGACTTCCAATAGGGCCTTTTGGTCTTGACCCTCCAACATGAAATCGATGCGACTCCTGGCAAAGGGGAATTCTGCACTGACCTTGTAGTTCTG
>Ga0316191_10004618_pt1 | contig 10299 bp, 8 predicted proteins | sample Eddworburr2cm_MG_FD_204928 | JGI IMG/M metagenome (GOLD analysis project Ga0316191, IMG submission 204928) | Coastal sediment microbial communities from Maine, United States - Eddy worm burrow 2 cm | ecosystem: Environmental > Aquatic > Marine > Coastal > Sediment | place: USA: Maine | collected... | reverse complement strand
CGCGCCTGCAAATGACGCTGCCTGGAGTCCGCCAGCGAAACAGCGGCGGACAGGTAATCATTCCTTGCAACGGCACCGGATCTGAACATGTCCTCGACGTCAGCAACGTGAGCATCGAGGCTCTTCACTGTGCTGTCTGCGACCTCCAACGCCCGCCTGGCACGCAGTACGTTGATGTAGTGCTGCGCGACTGTCAGCTTTAACTGTTGGGCGCTGGCATCGGAGTGCGAAGCCTGAGCCGAAAGCATCGCACTGGCTGCGTCGATGCCATGACTGACCGCGCCACCCGTGTACAACGGCATTGTTACTCTTGCATCCGCCATCTCCATGTTTTCACCACCAAACAATGGCAAGATCGCCGGCACTCCGGCGCCACTGAAATCGAACGCGGGTGCCTCATTAAAACGCGTCACCCCAGCGCTTGCGGTAAGGTTTGGCAAGCGCATCGACCTGGCTGCCGCCAGCTCTTCTTCCGCGGCCGAAACCCGGTCCCGGGACGCCTGTAAAGACAGGTCTCGACCGAGGGCGACGTCCCAGGCTGCTTCCAGACCCTCCGCTTCAACACCTTGTTGCAGGCCCATACACAGCAAGCCTGCAGCCAGAAAACTTTTGATAAGTGATTGATTCAAGGCCAAAACTCCTACACACGAGTGAACATCACCCGACTCACTATATTAGCTTTTGCTAAATTATATATTATTATTTTCTAATGTAAAGACCCGTATTGCGATGCCGTCGTCGCTGAGAGTTTCAGTAATGCCGGCCGGAGCCGAATCGAGGAGATCGTGTTCGACCGGATAGCGAACTTCGAGGGCACTGGCGGCTGCGCGGACATCATGATTACGATCACAAAGAATCCCGGACGCGATGCAGCTGAGGTCATCGCGGAATTGGCGTCCAGTATACGCCCGCCAAGCCAATTCGACGCTGAGAATTGTCAGGAATTCGTGCGCCTTTTCAGGCTGCTATGCCTGGGCGGCGTCCGCAAGGACGCCGCTTATGTTCAGGACGCCCTGGAGCGGGCCGAGTTCGAAGATCGCTGGCGCTGATTGCCACGCGCATTCTTGCCGGGACGATTGCTGCCAGCCGCGCGAGGTCCACCCGAACGATGGGGCGTGCCCTGGCCGGGTTTACCCTGGCGCGGTGTGCCCTGGCTCGGCCGTCGACCCTTGTTAATCGGCTCAGCCTTGATGCGCTTGTCGACTTCGTAGCCGCTAACATATTCCTTCCGGATGTCTCGACCCAGCAGTTTCTCAATATCTTTCAGGAGTCTCTGCTCGTCGATGCAGACCAGTGATATAGCTGTGCCATCGTGTCCGGCTCTTGCAGTACGGCCAATACGATGTACGTAGTCTTCAGAAACATGCGGTAACTCGTAATTCACGACGTGCGGCAGCTTCTGAATGTCGAGGCCGCGCGCTGCAATGTCAGTGGCGACGAGGACGCGGACTTTGCCCGCCTTGAAGTCACTCAGGGCCTTGGTGCGCGCGCCCTGCCCTTTGCCACCATGGATCGCGCTGGTCTCAATACCGTCCTGGTTCAGCTGCTTGGCGAGGCGATTCGCACCATGCTTGGTGCGTGTGAATACGAGGACCTGTCGCCAGTTGCCACGACCGATCATCTCGGATAACAGCTCACGCTTGCGCGCCTTGTCGACCGGGTACACGAGCTGCTCCACACGATCTGCCGTGCTGTTGCGCTGTGCCACCTGGATCTCGGCAGGGTTATCGAGCAGGTTGTTCGCGAGCTCGCGAATTTCTTGCGAGAACGTCGCCGAGAACAGCATGTTCTGCCGCTTCTTCGGGAGCTCCTTGATGATCTGCTTGATGTCGCGAATGAAGCCCATATCGAGCATGCGATCCGCCTCGTCGAGCACAAACATCTGCACATGCGACAGGTCGATGTTCCCCTGTCGGACATGGTCCAGCAGGCGACCGGGCGTAGCAATGACGACGTCGACGCCGCGCCGAATCTTGGTTATCTGCGGCCGCGCACTTACGCCGCCGTAGATCTCCATGCTGCGAACCGGACAGTACTTGCCATAGGTTTGAACGCTTGCATTAACCTGTGCAGCAAGCTCGCGGGTAGGCGTCAAAATAAGGGCACGTATATGCCGGGGACCGGATTGATGGTCCTCCAGCAACTGCAACATAGGCAGCGTGAAGCCTGCCGTCTTGCCTGTGCCCGTCTGGGCGCCGGCGAGAATATCGTGGCCTTCAAGAATATGGGGGATAGCCTGGCGCTGAATAGGCGTGGGCGTTTCATAGCCCTGATCTGCGACAGCACGCAGCAATTCGGCCGAAAGGCCGAGTTCGTTAAATAACATTGGATTGTCTCCGGGTCGTCTGATCCGACGTGCCACCAGGTATTTGCGGGCGGCGTGCGGTCCGGTCCAGACTGGAATTTGTAAAGTGCTCTGAGCGCGCCGAATTGCGGGGTCAGAGTGAGTGGCGCAGACCGATGTGCGCCAAGACGGAGCGGACTGTAACAGAAAGTAGCTGAAATACCAGTGATTTTTGTCTAGTTCGAAACTTTGTCCAACAACGCCTTATAGCGCGGGTGCCCGTACAGGTTGACGAGATCCTTGTCGTTCTTCATCCAGTCCCAACTCACGGTGCCGCCTTCGACCGCCCGTTCGAGAAAGTCCAGCGACTCCTCGACCTTGTTCATCGTCGCGTAATTGCAGGCCACGTTATAGAGCACAATCGGGTCATTCGGATCGACTTCCAGCGCCCGCTGCAACCACTGTTTGGCACGCTCCTCCTGCCCGAGCAGGACCAACGATCCGGCACCAAGATGTAACGCACGCACGTCATCCGGGTGCCACTGCAGATGGCGCTCGACAACCTCAACAGCGTCGGGCGCTTCAGTCAGCGCTTTCTCGGTCAAGCCTTCACCACGCAGGATCTGGATGCGCAACAGTCGCGACTGGTAGTCATCCGGATCAGCCTCAGCCGCTTTAGCAAACAACTCGGCTGCCATATCCATGTCACCCTGATGAAACCGTGTGCGCGCGAAATAGTAATAGGCTTCGAATAACGCGGGTTTGAGCTCTATTGCCCTTTCGAACTCCCGCTCGGCGTCCTCAAATTCCTCTCGAACGAGATACGCGAGGCCCGCAGATGCGTGCGCTTCCGCCGAGTCCGGGTCCAGTTCCAGGGCCCTCTCACTCGCCTTTTTCGCCATATCTCGAAACGATGGGTCGGGGTCCACGTACATGATGCTGAGTGAGAAGCTGTCAGCGTAGCCCGCCCAGGCCGAAGCAAACTCGGGATCGCGCTCGATCGCATTGTGAAACATCTGCCGCGCATGCTCGAGGTCAACCTTGCGAAACCGGTTCAGAAATTGCCGCCCGCGCAAGTAGAACTCATAGGCGGTGACGTCGCTGCAGACGGTTGTTGTTACCGGAACCAGCGTGTCCAACAGTGACTCACCAATACAGGTGGCGATCTCGTCCTGGATCGCAAAAACATCCTTGAGTTCACGGTCAAAGGTCTTTGACCACAGATGGTAGCCGTCAGATACGTTGATCAGCTGCGCGGTTACTCTGAGCTGATCCTCTGACTTGCGCACGCTACCTTGCAGTATCGCCGTGGCACCGATCGTCTTACCTATCGAACGCACATCATCAGTCGTGCTCGCATAGCGGAAAGATGATGTTCGGGACACCACGTCAAGCGCCTCGAACTGTGTGAGCGCGTTGAGTATTTCTTCCGCAACGCCTTCACAGAAATAGCCCTGATCCTTATTTGGGCTCATATCGGCGAACGGCAATACAGCCACTGACGGCTTGCCATCCGTGTCTGTGTCGATTGCGCCCGAGGTGTCGCGGTGGATTCCGGACGGCGCAATGTCGAACATCCACGCGAGTACCGCTGCGATCGGGAATCCGACAATGGCCACAATTACCAGAGAGGTCATCGCCCAGTCTGGAAGACCCAGGGGCCCGAAAGTCACTTCGCCAATCTGCAGCAATACCCAGGCGATAAGTGCATACGCCACGATAACCGGATAGACCTTGCGGCGAACCATTTCCGCCGAGAATCCGGACAGCAGTGATAGTGGACCCTTTTTCATTTTGATACCGGCTTACCTACGCTAGGATATTGTACGCCTGAAGCGTTTCGCTTGCGTGGATACTCGCTGCACGCGGTTTGACCGCCGATACGTGTCTGACTTTGTGAGTTTTCTTGCCGAACTAAAAAGAAGAAATGTATTTCGTGCGAGGCCGATTGGCCTGAGTCTGACTTACAGGCCGTCATCGATAGGGATTCCGACAGCCCGCAGTCGGCCGCGACGCGAATCCCCATCTTCTCCACATTTACACCGTAGGCGATGCCAACACGAAAAACGTTACGGTGCTTGAGCTCGGCGATCAGTGACATGAGCAGTGTCGTAACCAATTCCAGGGCCATATGTAGAGGCGGCAATTCGCGATGCTGCAGCCTGACTGCCGAATACCTGCAACACGAGGTCAATACGGCATTACTCAGGTTCGCCGATAACGATGGCAGCATTGTCGTGATCCCGGCCAACATGCAGGGTTTTGAAATGATCCTCGACAGCGGCCAGCTACGGCGCGGTAACTAGCAAGCGTTGGCCTGATTCAGGTAAGTGTCTTGAGGCCAAAGAAAGGCCTCAGGATGCGGCTGCGTCGAATCACGAACTCATGCAGCACCAGGCAACCGCCAATCGTCGCCAGCAGGACCAGAACGGGCTCTACGACCGCACCCAGCTGCAACCGTGACAGGTTGTAGCCGACGACCACAACGATTGTCTGGTGCAGTATGTACCAGGGGTACACGGCCTCCGTTGCGTACGGCAGCCACTTCATCGGGCGATTCAACAAGTGATAACCCCACCCAAACACGGTAATTATCCAGAGCCAGCGATTGAGATAGGTAATCAACGCGCTCGCCTGGTTTTGCCAGCCGGATGATTCATCCGGCAACAGAACGCCGCGCCCCATGAACAGAATGAAAAGCAGAACTGCGAGACCGAGGGTGGCCTTCCGCAAGCGTGACAGTTCAGACCAGAAGCCCTGATCGCGCGCGATCAGAAATCCGTAAAGGAAGAACGTGCCGTACATGGCGTGTGCATACCAGTCATCGACAAGCGCATGTGTGATACCCGGAAAGCTGGGAAAGATTACGTTGAAATAGACCATTAACGGCAGCACGGGGATCACAACCAGCCACACACCACGCAACCGCTGGAATCGTTCCTGGATGACTTTGCCAGGCCCGTCGATGACCTTGGCCAGCGGAATAAGGAGCAGCGTGTAGAACAGCAGGTAGACCAGGTACCAGAGATGATTCCACGTCCAGTGAATCTGTTCCTCGCCGGCCCAGGCTTCGCCAGGGAAATCCTGGAACGTCAGGTACTGGCCCATGAATCTGAAGAATCCCGGCTCAATGATGCCCTTGTTCAAAGCCTCGTAATAGCACTGAGGCGCGACGATAAAAGCCATGCCGAACAGGAGTGGTATGAGTAATCGCCGTGTGCGGCGCAGCGCAAACTGCCCGCTTGTGTATTTTCCCCAGATAAAGCTCACAGCAAGGCCGGAGATAATGAACAGCAAGGGCATACGCCACTGGTTGGTAAACTGCATCGGCAGCTGCAGCGACTCGGAGAGGTAGGTCGACTTGACGTGCCAGCCCCAGTCGGCAACATAGAACATGCCGACGTGGTACAGAATCAACAACCCGAAAGCAAACGCGCGCAATGCATCGATGTCATAGCGACGCGCGTTGTCACTGGCTGATATAGCAGTACTCTCTCCGACCATTCGCAGCGCCCCCCTTTACTGGGCCTAATAATGCCCTATTTGTGTCAGAATCGATGCCTGACCAAGTCCAAGCCGTGCTTTATCCTGGAGTTTCCTGCATGAGTCACCTCACTTTTCTGCAACGCATTTGCATTCTTCTTGCCTCCGCCGTTGTTCTTACGTCATGTGGGCGCGACGAACCTGTTGCTGAACAACCCATGGCGGCACCCCCGGCACCTGGCATAGAAGCGATTGCTGATGAATATCTTGCAGCCATGCTCGAACGCTATCCAGGTCTCGCAACGAACTACGCTATCGAGGGCGCGAGGCACGACCGTCTGTTCGACAATTCCCAGGAGGCACTCGGCGCCTGGCAAGATCGCGAAGACCGCTGGCTCGAGGAACTTGAAGCGATCGGCGAACCGGCGGACGTTGGCAGTCGTGACTGGGTGACCTATGGAATCCTTCATGAACAGCTCGAAGCATCAATGGCGACCCGAATTTGCCGCAAGGAGTTGTGGGAAACCAGCACGACGACGGCCTGGTACAGGGGCTTGCCCTTCATTTTTAGTATTCAACCGCTCGACACCCCGGACCTGAAACTACAGGCGCTTGCCCGCCTTGGTGAGGTGGACCGATATATCGACACCGAGATCGACAATTTGCGCAAGGGACTCGAGCTTGGCTACAGCTCACCGCGTCTGACTGTTGAAGCAGTTCCCGATGACGTGCGTGCACTTCGCGAAGATAACAATCCGTTTCTCGGCATGGGCGAACGAGCTAAAGACGAGCAGTTCGCGACCGAAGTTCGAACGGTCTTTGACGAAGAGATCGTCCATGCGCTGAATCGATTTGTAGATTTCATAGAGAATGAGTACTTGCCGAAAGCGCGCGAGGAAATTGCGATCAGCAACAACCCGGATGGTGCCGAGTGCTACCCGGCGCTTGTACGTTCGTTCGCAACCATTCAGCCAACTGCCGATGAGATACACCGTCTCGGTCTCGCGCAGATGTCGAAGATCCGCAGTGAGATGCAAGAAATTCTTGCAAAACACTATGAAGGCGAGTCAGTCGAGTCCTTCGTACGTCGGATAAATGTCGATGCAGAGTTTACTTTCCGCTCCGAAGACGAGGTTTTGCAGTTTTCCGTCGACTCACTCGGCGCGGCGAAAGAAAAAATGGCTGATGTATTCGGACTCTTACCCAAGGCAGACGTCATCATCAAACCTTATCCGGCGTTCGCAGCCGGCGGCGTCGGTGAATATCACTCATCGTCGGAAGACGGCACGCGCCCTGGTATTTTCTACATCGCCGTTCAAAATCCGGAGAGCCGCTCACGCGCCACACAACAATCAACGCTCTATCACGAAACATACCCGGGACATCACCTGCAGGGTGCAATAGCGCTCGAACTTGGCGACAAAGTGCACACCATCGCACGGTACCTGTGGAATTCCGGGTACGGCGAAGGTTGGGCCTTGTACTCGGAACGCCTCGCTCAGGAACTCGACCTCTACACCGGACCGCTGGATCGCATGGGATTGCTTTCTGACCAGGCAGCACGTGCGGCACGGCTGGTCATAGACTCGGGAATCCACACCAAGGGCTGGACGCGTCAACAGTCAGTGGACTACATGATGAACAATACAGGGTGGGCGCCTATCGATATCCAGAATGACATCGATCGGTATATCTCGTGGCCGGGTCAGGCCAATGCCTACATGCTCGGCATGCTTGAAATTCGACGCTTACGCACGCTGGCTGAGTCCCAGCTCGGCGAACGATTTGATATTCGCGAGTTTCACGATCGTGTGCTCGAGAACGGCAGCGTAACGCTGCCCATGCTTGACAAAGCCGTGATGGCTTGGATTGAAAGAATAAAAATGGAGTGATGCGATGCGAATCTAGCGGCCAGGCATCGCATCCCAGTATTCGAGCAGTTTCATTTTCTCGAGCAAGGGCCGCCAGCGCGGATCGTCGTGCAGCGACTCGAGCCAGAGATCAACCAACAGGGATGACATGCCGCCGTCGCGATTCTCGTAACTGATTTCGAGCCACTCGATCGACGATCTCTGCCCCGTAAGGGTAAGGGCAATCATAGCCCGGAAGTGTCATATGGACCGGGGTAAGTCCAGATTTGGAATACAGGGGTCAGAGGCTTGGAATGACGCCAGGCCCCTGAACCTGATGCAGCGATGATCAAGCTGCTGCTATCGCGTAACTGCGACGCTAAGTTAGTCGTTGCGACTCAAAGTGCCGGTGATCGTTCCGACTTCTGCTGTGACCTGGGTATTCCCATTCACCTCGGCGGATTCGTCGAAGCGGATCGAGAACTCGCCTTTAGCGTTTCGAAATCGACCCGTGCCGCCGAGCCACATTCCTTCGACAGCAACGTACTGTTCGAAGGTCGCGAAATTCATGCAGACCACACCGTTCCCGTCACCGTAAAGCAAGGACAGGTCTGAAAAGGTCAATACCAGGGTGTTGTCTGTTATGTCGACGATCTTCATGAAATAGTCCGGGCATCTTTCGTCGAACACAGGAGCGGGTCCGACACCGCTGGACTTGGTCACTGCGGTTAAATCGGCACGTCCCAGATTTCCTTTAGCTTTGGCTCGCACGAGTCCAAAGAGGCTCGTCGGTCCAGTTGGCACCCCACCGACAGCGTCTGTTTGCTCGAGGTTTTGAATGAAATCGCCCGCGAAACGGAGGAATACGCGGCGATCTCCATCTGCACTGGCGATGCTTACACCTAAGATGGCCAATACGCCGATAAGGGCGACCAAGGGCGCACTCTTGCTGAATCTGCTTCTTAACATGGCTGTACTCCAATCTAGAGTCGCGCAGCTCGGGACTGATGGTATAGCCGGCTCGCGCTACATCTAGCCTAAGAGCCGGGAGCAGAAAAGTTGTGAAACTTCGGGTACATTTGCGTGAAACAGAGAGCGAAATGATCTACAGGTTCGGTGAGTTTGCTGTTGACACGCTTCGTGCTGAGGTGCGTCTGGCAGGAAAGACGGTACCCCTACGGTGCCAGTCTTTCGACGTGCTCGTGCATCTGCTGCAGAGACCACATCGCATCGTGTCAAAAGACGAGCTTCTGGACGCCGTGTGGGGCAACAAGGTCGTAACCGACGGGGCGCTGAAGCACTGCCTGATGGAGATTCGGGCGGCCATCGGCGATCGCGAACGTAAGGTTGTTCGCACTGTCGCACGGCGTGGCTACATTCTCGAAGCACTCATTACAAAACAGTCAGTTGCAGCGGACGACGGAGTTTCGATTCTCGTCGTGCCGATTACCGATCAGAGCGTCGATGTCAACGGCGACTATATTGCGGACGGTCTGACAGAAGAGATCATCACGGAACTCTCCAAAGTTCGATCACTCCGTGTAATCGCTCGCGCTTCTGCCATGCGGCTCAAGGGTGCGGGCGATGCAGTGCAGGACATCGCTAAAAAGCTCGGAGTCGAATTCATTCTGGATGGTTCGGTTCGCAAATGGGGCGACAAGCTTCGTGTCATCCTCCAGCTGAGCCGTCTGGGTTCCGATGCCGCTCGATGGAGCGAGCAATACAACGGTACCCTAGGCGATCTATTCGAGATCCAGGACGAAATAGCGAGGTCCGTTGCAGAGGAACTCGCTATACGTCTCGGCGCCCCAGAGCAAACAGATGACGATGAGCTCGAGGATCCTCGAGCGATAGAGCCGTATCTTCGGGCACGTTACGAAACATTGAAGTTTTCCAGGGACGGCCTCCAGCAAGCCGAGCGACACCTGATAAACGGATTGGACCTCGTGGGGCCAAATGCGCGTCTTCTGAGCGCTCTGGGACATGCCTACGCGAAGTACAGCGAACTCGGTCTCGATCCAACGGGGGAGTTTATCGCAAAGGCTGCCGAGTGCGCGGCGAAGATCTTCGAACTCGATCCGCACTCATCATCTGGGTACTTGCTTCTCGGTATGGTGCGGTTTTTCTCCGGCGATCTTCGCGCTGCCCGAGCACAACTTGAACGCTCGCTCGATGGTAATCCCACCGATCCAGACGCGTTAGCAACGTTGGGATACTTGTGTGCGCTGAGCGGTCAGAACGAGCGCGCTTCGCAGCTGTTCGACGCGGTGCTTGACCTCGATCCGCTCACCCCGCTCAATCATTGCATGCCGGGATTTGTTGCGATCGTGGAGGGACGGTATGCAGACGCCCTTCCAAGCTATAGACGATTCCTTGAGTTGGACCCGAAGAATCCCTTCGCCATGTGGACCTGGAGCTATGTATTACTGCGCAACGGCAAAGTCGATGAGGCGTCGCAGGCTGTAAATGAACTGAATACTGAACACGCTGGCTCGGTCTTGGCGCAACTCGGCGCTGCGCTTTTCCACGGCGTCTGCGGCGAACCTGAAGCCGCCAAAGCAGCCGCGACCGACGAACTTCGTGCCGCAGCGAGGAACACGGAGTTACTCTCCCGTGAACTCACACACTGCCTGGCTCTCGCCGGCGAGACGGAAGAAGCCCTCAGCTGGCTGGAGAACACGG
>Ga0316191_10004617_pt1 | contig 10299 bp, 9 predicted proteins | sample Eddworburr2cm_MG_FD_204928 | JGI IMG/M metagenome (GOLD analysis project Ga0316191, IMG submission 204928) | Coastal sediment microbial communities from Maine, United States - Eddy worm burrow 2 cm | ecosystem: Environmental > Aquatic > Marine > Coastal > Sediment | place: USA: Maine | collected... | reverse complement strand
CGGCTAAAGGCCGTTTTCAACCGTCGCGACATATACCCCATTCGTCGCCGTTTTGCCTTGAATCGGATTTGTAAACTCGACAGCATGTCCATCAACCTGATCGAACACACTGGACAGAATGGCCAGGAATTCCTTGTCCGGCGCGTCATTAGACCATAACCCGAATACGCCCCCCGGCCTGAGGAACGCTCGCAGGCGCTTCATCCCCTCCTCCGAATAGAGATCTGCGTGGCTGGGATTAAGCAGGGCATCAGGCGTGTGATCAATATCAAGAAGTATGGCATCGAACCGGTGCCCAGAATCATCCGGATCGAAGCCGTCGCCCCGCGCAAGCGCAAAGAAGTCCTCATGGTAATAGCGGCATCGGGCATCTTCCGAAAGCAGTCTACCATTGGGAACTAGTTCACGCTGATGCCAATCAATCACAGGTGCCAGAGCCTCCACCACAATCATTCGCGCGACTTGGTCATATTTCAAGGCGGCTGCCGCGGTGTAGCCCAAACCCAATCCTCCGACCACGACATCCCAGCCTTCGCCCGAAAGCTCGGCCAACCCGAGATCGGTCAGTGCCACTTCGCCTTCATGAAACAGAGACGACATGAGATATTCATCATTGAGTTTCACCTCGAATATCTCACGTCCGTCCAATGCCAACGCACGCCGCCGCCGTAAAATCAATTCACCAAGACCTGTTCGCTGGTAATCCAGTTCTTCGAAGTTCACACGCATGTCATCCTTTAACGGTTGAAGTAAGCCGCGGGTCTTCACGGTCTTTACGCTAAACCGCGATCAACACGCCGCTGTGCCGCGGCGACGTGTCGGGGTGTAGTTATTATTACGAAGCCTGAAGCTCTTTAGAGCGAAGACTGGCTGTGCCGCGGCGTAGCTTGTGCGTAGACGGGTCAGTTCCACTGATTTGCTACAACCTTAAATCTAAGCTAAGCTGCATTTGATTTGAGAATATGTACCTCTTTATCGAGCCGGTCTGCGAGGAAATCTTCTGTTACTTCAAGATCGAAGCGATTTTGGAGATTTAGCCAGAATTTTGGTGCTATCGCAAAAAATCGTCCCAACCGCAGGGCCGTATCTGCAGTGATCGAACGCTTGCCGTGGACGATTTCGTTGATACGTCTTGGAGACACACTTATATCCTTGGCAAGTCGATATTGACTGATACCCATGGGTTTAAGAAATTCCTCGATAAGAATTTCTCCAGGATGAATGGGAGGAAGTTTAGTATTTTTCATGATCATCTCCTAATGATAATCTGCAATCTCAACATTATATGAATCACCGGCTTTCCACCGAAAACATATTCTCCACTGGGTTAGACTTTTCCATTCTTATATTTTTAGGAGCCTACGTATTTTCCCAGCGTCGGAAAGCGCTTTGCTGCACCGCACTGACTCTGATTTTAGCCTCGTGCCAGCTTCATGAAAGCAGTTTACAAAAGGCGGAGAAAAAAGCAGCCGACCTGGCAGGGATAATCAAATCGATAAGCTGCCACACCTTCGGCACAGTTTTGCCACCCATCTACTTGAAGATGGCTACGACATTAGAACGGTGCAGGAGCTTTTAGGGCCCAAAAATTTAAACACAACCATGATTTACACCCATGTGCTCAACAAAGGGGTGAAGGCAGTTCGCAGCCCGCTCGACGGCTAACCGATAATACCTTAACAATTGTATCCTTCAATCCTGGTATTAACACCCGCAACCACACCCGCCGCCGCAGTCACACCCACCACCACCGTGGGCTGTCATTTCCGCCATGGCTTTGACAATATCCCGATTGTCCACGGTGGCTACGGCAGAAATTTTTGATTTTAGATAGACATCTTCGCGACCATCAAACAAATCCCATATGGGCGGGTTCAAGTGTTCGAAGAATCCGTAAAATGCCTGTTTGTGGATATGCAGTAAAACCTCATCGCCTTCGGATTTGTTGACCAGCTCATATTCAAACGGCGACATGCCCTCCGGACCCAAGGCGAAGATGAATTCGAATCGGGGATATTTCGGGGTGAGATCCATGGTGTCCGGAGATGTTCCGGCCTGGAAAGACAGGGTGATTTTTTTTAAATTTTCGACTTTGTTCATTGAAACAGTCCTTAATTTTTATTTTGGACACGGATTTACACAGATAATTGTTTTTGTTTGGCCTCAAACCTCGAGTCCCATGTTTTGTGGGACGATCCTTCAGCGAAGCGCTCCTCCAGCGATTGACCGTCAGGTCAATCCAAATGCTTTGGGGGTTTGCCGATTTTGTCCCCCAGGGCTTTTTCTCTGTTCTTTACAATTAAATCCGCTATTTCGGTAATCGCATTTTTGATCCACATGGCGGTCTGGGAGCCCTCGGTGTAGTTGGCTTCGCCGTAGGACTGCACCCGGCCCTGTTTCTGAAAGTTGTTGACCTGGGCAAATTCTTCTTTGGAGCCGCGCTGGTAGACGGCAAAGGTTCTTCCCCCGAACTGGTTGATGATGGAAAAAACCGGTATATCGCTGGGGCCGTCGGCCACATATATCATATTTTGAAAAGGCACACGGCGGTCTTCGTCCGGAATTTTGGCATCGACGCCGATATCCGGAATCTTGTTGGTGCCTTTGTTTATTTCAAACACGGCCCGGGTTTTGGTGGTATTATCCAGGGCATAGGCAATCTGGGATAAAATTTTCGCTTTGGGTTGTTGCGGTTTGAATTTTTTTTCCAAAAAATCAGGCGGCGGCGGATTCTCCACGAATTCGCATCCCCACACGCCGTCAATGTAGGGGGCAATTTTACTGCCCAGGATCATCTGGCGCAATCCGGTGGAGACAATGTAATGTTCCAGCCGGATTTCGTGCTGGCGGTAATCGGGATTGGAGCGAACATAATTTTTGACAGCGCTAAAAAACTCCGGGAGCCCCGCATAAAAGGAAATTTTAGCTCCCAACCGTCTCAAGGTGTCGTTGTTAAGGCCTTTGAAAATGCCTGCGCGAGTGTAGGTCAGGATGTGGTTGAGGTAGACCGTGTCCGAAGCGATCAGGCTCATGCCGTCCCTTTTATAGTATTCCGGCAGTGCCTGGACTTCTTTCCAGAACTTATTGGGATCGACCTTGAACTTTTCGAACAGGGGTTCCTGCATGTATCCGGGTACCAATGTTTTATCAAAATCCCAGATGCAGGTGATGATGTTTTGTAAAAAAAGAGGCTGAACCATAATAATAGAATGTGGAATTCGGAATTATTTAATGGATCCAAACCAAATTTATTGCAATCTTTTTGAAACGTCAAACGATATTAGTTTGGAGTCGGAAAATTTCCTTACAGCAAACGGCATAACAGCTAAAGAATGAGTTCAGGATTAAAGATAACCGTTGGTCTCAAACCATTTAACTGCATCGGCGATACTTTCTTCCAAAGGGCGCTGGCTGAGGCCTATATTCTCCCTGGCCCTGGTACAATCCCACCAGGAATAGTTGCTGCCCACCCGGGCCCAGGAGGCACTTGTGATCGGTGGTTTTCCGGTGATCCGGGCCAGCATTTGATAGCCGAAACCTGAAAACACCGCCATCCAGGCCGGAATCCGGAGAGTGGGAGATTTGCCCCTGCCGGCCGCCTTTACGATGAGATCAAAATACGCCTTGATGCTGACGTTTTTGTTTCCAAGAATATATTTTTCTCCCGCCTGACCCTTTTCCATGGCGGCAACGATTCCCCGGGCACAATCCGTGACATCGATCAGATTGATACCACCATCCACGTATCCCGGAAATTTGCCCTTGAGGAGGTTGATGATCAGGGCCCCGGTCGGGGTCGGCGCGATGTCCCGGGGACCGATTGGATTGCTGGGGTTGACAATGACCACCGGCAAACCGCTGCGTGCAAATTCCAGGGCCACCTGCTCAGCGCGGTATTTGGAGATGTAGTAGTGATCCTTGGTCGAATTGAGGTTAAATCGGGCAGCTTCATCGGCAGGTATTTTGCCGTGAGCACCCAGGGCGGCAACCGAACTGCAATAAACGATTTTTTGAATCCCGGCCTCCCGGCAGGCTGTCAGGACACTGCGGGTTCCTTCCTCGTTGACCCGGTACATCAGGCCGGGATCCGGCAGCCAGTTGGCATAAACAGCGGCCAGGTGAAAAACGCTGTCGCAGCCTTTCAATGCCCTGCGCACGGAGTCGATATCGCAGATATCTCCGTGGGCAAGCTCGACATACAGACCGTCCAGATTTTTCATGCTGCTGGTTTCCCGTATCAGGCAACGAATTTTGGTGCCTTTTTCTGAAAGCTCGCGGGCAACCGCCGAACCGATAAAACCCGTTGCCCCGGTAACTAAAACAGTCATTAACGTTTATCTCCTTTTTTTGAACGCATCCATTTCTATCTAATAACTAAATGCTTCGCCAGGCGCTTGGCCAGGCCGATAATGGTCAGCACCGTGGGTCGATCCAGGGCTTCGGGGAATACACTGGCATCGCACACATACAGTCCGTCAATTTCGCTTCTCAGATTGTGATCCAGCATACTGCCGATCCGCACGGTCCCGCTGGGATGGGTGCCGATCAGCGGGCGCATGAAAATGCTGGATTTCTTGGCGCCGGCCTCAATCAAGATACGCCGGCACACCTGGTAGGCTTGCGCTAAGCGTTCATTATCGCTGGCCGTAAGGGGCTTGCGGATTTTGCCATCCGGGTAGATGCCGCCGGAGATGTCATCTTTTAATTTGATCATGATGCCCAGCATTTTGTGCCACTGAAACCAGCGCAGGGCAGGGCCGATTCCTTTACGAACGGCGGCCAGGGGGTACATCAGCCACGGATCGGTCAGCGTGCTGAGCATGTAGCCGGTGTCCGGGCTTTCCCATGACCACGACATGGGCGGCTCCTTGCCGGTGCCTTCTTGGCGGGTTGCGCCGTAAATCATCACCGTCGTGTCCATGGTCATGCCAACGCCGGCCTGGTTTAATCCTGATTTTTGAAGAATGCGGGGTGAGCCGATTCCACCGGCCGAGATGATCACCGTGTCAGCCCGGGCTGTAAACTGCCTGGCCCCCATGCGGCCTTCGACTCCCACGGCATGACCGTCTTCTATGATCACCTTTTCAACCCGTGCCCCTTCTACTAACCGGGCACCGCCGGCGACGGCTTCAAACACCCACTCAGCCGCATTCCATTTGGCCCCGCAACGGCAACCCAGCATACAGGTTGCCTGGCAGTTAAACGTTTTTGCCTGCTGTTTACTTCTGTGGGGGTTGACGAATTTGGGCTGGGCAAACCAGTCGTAGCCCAGAGCCCGGCCGGCCATTGCTATCCGCGTGGATGCACTGCCTCTCAAATCTTCCGGCAGCGGCTGAATGTCCAATTCTTCAATGGTCTGCTTTACTTCGGCATCAATGTCGACACCGTATGTGTCCTTCAACCAGCCGGGCGGTTCAGCCGCACACCCGCAATACATGCTGGTCGCACCGCCGACCATAATGGGCGCGATGATGTTAAGGCCTTCTTCGGTAAACAGCAAACTCATGCGATCCGAGTAGCGGATGGCGCCCAGGTACGTTCCATAATAAAATCTTTTCCGGTGATCGTAGCCGCGCTCAAGTATCAGGACCCTTTTACCATTTTTTGAGAGCTCCCGGGCAACGGTGGCACCTCCGGGACCGGAGCCGACGATAACGACATCTGCTGAGAAGTTTATTCTACCGAACATGGTTACTCCAATCTAAAAAAGATAAAATACATTAATTTTAGGCTATCTTGTCCGAATCGGGTGGATTAGTCACTTTTGGCATTCTTGTCCGCCAGTCTCTTTGGCGGTTTAGGCAATTATTCTATAAATCCCTGAAGCAGTTTTGGCAATTTGCGATAATCCACGGAATTGGCCTGATCCGTCAAATCGACCGAGTTGCAGGTGTGCCAGTATAAAACCGGACCGGCATCTTTTCCGTGATTTTGACAGTAATCATATACCGCGGCAAAGGCCTTGGATGTATAGGTGGTATCCAGGGCGATGCCTTCCTTGTCTTTTAGCAGGCGTGATACCTCGCTTGCCGCTTTTGTGGGTACACCGTATCCGCCCCCGAAATAGCCATGCAGGATCTCGGGCAATCTGATGTTCATATCCGGCAAGCGTTGACAGCGCTGCTTTAAAAAGGCATAAGTCCGTTTGATCAATTTTTCAACCGTGGTTTTGGTGCAGGCCTGAAAAGGGCCCAGGTGGGATTCCGATACCCGTGCGCCCATCAGCCTGGTTTGCAGACCGGCCAGTTGAAGTCCTAAAGATAAACCGGCCAGGGTACCGCCGGAACCCAGGGGGCAGATGATGACGTCGGGTTCCGGTACCTCACCCCGGCGGATTTGCTCTTTTAGCTCAAAGGCCGCATTTACATAGCCGATGGTTCCCTCCGGATTGGATCCTCCGGCATAAACAAAGTAAGCACCGGGGTATTTGATTCTTTGTAGGAGATAATATGACACCACTGTTTTCCAAAGGGTTGTTTTATAAATCGTTTTGGCCTTGAATTTATTAAACAGAAGCAAATTTTTTTTTACACCTGCGGTAACCGGTTGCCAAAACAGCAGCAAGGTGCAATTAATTCCAAGTTTTTCACAGAAAATAGCAGTGGCCAGACCATGATTGGTGCCGATTCCGCCAAAGGTGATGATATGGGAGGTTTTTTTTCTCTTTGCTTCCCCTAAAATGAATTCGAGTTTCCTGATCTTATTGCCGCCGTATACAGGAGAGCTCAAATCGTCGCGTTTGATCCAAAGGTTCGCATCTCCCATCTGATAAAGCCGCTGGACGGGCGTCGGGAATGTCCCCAGGGATATCCTGGGGGTATTTTCTTCCAATTCAGGATATTTTCTGAACAAAACTGGCCTGTCGGGTTTTTCAGGTGTCCCACTCTTTCGCATTGTTCCTCAGATCTTCCAATCGGATTCCCTTGGTGAGAAGATACTTTTTTCGCAGCAAATAGTAGATCAAGCCCGAAACAATAAACGCCATAAAGCTGCCGACTTTCAAAGGCGATTTTAAATTATAGAGTATAATGATGCTGAAAAAAAACACCATCACAATCCCCACAATGGGACAGAACCACAACCAGAAACCTTTCAGCTTAAAGCCTGAGTTTCGATAATGTTCCGGGTAATATGCCGGCAGCCTTATGGCCGCCAACTGAATAGGGATGAATATTATCATGGCGCCCAGGGAGGCATAGGCTGCCAGGGTCTCCAGGGAGAATCCTGAAGTGATACCTGCAATGGAAAAAATCCATACAATGGTCAAAAAAAAGTGGGGCGTCCCGAATCGACGGTTCAATCGACCCAGCCATTTGGGCAACAGTTTGTCCTGCACGGTCATCAGAAGGGATTTTGTGGCCACGATAAATAAGGCATTCAAGGTGGTAGTTAACGCCAGTACGGCGCCGCCGCTGATGAAAAAGAAAAGCCCTGCCTTGCCGGCCGTGACCTGACATACCCGAATCAGCGGTTCTTTGGCTTCTATGAGTGTTTGGGCGGGAACCGCGCCGACGGTTGTTACGGCAACCATTACGTAAATGAATACTATAATGGGAAAGGCGATAAAAAATGCTGACGGTATGACTTTGCCCGGATTGATGATTTCGCCTCCAAGTTCGATGATGCCGTTGGCGCCCATATAGGTGAACGTCAAAAGGGCAGTGCCCAGAAGAAGGCTGGCGGTACCTTTTTGAAACATGCCTGAAAAATTGTTGATGTTGATAACGTGTATGCCTTTGGCGCAATAAAAAATCAAAGCCGCAATCAGGATGAGTACCAGGAGACCCTGGACCTGAGCGGCGAGCTTCACACCCAGAAGGTTGATCAGATAAATAAACGTTACGATGCTGATGGCCAAAACAGCAGGTGAAAAAGTGGGCAGATAGACCTGGGCATATCGGGCGCATCCCAGGGCCCACAATGGAATCTGCCCGATAAACGAAGCCAGCGCATACACCCAGATGCCAACAAACGCAAGGCTCGGCGATACCATGCGGCTGGGGTATTTATAGTTGCCGCCGGTGGTCGGGATGGCGGAGCCTAACATGGCAATCGGAAGCATGCTGATAAACACGGGAATGACGGCCAGCGCATAAGCAATCGGCAGGGCCGGTCCGGTTATTTTGAACACGATGCCGGTAAACACAAATACGCCCCCGCCGATCGTAAAGCCGATGGCAATAAAGGCCACCGCCGGAAGTTTCAGGACACGCTTTAATTCGGGAGCAGACATAATAAATAGTTGAGATTGGACGTATTGTCTTAACCTCTGAACCCTGTACCCTGGGTTGGATTTAACCCCCTTGACTTTCTTTTCTTTTTTTAAGGTCCAGGGCGGCTTTGAGGCCTTTTTCCCGGATGACTTTAAATTTTAGACGGGTTTCATTAAGCTTAAAGAAACGTTTTCCGTATTTGCGCAGCCAATCCTTTCTGATCTCGAACCCGAGCCCTGGTCGAGTGAACGGATGAAGCACCCCGTCTTTATCCGGGATAATCGGATCGATAATTCCATCTCTGAATTCCGGAATCCAGGAAGGCTCCTCCAGGGGATATTCTAAGGGGAGTTCATTTTGCGGGTCGGCCAGCACCATGTTCCAGTTGATGTAAAACCCGATGCCGTTGGTCCAGGTATGGGGTGAAAAAAGCCGTTCTTTTTGGCGGCACATCTCCATGACCCGCTGAACCTGGGCAATTCCTCCGGCAAAGGTCGCATCCGGCTGGTAGACATCGAAACAGTCCTTTTCAAACATGATCTTAAGTTCATCCCAGCCGTAATTGAGTTCCGCCCCGGCGATTTTTATCTTTGACACTTTTTTCAGGGCGGCATTGCCGTCAAAATCCCTTGAATCCAAAGGCTCTTCCAGCCAGTCGATCTGGTTGGCGAAGCAGGCTTCGGCAAAGGCGGTGGCGCGTGCAAGATCCCAGGCAGGCAGGCGGTCGACGATGGAGACCAGCCATCCCTGGTTGGCGTCAACACCCAGAACCAGGTTGTCCCCCACCCCTTTGCGGATGGTCTCAATCTGGCGGATATCTTCTTTGAGGTCGGCATTTTTGACGCGCAGTTTGGCGGTTTTAAAACCGCGCTGGCGCATGGCCAAAAGCTCTTCGACGCGCTGCTCCGGTGGATGCATTTCACCGGTCGAAAGGTAGACCGGGACGGGTCGTGCCTTTCCGCCGAGCAGTTCATAAACCGGTTTGCCTTGAGCTTTGCCGATGATATCCCAGCAGGCCGGTTCGATCCAATAGTTGCGCCACCCCAAGAAACCGGCCTGTTTCAGTAAACTTTGAACGCGATCGATATCTGCGGGGTCGGCCCCCAGCAGGTAGCCTCCCAGCAGATCACCCAGACCGGCCCTTTCTTTGCCCATGGCCGCACCGGCCGAATAGCCTTCAATGCCGTCGTCGGTGACGATTTTAATCAGGGTAAAGCGATTGTGGGTCTGGGGGTACCCGGGTATCCAGGTGGGCCAGAAGGTCTCTTTGAGGGGGACGGAAACATGATAAAGCTCAATGGCAGTTATTTTCATTGGTTCTTCCCTCCCACAGGCAACAGATTAATGCGTCATGCTGCGTCGAGTTACAAAAAGTGGATAATACTTCGCGGGATGTGATCTTGCAAGAGTAATCCGGTGACAGCTGTTATCAGACCCCCGCCTTTGTACTTAAACCGCACCGCATTATTGATTTTATTATACATATAGGTTATCCTTTCTTAAACCGTTTGTGGTCTGAAGAGCGGCTAATCTTTTCCCACTTTTTTCACAGGGCCGGATGATGGGGTCGGGAACCGGGTCTTGGGTGTATTTTATAAATCTGGAATCCAGCGGGAGAATATGATGACACAGTGTGTGTTGTTGAATGCCGATTATTCGTTTTTGAATATGGTGCACTGGAAGCGGGCCTTTTGCCTGATGGCCAAAGGAAAGGTCGAGGTCGTCCGGGATACTCAAAAGACAATCCGCAATTCCAGTGGAAAGGTATTTAAAGTGCCCGCCGTCATGCGGCTGATCAAATTAATCCGGACGATTTACCGGTCACGGGTGTCCTTTACCAAACGGAATGTCCTGGTCAGAGATCGATTTCAGTGCGCTTATTGCGGTACCCGTAAAGAAAAGCTTTCAATCGATCATATTATACCCAAATCAAGGGGCGGTCAGACAACCTTTGAAAATTGTGTGGCTGCCTGCAAAGCCTGTAATCTGAAAAAAGGAGGTCGAACCCCCAGCGAAGCAAAAATGTATCTTAATCTCAAAGCGTTTCAGCCGACTATCTCAGAATTTTTGCGCATAAAATTTGAAA
>Ga0316191_10004616_pt1 | contig 10299 bp, 10 predicted proteins | sample Eddworburr2cm_MG_FD_204928 | JGI IMG/M metagenome (GOLD analysis project Ga0316191, IMG submission 204928) | Coastal sediment microbial communities from Maine, United States - Eddy worm burrow 2 cm | ecosystem: Environmental > Aquatic > Marine > Coastal > Sediment | place: USA: Maine... | reverse complement strand
GTGAAAGTTGCATGCCGAGCAGTACCAGCATAAGAGGTATGGCGGCCTGTCCTAACAGTCCCGTGGTGCGCAGGATGAATTCCGGTGGCTGCAAGTGAAATACCTTGCATAGGATCGCAAGAGCAACACCGTAAAAAATTGGTATTTTCAGGGTGTTGTTGAGAGCTGTCTGCCATTTGACCCCTTGACCCTGGGCGATCAGGATCGCCAGGGTGCCCAGCGGGATATTGAAGAGAACAAACAGGACTATGGAAACATCGAGAGAGGCTTCTCCATAGGCAAAGAAGACGAGCGGCAGACCAAAGTTTCCGATGTTCACCATCGATGTTGTCAAGGTGAAGGCGCGGGTTGTGTCGCTGTCGAATTTGCACCATCGGGATGTGAAAAACGCCAGCAGGCAGAGAAGTGCCGTATAAAGAGCCATAAAGAGCGCCAGGCGGCCCAACAGGTCACTCTCGACGTGACTTTTTATCAGTGCAGAAAAAACCAATGACGGGGCAAAAAGGTAGAGTACGCTGTTGGCTAAAGACTGCAGGTCGGCGCCGGATTTTCGCGCAAAGACAAAACCTGCTGCTGTGATCAGGAAAACAGGTAGTATGACTTGTACAAAAAGCATATATAATGACCTGAAAAGGGTAAAAGTGGGTTCGTCAACTTCTGCGAGTTTACCATTGATAGTGATTGACCCTAACACACAAAAGCAACGCCTGCCAGAGAGCCGATATGCTTGTTGATGCCGATCACGTCCATGAAACCTTGCTGAGTTTGCCTCACGTCAAAAGGCTCGCTTCATTATGCCGGAACCGGGGCGCATATATTGTTGGCGGAGCTATTCGTGATGCTCTGCTTGAACTCCCGATTAATGATCTGGACATTATCTTTCCTGATGACCCGACCGAGCTAGCGAAGAGCTTTGCCAGGCAGATGAGTGGGAGCTGGTTTTGGCTGGATAAAGACCGTAGGCAAAGCAGAGTCGTCTTCAATGCTGAGGCGAACAGCCCTGATTTTGATTTTGCTCCTTTTCGAGCGCCAACCCTTGGTCAGGACCTGCTTGACCGTGACTTCACTATCAACGCGATGGCCATTCCTTTAAAAGCCGATTGCATAGAAAATGAACTCGTGGATCCCTTATGTGGAATGGATGATTTGCGAAATAACGTGCTGCGCATGGTTGGCAGCAGGACGTTTACAAGTGATCCTTTGCGCATTATTAAAGGCATTCGTCATGCAACCGTTCTTGGCGTCGAGCCGGAGCAGGAAACTCTATGCAGTATGCAACGCGAGGTGACTGGTCTCTATCGGATTGCCGATGAACGTATCAGGCAGGAGATTTGGGGCATTCTTGCCAGTAAAAATGTTTCTCGAGGACTTCGACTTCTTTCTTCAAGTCTGGTTGGCAACTACCTGTTTAGCAAAGACTATTCAGACGTAGCTGAGGATGTGGTAGATCGCTTTGAGGCTTGTCGTATTCGGTGGCAAGCTTTAAAACGAGCGTGCCCCATTATCGATGGCTGGCTTGCCACTGAAGTTGAGCAGGGTCTGAGTTGTGAAACCCTTATTTTGTGGACATTGATGCTTGCCCGAATCGATCAAAGTTTACCTGCCAGGCTTGCCGATGAGTGGATGTTGAGCCGAAGAGCCCAGACGAATATCAGGGGGCTCGCTGTAGTTGACGTCAGAACTTTGGATGATCTTGCCAGCGTCTACCATAGTGGGCGCGCTTTTGCCCGGTGGGCTCGCAAAACTCATGTAGACCCCAAAATGTTATTATTGACCCTTGCTGTTTTGGGCTCGGAGCATCCTATAAGTTTGATAGCTTCGTGGGCCCCTTTAGTTGACTCCTTAGAAGGAAAGTCACCGGATGACTTTGTAAATGGTCACTGGTTGCGTGAAGAATTAGGCATACAGGATGGCCCTGAAATGACAAGAGCTCTTTCTCTGGTTAGAGAGGCTGAAATTTCAGGTGAGGTCAAGAGCGAGGAGGAGGCCCATAATCTGCTCCTTCGTCATTATACGAATATGGATTGACAACCCGATTTTTAACGCCCTATAATCACGCCCTGTTTGCGGGAATAACTCAGTGGTAGAGTGTCAGCTTCCCAAGCTGATGGCCGCGGGTTCGAATCCCGTTTCCCGCTCCAATAATAACAGAGGCTTAGGCTGACAGGCCTGGCTCTTTAGACTTCATCAAGAGAGGTTATCCGGAATGTTCGAGAAGGTACAAATTGCTCCCCCCGATCCGATTCTCGGCTTGACCGAAATGTTCAAGGCGGACCCCAACCCTGACAAGATCAATCTTTCCGTTGGCGTGTATCAAGATGCCAGTGGCAAGACGCCTGTTCTGGCTACGGTGAAAGAGGCTGAAAAGCGAATCCTTGAACAGGAAAAATCCAAGGGCTACCTGCCAATGACCGGTGAACCGGTATACTGCGCACAGGTTCAGGAACTGCTGTTCGGTGAAGGACATGAGATCATCACAAGCAAACGCGCTACGACGGCGCAATGTCCCGGCGGCACAGGAGCATTGCGAGTGGCCGGTGACTACCTGAACACATTGCATCCCGGGGCCAAGATATGGCTGAGTAATCCAACCTGGGCCAATCACAACACCATCTTCACAGCAGCTGGTCTCACCTGCGAAAAATACGATTATCGTGATCCCGTAACCAATGGGCTCGATTTCGATGCCATGTGTGCGTCGATCAAAACAATCCCGAAAGGGGACGTTATTCTTCTGCACGGTTGCTGCCACAACCCGACCGGGATCGACCCGACACCGGAGCAGTGGGCCCGGATCGGCGACCTGCTTGCCGAGCAGGGCGTTCTGCCTCTGGTCGATTTCGCTTACCAGGGCCTGGGCTCCGGTATCGAGGAAGATCGCGCCGGTTTGCTCGAACTGACCAAAAAAGTTAAACAGATGCTTATCTGTTCGAGTTTCTCGAAAAACTTTGGTCTTTACCGCGAAAGAACCGGTGCCCTGACGGTGGTTGCCGATGACGCTGCTCAGGCTGCTACGGTTATGAGTCAGGTTAAACTGCGCATCCGCTACAACTATTCAAATCCGCCCTCTCATGGCGGGCAGATTGTTGCCACCGTATTGAGCGATAAAGAACTTAAAGCCAGGTGGATCGAGGAAGTCGCCGATATTCGCAACCGGATCAACGAGATGCGCCATCTCTTGGTCAAGACCCTCAAGGAAAAGGGCCTTGAACAGGATTTCTCGCCGATCATAGAGCAGAGTGGCATGTTCAGTGTCACCCGTCTGACCAAGGAGCAGGTTACGCAGCTGCGTGAGAAGCACTCTATCTATATCGTCGATTCCGGACGTATCAATGTCGCCGGGCTGACGCATGACAATATGGACCGCCTCTGCGAAGCACTTAAGTCTGTTCTTTGATTGTTTGTGTTTTAAAGGTAATCATGCTTGATTGGCGGGAATAACTCAGTGGTAGAGTGTCAGCTTCCCAAGCTGATGGCCGCGGGTTCGAATCCCGTTTCCCGCTCCAGTAAAAACGAAGGGTTAGGTCTGTTGACCTAGCCCTTTTATGTTGGTCTTTCAGGATTGACAAGCGGTCTCGTCCTGTTAACTTTTATGCGCCGGTTTAATCCTCCTCAAGGAGTTGTCTTCAATGAAGAAAAATCTTTTCGCCGCGGCCCTGTTTGTTTTGTTGATCCTTTTGTCCGGGTGCTCGAAAACCCCTGTGATGGCAGATCGTGTGCTTGTTGAAAATGCTTCGGACTGGAAAGTTACAGAGGTGAAAGTCCGGCATCTGCCAACCAATAGAATCGGAGCAGTGAGCGCTATCTTGCCACATGAATCTCTGGATATAGGCTTCCCCAAGCAACCACTGCTGGCAGACAGAGCAATTATTCTTTGGATCGATGGCCAGGGTCAGAACAGAAGTGACGAACTGGACATCCCCTACGATGCTGTCGCAGCGAAAGCAGAAAAAAGCATGAGCCTGACATACATCCTTCATCCGTCAGGTTCTGTGACGGCCCATCTACAGGATTCAAGTCCCTTAAATTACTAATCATTCACATCCTCTGCATGGAAAAGGAGAGAGCCAATGATTGATGTTCATTGCACCATATCCTTCATCGATGGAACTCAGCTTAAACTTTGTTCTGTGTAAGCTTTAGATCATCTTGTTTATAGCGATTAAGGAGAACATCTGTATGAAGCTGTGTTGCAGAACTTATGTGATTTGATTGTAACTTTACTGTATTTTGTTAATATGAACACTGTACAACTGCTTAATATACTTGGAGTTGAGCCTGTCTCACTTGGCCTTTGAGGGTTTCCTTCACTCACTTTTGTTAGTTTTTTGTTTTCCAGTTACATAGGTTGTGATGCATCAAATCGCCTGCCATGAATGTGACCTGATTCACGACATCCCCGCCATGCCAAGCCGCGCGGCAGCGGTCTGTGTCCGTTGTGGTTGTGTGTTGTTTCGAGCTAAAACTGACAGCATTGACCGTACCCTTGCCTGGACGTTGTCTGGATTGGTCCTTTATGTCGTCGCCGTCAGCTTTCCGTTCCTTGCTATGAAAAATGGCCCGATTGGCAATGAAACAGGGCTTCTTACCGGAATTGAGTTCCTTTATCGCCAGGGAATTATCCCTCTCGCCGCTCTGGTCCTGCTGACTTGCATTCTGATACCACTGATCCAGATGCTCGGTCTTCTCTATGTTTTTATCCCCCTTAAGCTGAACGTCCGAGTCAGATACGCGATCCCCGTCTTTCGTTTGTTTAAGCACATCAAGCCATGGAGCATGATGGAGATTTACATGCTTGGGATTCTGGTCTCCATTGTCAAGTTGGGCAAGATGGCAACGATCGTGCCGGGGTTGGCCGTTATCGCTTTCGGCATCCTGATCTTTGTTCTGAACTTTGCGCTTTCTGCGGTGGATGAGCATATGGTCTGGGAGAAACTGGGAGGGGACTCATGAAAGTGGCTCGCTCCTCGGCCCGTAAACTCGGCCTGGTCAGTTGCCAGGCCTGCCACCTGCTAAGTCGTACGCCAAAAAAACTTGCTCATGAAGCCGCTTACTGCCCACGCTGTGGCGAGGAATTGCACCCACGCAAGCCGAACAGCCTCCTGCGGACCTGGGCCCTGTTGATTGCTGCCATGGTTTTCTACATCCCGGCTAACGTCTTGCCGATGACGATCACTTCAGCTTTAGGCAGTGTCTCGGCCGATACTATTATGAGTGGTGTGATCTATTTCATGCAGCACGGTTCCTGGGAAATCGCCCTGGTAATTTTCACTGCGAGTGTTTTTGTGCCATTTTTGAAGTTTGGCATCCTCATCTACCTCTTGCTTTCGGTGCAGTTCAAATCAATAAAACGCCCCAAAGATCGCACCCGACTCTATCGATTTACGGAAGCGATAGGCCGTTGGTCGATGCTTGATATCTATGTTGTGACCATTCTGGTTGCCTTGGTCAAGCTTGGCTTTCTGGCAGATATCGAAGCCGGCCCGGCTGCCATCTATTTTGCCGCTGTTGTTGTAACCACCATGATCGCTGCAGAGAGTTTTGACCCGCGGTTGATCTGGGATGTTGTGGAGGACAAATCATGAATGAAGGGGATTCTGGAATGAATCATGTAGAACAGGCTCCAGAAGCGCTGGTGCAGACCAAGCGAAGTTTTTCGATCATCTGGGTGGTGCCTATTATCGCTCTGCTGATTGGCGGTTGGCTGACCTTTAAGGCGATGTCTGAAAAAGGCCCCGAGATTACCATCACCTTTGAAACCGCCGATGGTCTTGTGGCGGGAAAGACCGCGGTCAAATTCAAGGATGTCGACGTTGGCAAAGTGACCAACCTAGAGCTGAATGACGATGCAAGCGGGGTTGTCGCTACCGTTGAGATGACAAATAATGCCAGCTCTTATCTGACCGACAAAACCCAGTTCTGGGTGGTCCGCGCCAAAGTGGCTGCTGGTGAAATCTCTGGACTGGGGACTCTCTTGTCTGGTGCTTATATCGGTTGCAACCCGTCGACTGAGGGGAAGAAGCAAAAGCATTACAAAGGGCTTGAGAAACCACCGATTCTGACCGCAGATCTTCCCGGTCGTCATTTTGTCCTTAAATCCAAAGAACTCGGATCACTTGATTTGGGCTCGCCAATTTACTACCGTGGCATCAAGGTTGGCCAAGTGGTTGACTACGATTTTGATGAAACGGCCGAGGCTGTTCTTTTTAAAGTTTTTATCAGTGACCCTTTTCACAAGAAGGTCAGGGGCAATACGCGCTTCTGGAACGCCAGTGGCGTCGATTTTACTATGGACGCCACCGGCCTTAAGATGGATACGCAATCCCTGGTCTCAATCATGTTGGGAGGGGTCGCCTTCGACCTGCCTGAGCATGCGCAACAGGGCGAACAGGCCGAAGAGGACAAGGACTTTTTGCTTTACGAGAACCGGGACGCCAGTAACGAAGTGACCTACGACATCAAGCAGTATTACCTGATGTATTTTGACCAGAGCGTTCGTGGCCTTTCGCCAGGTGCTCCGGTCGAAATCCTTGGGATCAAGGTTGGTGAAGTGGTCAAGGTTGAACTGCAATTTGATCAGACCGCTCTCGAGTTCCTCATCCCTGTTCTGGTGTATTTTGAACCTGAGCGTTTGAACCTTCTGATAACAGAAGAGGGGACAGTTGTTCGGGGTGAGGCAAAAGCTGAAGAGATTTTAGAGAATCGCAAGAACATGCAGTCGAAAAACGCGGTGATAGATAAGTTGATCGCAAAAGGTTTCCGCGCTCAGCTAAAAACAGGGAATCTTTTGACTGGTCAGCTTTATGTTGACCTCGCTAGCTATCCGGATGCACCACCGAAAAAGCTTAAAACTGAGCTTGGCTATATGGTTTTTCCGACTATTCCCGCGCCGTTTGAGCAGATTGTCAACCGGGTCGATAATATCCTCAAAAAGGTCGAACAGGTGCCCTTTGACAAGATCGGCAAGGACTTGCAGGCTGCTATCGAGTCATTGACCAAGACCCTCGATGAAATAAAGGACATGTCGGGGAACATTAATAATGAGACGATCCCGAAAATCAACGCTGCGCTTGACCAAATGCAGGAAGCAATGGAGGGTGTGGGGTCAACATTGGGCCCGGATTCTGCTTTGAACTACAACGCTCGCCAGGTCACCAACGAACTATCGCTGGCGATCCGATCCATTCGATCGTTGCTGGAGTATCTGGAGCGTGACCCACAGGCACTGATCCTTGGCAAAGAGGGAGACAAGAAATGATCGGTAAGACTATGAATAAGTGGACCCTATTGCTTTGTTGCGTGCTCTTGCTGGCCGGGTGTATCGGTCGCAAGTCTCCAGAAGTCACCTACTATAGCCTCTTTACCATGGAGCAGTTGAGCGATGTCCAGGCGATAGCGTCTCATCCAGAACTCAGGTTGGGAATCGGCCCTGTTTCAATCCCGGACAGTCTCAAACGTTCGCAAGTAGCGACTCGTCAACATGGTAATCAGTACGCGTTCGATGAGTTCAACCGTTGGGCCGGAGTGCTGGAGAAAGATTTGACTTCGGTGCTGGGAGATAATCTCGGTGACTTGCTTGGGGTTGAGAAGGTCGGCTATTTCCCCTGGATGCATTACTTCAAACCGACTTATCGGGTTGTTATTGATGTGGTGAGGTTGGATGGTGCTCTTGATGGCGAAGCCGTTTTAAGTGCTCGCTGGGCGGTGACTGATGCTGACGGTAAAGAGTTTCTTGCCGGTGGTAAAAGCGATTATCGTCGGCCACTGCAGGGATCTGACTATGCTGCTCTGGTTGAGGCGGAGAGCCTTCTGGTCGCTGAATTAAGCAAAAAAGTGGCGGGTGAGATTGACAGCCTGGTTAAGGGCCAGTAGAAGATAACATCTAGGTTTATCTTCCTGGGCTAAAGCCTTGTCTGAAAGAGAGCGTCGAACAGGATTCCAGTTTTAGCTGGAATCCTGTCTCTTTATCTGCTTTATTGTCCACCTGCGGTTGCCTGCTTTTACAGCGCCGTGGTAATTTGTTCATACGGAGATTTTCTATGCATCCAAAAATAAAATGCCCGCAGTGTCGCCAACCAGCGGCCTGGCAAGACAATCCGGCCCGGCCATTTTGTTCCGAGCGCTGCCGGTTGATTGATCTCGGTCAGTGGGCTGATGAATCCTACCGTATTAAAGGGCCATCACAGGAGACTTTGTCTGAGGACAATGTCATAGACTTTTACAAAGAAAAACAATCGATTGAAAGGTCATAATTAATGTATCGCTTGATGATAAAAACCTCTTTCGCAGCCGCCCACAACCTGATCAACTACCAAGGTGATTGCGAGAATCTGCATGGCCACAACTGGCGCGTCGAAGTTGTTGTTGCTGCAAAAGAGCTTGATAAGGCCGGCCTCGGCATCGACTTCAAAATTCTGAAGAAGCAAACCAATAGCCTTCTTGACGAGTTGGACCACAAATACCTGAACGACCTGACTCCCTTCAAAAACGACAGCCCCTCATCGGAGAATATCAGTCGCTATCTTTTTGAGCGTCTAAGCGAGACCTTGAATAACGAAAACATCACCGTTGAGAAGATTAATGTCTGGGAATCGGAGAACGCCTGTGCCAGCTACTCCCTCGATTGAGGCCCCATTAATCGAAGTCTTTTCATCTATGCAAGGGGAGGGCGTACTGATCGGCTGCCGCCAGATTTTCGTGCGCTTTGCTGAATGCAACCTGGCGTGTGATTACTGCGACACGCCTTTTCATGCCGGGCCGACCTGTCAGATCGAAACTGAGCCAGGCTCAGGTCAATTCAATAGCCATGACAACCCGGTCAATATGACCGAAATCACCCGGTTGATCTCGCATTGGCAGCATATCAGCAACAATGTGCATCATTCCCTTGCACTTACCGGCGGCGAGCCACTTCTTCATGCGGACCTGCTAAAGCGCTGGCTGCCTGAGGTTATCTCGATTCTTCCTGTCTTTCTCGAAACCAATGGGACTCTGCCTGCAGAACTTGAAAAGGTTCTGCCGCTGTTAGATTGGATCTCAATGGACATCAAAGGGTCTGCTGTGACAGGAGTGCCGACCCCTTGGGCTGACCATGCAGACTTTCTATCAATCTCTGGAGACCGGTTGTGTCATGTGAAATTTGTCATCGACCAAAGTACGACAGTGGATGAGCTGCTTGAAGCTGCCAGGCTCGTTAACCGCCATGCTCCGACAACACCCTTTGTCCTGCAGCCACGCACAGTCGCTTCAAATCCTGTCCTGGATGGTAAAGCCTTGATGGAATTACAGGTCATCGCATCTGCAGAGCATCGGGACGTTCGTATTATTCCTCAAATCCACCCTTGGTTGGGTGTCGATTAAAACCTTCTATTGCTTGACCTCCTGCTTTAATCGTATATTATTAGTCGATAAGTAAACTCCCGATACTAAAGATTTATTGCTTTCAGGTTGCATAGAATCGTATGATTGCCAGTGTAACGCGCGTCGTTAGCGTTTTCGAAGATCCTGGCTGTCCTCACTGTCAGTGTTGTGACGGACATTAAATGTTTACCTTGATTATTGTTTCAGGAGGCCCTCAATGAAATTCTCTAAATTGCGGATCGTTTCCCTTTCGGTTCTCTGTATCTTCCTCGCACCGTTTATTGTTGCTGAGGAAACCCTGCTCGCAAAAGTTTACCGTGATTATCCCGGTTATATCGAATCCCCAACCTGTAAAAAGCCCGAAAAAGCTCCTGGCGTTGTTAAGCAACCTGCCGCGCGGAACCATTCTCCTGAAGTGGCTGCGGCAGAAGAATCAACAGCCAAGAGGCGTGCAAAGAAAGTTTACCGTGATTATCCAGCCTACCTTGAAACACCGACCTGCATTAACCCTCGTATGGCTCCTTCATATATCGCACAACCTGACGTGAAGAAGAATGATACCGCCGAGCAACTTGCAGCCGAGCAACTTGCAGCGGAACAACTTGCAGCGGAACAACTTGCAGCGGAACAACTTGCAGCGGAACAACTTGCAGCGGAACAACTTGCAGCGGAACAACTTGCAGCCGAGCAACTTGCAGCCGAGCAACTTGCAGCCGAGCAACTTGCAGCGGAACAACTTGCAGCGGAACAACTTGCAGCGGAACAACTTGCAGCGGAACAACATGCAGCGGAACAACTTGCAGCGGAACAACTTGCAGCGGAACAACTTGCAGCGGAACAACTTGCAGCGGAACAACTTGCAGCGGAACAACTTGCAGCGGAACAACTTGCAGCGGAACAACTTGCAGCCGAGCAACTTGCAGCGGAACAACTTGCAGC
>Ga0316191_10004614_pt1 | contig 10300 bp, 7 predicted proteins | sample Eddworburr2cm_MG_FD_204928 | JGI IMG/M metagenome (GOLD analysis project Ga0316191, IMG submission 204928) | Coastal sediment microbial communities from Maine, United States - Eddy worm burrow 2 cm | ecosystem: Environmental > Aquatic > Marine > Coastal > Sediment | place: USA: Maine | collected... | reverse complement strand
GCCACCCGAAATGAAGGATAAGATCCTGTCCTGCTATAAAAATTTGTGCTTAAAATGCAACATTAAAAATGTTGCGGTGGCCACACGATCGGCAGGGGCCAAAAGCCACCCGGGGCAATATGAAACTCATCTCAACGTGCAGGGCGAAACCGAATTGTGCGAAAATATCAAAAAAGTGTGGGCCAGCACATTCAACCCGCGCTCGCTGTCCGCCCGCAAACAACGGGACTTACCGCTAGAAAGCGATCCTATCGGGGTGGCGGTTATAAAGATGGTCAGGGCCCGCTGTGCCGGTGTCCTGTTTACCGCCGATCCCAACACAGGCGATAAATCGAGAATGATCATCGAGGCCAATTGGGGATTGGGCGAGAGTGTTGTGGGCGGTAACGCCATGCCCGACATGTTTGTGCTGGACAAAGAAAGGTTGACGCCCATCGAAAAGAAAATGGGGACCAAGGAATGCTGTGTGGTCTTTAAGGAATCAGGTGTTGCCGAAGAAAAATCGCCTCCGGACATGTGCCAAAAATATTGTGTCAGCGACGAAGAATTGAAGGAGATCGGACGACTCGGAAAAATCCTGGAGACCCATTTCGACGTGCCACAGGATACGGAATGGGCCATTGACGAAGATTTCGAATTTCCGGAAAACGTGATGCTGCTGCAGACGCGGCCGGAAATTATCGCCGAGCAGAAAAAGCCGGTGGATCAGGTGCTCGACATGATGCTGACACAATTTGGCAGCTAACACGTGTTCAGCCTAAAACGCCAGCATTCGTTCTTCAGCGGGAATCTCATCGCCTAAGATATTAATATTATGGCAAATAACGGTAAAAACACCAGTTCACCTGCGCCGAAGCCGGTCCATTCCTTCGATTTGTGGGGGGTCGTGGCACACCAGCACATCCTTGGAGAGCGAAAGGTTAAGCTCTATAAAGCGCTCTGCCGGAATGCCAAGGTGTCCGAAGATATCATCGGGCAGGTGGTGAAAGACTATGTTGACATGCTTGACGGCCAGCCCTGGGCCACCGGCGCCCGCAAGAGTGAAATCATCGATGCCATCGACGCGCCCACCTTCGCCGCCGGCATTTATCCCGATTATTCAAAGGGCTTTATCAGCGATGCGCTCGTGGTGATGCGTGACATCCTCGATGCGGGTCAAGGCGTCATCATTTTCACCTCCAAACCCGCGCCAGGCTTGGATCGACAATTGGTTGTGGCACTCGGTGAAAAAATCGATGAGATATGTTTTGACGACAAGCATCACCCGAACGCTTTTAAGACCGTCTATGACCGGCAGCTTAAGCATGGCAACCATATAGTCAGCCACACGGCCGACGAATTGCCTGAGCTGATTGCCGCTAAAAAAAGCGGCCTGTTCCATCCTGACGGCCTGATCTATATCAACCGCAACGACAGCAATTCCAGCGAACACGTTAAAAGCGAGGGTATCATCCGCTATGTCGATGATTTGAGGACTGTAAATTATACCACGCTGACGAATAAAACATCACCAACCGGGAAATACCAGGACTATAGTCAGGATTTTTCATGATTTTTTTTCTACACCCTTTGTTAGAAGGGACGTAATAGGTCTTTAATTGGATATCGGGCTATAGCGCACTGGGTATGACAATACTATTTTGGGTTTGACAAGTAGTTTCCATTTACGATACATAGCGGGAAGTCTTTTATCTGAAAAACCAACTTGTATCGTTTGCCGCCAAAGATAGTTGCTTTTTAAGCGCCTTGACCCAGCTTACAAGTTATTCTCGCTTGCCCTAATTTGAGGAGGTTGCCAGATTGAAGGAAAGGCTAGTCAGCAAAAACATCCGGAAAGCAAGAAGCGAAAAAAAAATGTCTTTGGAAAACCTGGCCGAATTGGCAGGGCTAACAAAGGGATACCTGTCCAAAATCGAAAATTCAGACAAGGCACCACCGCTTTCGACCTTAAGCAAAATCGCCAGAGCCTTGAATCTCGATGTCGAGGGCTTGATTACCCCGGAATTATATGTTCCCCGGAATGATCAGATCTCTATCGTTCGAAATAGTGAAGGCAAAAAGCTGCAAAGTGGCAATCTGGACGGCTATCATTATGAAATGTTGGCACTGCAGAAAAGCGGCCGCAACATGGAGCCTTATCTTATACGGCCTGCATTTGACGAAAAGGCTATTTTCACCCATGAAGGAGAAGAGTTCTTGTATACCCTCGAAGGAAGTCATGAACTGATTTTCGGTGGCGAAAAATATACGCTTAGCCAAGGCGATAGCGCATATTTCGACTCGATAGTTCCCCATACTGGCAGAAGTCTCGGGGAAAAAAGAGCCAAAGTCCTTGCTGTTTCATATTCTTATAAACGCATACCCAACGTCGAGACACCTGAAAAACTCGTCAGGCAAAACAACAAAATTTGGCCCGGGCGCCATGGCCGCTAAGAGGCCGCGTCCAAAAGTGACCTTACCAAGTTGAATCGATAGATACCGGCAAAAGGTATGATCGTAAAGACGATCGCATTCTTACAATCCCTGGGTTTCCTTTTTGAAAACTTTTTCGTAAACAAAAAACGGCTTTCAAAAAACGAAACCCGCAGCCCTGGGCCAAACGATGCCGTTTCGGGAAGGCCACTAAAACTGTTACAGCTTTAGATGTGGAGGATCATTGACCACGAAAAATCGGACCAAGAAAATTTTGATTTTGGGCACCACCAACACCAAGGGTGAACAGCTCAATTATTTAAAGCAAAGCATACAAGCCAGCGGGCACGATGCCATTCTGATGGATCTGAGCATGGGTGGCGAACCAACGGTGGCAGCCGATATTACGCCCCAGGAAATTGTCGGTCTCATGGGTCAACAAATGGCGGATATCATTGCTTCCAGGGACCGCTTGGCCGTGACCAACACCATGGTTTCCGGTGCACAGCAAAAAGCCCTTGAGCTGCTGTCACAAGAAAGCCTTGACGGCATCGTCGCTTTAGGCGGGTCCACCATGGCCCTGATCGGCTCGCAGCTGATGGCCAAGCTCCCTTTTGGCATTCCCAAAGTGATCGCCACACCGGCCGCCATGCCGGTCTATGTGGGTCGATGGTTTGGGGCCACAGACCTGGTGGTCATGCAGGTTATCATGGAAATTGCCGGCATAAACAACCTTGTTACAAATTCCATCGCCCAGGTAGCCGGCGCCATCGCCGGTATGGTTGAAAAATCTATTCATTACAAAGAGCTTTGTCTGCCTTATCCTTCCATCGCCGTTACCGAAGTCGGTTTTTCGGACCAGTGCGCTAAATATGTGGAGGAACTGCTGGAAGAAAAAGGGTTCAATGTCTACCCATTTCATGCCCAAGGGGTAAGCGATCGGGCCATGGACAAACTGATATCCCAGGGCTTTTTCGACGGGGTCATCGAGATTGTTCCGGCCGGTTTAGTCGAAGCCAAATTCAAGGGTAACCGGGCCGCCGACATGACCAGACTCGATGCGGCCGGTGAAAGGGGTATCCCCCAGGTATGGGCGCCGTGCTGTCTGAATTTAACCGGCGCTGGCCCCACCAGGACCAACCGCGATAAATATATCGCTTCCGGAAAGGTCTATCAAATCGATGAGATGCGTGCCATGACCCGCTTTCCGGAAGATGAACTTCTTGTGGGCGCTAACCTTTATGCCGAAAAAATCAACAAGGCCAAAGGCCCACTAAAACTGGTGGTACCGCTTAAAGGCTGGTCGTCCATCGACAAAAAAGGCGATATCCTTTACGACCCGGCCCAGGACCGGCTTTTCATCGAAACTCTTAAAAAGAATCTCACAGTAGATCTGGAGATCGAGGAGGTAGACGGCAACCTCGAGGAGATACAGACAGCCAAAGCCTTAGTCGACAGCCTGGTTGAAATGATGCCGGATAAAGAAAACTAACCCCTGGCGGGAAGTCCTGGGTAAAAAAAAAATGTCGTTTCAGGACGGACACAAGCCAATGGAGGAATGGATGGGACAACAATACAGCAACATCTTCAATGAAGCGCTCGAAACAATCTCGGCCGATGCATTACACGATTTGCATGAGAAAAAATTTATCAAGCAGTTTGAGTATCTGATGACCAATTCGCCTTTTTACCAGGAAAAATATAAAAATGCGGGTCTGGCCCCCGGCGACATGAAAAGCCTTGAGGATATCACCAAGCTGCCATTCACCGAGAAAAAGGACCTGCGCGAATCCCAGATGAGCCGCCCGCCGGTGGGTATCCACCGCGCCTGCTCGGTGAGAGATCTATCCCGGGTTTATTCTTCCAGCGGGACAACCGGTGTTCCCACCTATGTCGGTCTTACCCAAAATGACATCTATTCCGTGCAGGCCGAAGCCATTGCGCGGCTCTGCTGGGCCGGCGGGGTAAGGCCCGAGAGTAAGGTGGTGAACATCCCTACCGCCCCCTTTATCGCGGACACCTTCCGCGAAGGGCTTGAAAAGTTAGGCGCCGTCCACATTCCCACCGGGTTTAACACCGACCGCGTCTTGGCCGCCTTTCAATACCAAAAGGCCGATGCCATGCACGCCACGGTATCGTTCTGGTCATATTTGCTGGGCGAAGTCGAAAAAATGGGGCTCGATCCCAAAGAGCTGGGGCTGCGCACCATCATCGGCGGCGCCGAGGGCGGCACCCGGCTGGTGCGGCCCCGCATTGAAGAGAGCTTTGGCGCCACAACGGTGGAAGGCATGGGCATGGGCGAAATGACCTGTATCGTCTTTGGCGAATGTGTCGAAAACCGGGGCCATGGCATGCACTATCTAACCCAGGGTCTGGTCCATGTCGAACTGATCGAATCCGAAACCGGCCAGGCGCTTCAAATCAAGGAAGGCGCCACCGGCGAGCTGGTATACACCGCCCTGGAGTCCCAGGCAATGCCGTTGATGCGTTACCGTTCCCGTGATCACATCAAAATCGTCGCCACCGACACGTGCATATGCGGCCGGACCGGATTCCGCATCGAGGTCAAGGGTCGCACCGACGATATGCTGACTGTTTTAGGCGTCAACGTTTATCCCTTGGCTATCAACGATGTGGTGACGGTGCTCAAACCCCGCATCAGCGGAGAAATCGAAATACAACTTGAAAAGCCGGGTCCTGTGGTGGCGCCACCACTTACCATCAAAGTTGAGTTGGGACTCAACCCCGGCGATAAAGCGCAGCTGAAAAAAGAATTGGAAGATCTGATTAGAGACAAGCTGATCTTTCGGGCCAAAATTGATCTGGTAGCTGAACTTCCTAAGTATCAATACAAAAAACAGTTGATCAAGAAACTGTATCAATGATGTCAAAACCGGCCTCTTAACCAAAAACATGGCCCTGATCAACTTTGGGGTATAAACATAATTAGCCGACTTGCCGTGTGACGGCGACCGGACAACGCTAATGGCCGAAGGGTGCTGATTGCAAGATCAGCAAGAAACGTAATTTTTAACAAAAAGGAGTCTGTTATGCTGTCATCTGCATATGATTTGAGTTTTTATGAGTTTGATGAAGAAAACGATCCCAAGAATTACGATGTGTTGCTATGTGATCTGGTACACGGAAAGCCGCCTTTAAAACCGCTATACATCGGTATCGGGTGGTATTGGTACTACCACGGCTTCCGCAATGGCGCCGAATCGCTTTTTTTACCGACGACCCGGGGGTGGGACTCGCGCTTCATCAATGGCTACCCCTATATCACCGCCATCCGGACCTCCGAACAGGAAATTAAAGAGCGCGAACCGGTTTTCAGGGAAAAGATCAAGCCCTTCATTGAGGATTTCGATGGCGTCTGGGGGCCCCTCAAGGCCGATTTGATCAGCATGTACACGGAGGCCAAGGAAAAACGGGGCCTTAAACAATGGGACGATATTAAAAAACTCAGCAACAACGAGCTGCTCTCCTTTTTTCTCGATTTCACCTACATCATCAATCGTAAAGAAGGTGAAACCCACATGATCATGCTGATGGCCTCTTTTTATATCGCCGGGTTGTTTCAAAAAATGTATCGCGAGATATTCGACGTGGAATCGGCTATCGACCCTGATTACAACAAGATCATGACCGGCTTCGAGAGCCGCGACATCTGGATTGTGCGTGAACTGTGGCGTCTGGGCCGCCAGGCGGTGGAGCTGGGTCTCGAAGATACCTTCAACAGCGAAGCGGAAGAAAACCTGCTGGCGGCACTTGAGCAAAGTGACGCCGGTCGCAAATGGCACCAGGCCTACATGGAATTTCTAACCGAGCACGGCTGGCGCTGCGAGCGCATGCATGCCTATGACACACCGGCCTGGATTGAAAAACCCGAGCTGGTTTTAGGCCGTATCAAGATGTTAATGAAAAGCGAGGTCTTTCCGGCCGACCAACAGCGCGAAAAGGTGTTAAATGAAAGAAAATTGGCCGAGGCACGCGTTTTGGAGAAAGTTCCCGCGCCGCAGCGGCCGGCCTTTGAAATTTTGATGAAAGCTGCCCAGAAATCAGGCTACTGGAGTGAAGACCACACCTATTACTGCGACTTCTATATTGGTTCCATGGGCCGCTGGATCGTCACCGAGTTCGGACGGCGTTTTGCCGAAGCCGGCTGCATCGACGACGCCGAAGATATTCATTTTCTTCATCCTAACGAAATCCGCAAGGCGGCTATTCCCATGGAGCGCATCAATTTGCGCCCGTATGTCGAAAAGCGGAAAAATCAGTTTGAGGAAAACCTTGCGTCGGAACCGGCACCGTTTTACGGTAACATTGAGCAGGCCCAGGCCATATTAAGAAGCGATCCCACCCTGCAGGTGTCAACCCAGGTGCCCATTGTGCGGGAAGAGTTAAAAGCCGATCTCTATGGCGCCGCGGCCGCACCGGGAGTGATCGAAGGGGTTGCGCGGGTGATCATGGGCACCGACCAGCTGCCCGAGCTTAAAGAGGGTGAAATTCTGGTGGCCCCGGGCACGTCAGCCGCATGGACGGTTGCCTTTAATCTGATCGCAGGCCTGATCACCGATGGCGGCGGGTCCCTGTCGCATCCGGTCATTATGGCCCGCGAGTTTGGTATCCCCTGCGTCGCGGGTTGTCTGGAAGGCACGCAGAAAATCAAAACCGGCCAGCGCGTCAAAATCGACGGCAACATAGGCGTGGTTTACATCAAGGATTAAAAAACGGTGCCTATGGCCAACGCTTTTGGGGGCTTTCGCCATAGGTAACCCCAACTCGTGTCTGGGCGACACTAAAGCTTCCGGTGATCGACGCCCCGGCGGACGGTACCGTGAAAGAGCTCACGTGCGGCGCCGGAGACTCCGTTGAGGCCAATGCCACGTCAATTGGTTTGGACTCACCGATCGCAAACCACGTAACTTTTAAGCATGCTGAAGGGAGGATTTTTGTAAGGACAGGTACCAATTGCAAAAGAAAATATTTGAGGCTCTTTTAGCGTCCGCAAGTCTCTATCTGTGATCTACCTTGAGGACATTCGAAAATTTAATCGACCTATTCAAAAAGGAGGAAAAAACGATGGGAAAGACGATCCGTACGAGAAGGTTTCTTGTTATTTCAGTGCTTGCCCTGTTGATGGTTTTTCCATTGACGGCCTTTGCCAAAGATAAAGTCAAAATCGGCGCAGCGATTGCGTTGTCAGGCCCCAATGCCGGCCCTGCCATGATCACCCAGTTACGCAATTATAAGCTCTGGGTCGATCAAGTAAACGCCAAAGGCGGTCTTAAGGTAAAAGGTTACGATAAACCCCTGCCCATCGAGCTGACACTTTATGACGACAAAGGTGATGTGGGCACCAGCGTGAGATTGGTTGAAAAGCTGATATTAAAAGATAAGGTTGATCTTTTGCTGCCCCCCTGGGGAACAGCCTCACACTTTGCCGTGGCCCCGATTGTCACCAAGCATGGCTACCCCATGATCGGACCCACCGCCTCCTCGGTCAAGCTGATGGAAATCGCCGACAAAATCCCATACATGTTCATCATCCTGAACCAGCCCACCAGCCAGGGGGCCGGTCTGGTGGAAGTGCTTAAAGATCTCAAGGTGAAAACCGCCGCGTTGATCCGCCATACCGACCTGCATGGTATCGAGTTTGTCAATTATGTGGAACCCGCCTTGAAAAAAGCCGGTATCAAGGTTCTTTTATCCGAAAGCTACCCCATGGGCGCCAAGGACCTGTCACCGCTGTTGAAAAAAGTCAAAGCCGCCAATCCGGAAGCCGTGCTGGCCTTTTCGTATCCGGGCGGCACGATCCTGTTGACCAAACAGGCCCGGACCATCGGCTTGAATCCGAAAGTGTTTTTTGCCACTGTGGGTGTGGCCTTTCCTTTTTATCGCGATATGTTCAAGACCGAAAACGTGGAAGGCATTATGGGCGCCGGTGCTTGGAACCCCAACGTAAAATATGCCGGCGCGAAAGAATACTTTGACGCCCACGTCAAGCATTCCGGCCATGAGCCGGATCGCTGGGGGAGCGCATTTTCTTATGCCGCACTTCAAATCATGGAACAGGCCGTGGCCCAGGTGGGTCTTGACAACAAAAAACTCAGAGACCTGATCGCTTCCGAAACCTTTCCCACGGTAATCGGACCGGTTAAATTCGAAAATCAATTCAACGTTCAGGCACCCGGTGAAATCGGTCAGTGGCAAAATGGAGAGTTTGAAGTCGTATCCATGAAGGCACAACGTACGGCCAAACCAATATACCCCAAACCGGCTTGGAAATAGGCTTGCATTTTCGTCACGTTATTTAACACAAAAGCCCTCCCCTTCAGGGGGAGGGGGCTTTTTAATAGGCGGACAATCTACTCAAACAGGCAGTATCTAAATCAATTCAAAACAGGATGTCATCCGAAGCGTTAAAGGGAATCGTTTTCTTCGCGATTTACCGCGTAAAAATGCAAAAACACAGGCTATAGGGAGAATCTTTAGTGTTTTTAACCGTCCTTGATGTGTCGATTAGCGGTTTGCTAATGGGCGGTCTCTACGCACTCATCGCCATGGGACTTAGCATTCAGTACGGTGTGGCCCGGGTCTTGAATGTCTCCCATGGAGAGTTCATTATGCTCGGGGCGTTCAGCACCTGGTGGCTTCACTCTGTGTTTGGCCTCAACCCGCTGCTTGCCATGCTGATAAGTGGGCCCGTAGCGTTTGTCATCGGTTATGTGCTCCATCGCACCTTGTTTACCTCGCTTAGAAACAACTCTGAAAATATGGGCGCCTATGAAGGCATGTCTTTGTTAGCGTCGTTCGGACTCATGTTTATCGTGCAGAATGTGGCACTGTTGATATGGGGCGCGGATCCGCAGGGCTATACCTTTATGACCCAGCCCGTGAATATATTTGGCGCCATCTTTACCACCAACCGTTTGATGGCCCTTGTTTTTGCGGTGGCCATAAGCCTGATCTTTTATCTCTTTTTAATGCACACCCGTCTGGGTGAAGCCATCCGAGCCGCGGCGTTGAATCCGGATGTAGCCCAGCTTATGGGAGTAAACATCCATTGGGTGTTGGCCTTATGCTTTGGTTGCGGTGCCATGCTGGCCGGCTTTGCCGGATCGTTAATCAGCATGATATTCGAAATTACCCCCACCATGGGGATGGAATATACCATCATTGCCATCATCGTGGTCGTTTTAGGTGGGTTAGGTAGTATCACCGGCAGTCTGATTGGCGGTTTTATTCTGGGGCTTATCGGCAGTATCGTGACTTATCTCAAGCCGGAGATATCGCTAATTGCCTATTACATCATCTTCATGATGCTAATATTAGTTAAACCAACAGGCATACTAGGAAAATAGAACCATGGATAATATCAAGGCCACCCATAAAAAGCAGTGTTTGCTTGCAGGGCTTTGTCTGATCATCGTAATTTTGTCAACAACGCCCATATTTATCCAACCGTATATGGTCATCTTTTTGACAAGCATTTTTTTGTATATGGTGCTGACCATGAGTTGGGCGATTTTTTCAGGCCCCACGCGCTATATTTCGCTGGCATCTGCGGCTTTTTTCGGCACCGGCATATATGTGTCGGCCATATTGGGCGAAGCACTACCGCTGATTGCCGTTGTTTTCGCGGGTGGTGTGATCAGTTTTTTACTGGCATTTATAATCGGCATTTTAACCCTACGGCTACGAGGCATGTATTTTATCATCTTCACGTTTGTATCGAGTGAACTGATCAGAAATTTTATTTTATTTTATGAAAACAGCTATACCGGAACCATCGGCAGGTGGGTAGTATCAGTGGATTCCACCACCGTCTATTATTTCATGCTGGTCATTTTCTTGATGACCTTGGGCGCAGCCTATGCCATCA
>Ga0316191_10004613_pt1 | contig 10301 bp, 9 predicted proteins | sample Eddworburr2cm_MG_FD_204928 | JGI IMG/M metagenome (GOLD analysis project Ga0316191, IMG submission 204928) | Coastal sediment microbial communities from Maine, United States - Eddy worm burrow 2 cm | ecosystem: Environmental > Aquatic > Marine > Coastal > Sediment | place: USA: Maine | collected... | reverse complement strand
AAAGCCACTCCTATATTCCTCTGTTCGCTCGGCGTGGCCCTGGCTTTCAAACTGCAAGTCTGGAACATCGGAGCAGAAGGGCAGTTCGCCCTGGGTGCCGTGGGTGCAACCTGGGTGGCCCTGTCGCTGCCGGAGTCGCCTTCCTATGTCGTGCTCCCCCTGATGATAATCATGGCCGCAGTGGCCGGTGGCTTGTGGGGGCTGATTCCTGCCGTGCTGAGGCAGAAACTGAAAACCAATGAAATCATCGTCACCCTGATGATGAACTATATTGCCATTCTGATCCTCGACTATCTTGTCTATGGGATCTGGAAGGATCCGGCCAGCTTCGGTTTTCCGATGACACCTGAGTTCTCTGAAGCGGCCATTGTCGGCAACATTGGCAGCACCAATTACAGCTGGGGTCTGGTGCACTGCCTGGTGCTGGGAGTAAGTTTCTGGGTTTTTCTCAAATACAGCCGCCTCGGCTATGAAATTAAGGCCAGCGGTGACAATGTCAGGGCTGCAAAGTATGCGGGTATCCCCTACGATAGATTGGTCATGCTGGTCATGGTGCTTAGCGGCGCGCTGGCCGCCTGGGCCGGATTTCTTGAGGCTTCGTCGACCATCAACAGGCTGCAGCCCAGTATCATGGCGGGCTACGGTTACACTGCCATCGTCGTTGCCTGGCTGGCCAGGTTGAACCCTTTTTATATAGGGGTGGCATCCTTTATGCTGGCCGGTCTCAGGGTCGGCGTGGAAGGCTTACAGCTCGATCTCCAGGTTCCCGCCGCCTTCGGCGGTATTATCGAGGGGCTGTTGCTGCTGACGGTGCTGGCCGGCGGACTCTTTACCTCCTATCGAATCGTGGTCACCAGGAAAGCCCATGAGCATTGATATCCTGATACCGCTCCTGGCGGCCGCGGTCCAGTCCGGCACACCAATTCTCTATGCGACGCTTGGTGAAATCTTTACCGAGCGCTCCGGAATTCTCAATCTCGGGGTCGAAGGGATTATGATCATTGGTGCCCTGACCGGATTTCTGGTCGCCAAGGCGACCGGTAATCCATACGTTGCTTTTGTTGCTGCTGGTCTGGCCGGCAGTTGTGCGGGCTCGATCCATGGTTTGGTCTGTCTGGTGTTTCAGGGGAACCAGGTGGTATCTGGGCTGGCCCTGACCATACTGGGAGTGGGCGTGGCCAACTACCTCGGCACCCCGTATGTGGGCTTGACCGCTCCCGGTTTCGATCCGCTGCCAATCCCCGTACTGGCTGAAATTCCGGTAATCGGAGCGATTTTTTTCAGCCAGGACCTGCTGGTTTACCTGACCTATCTCATTCCTGTCTTGATGTGGATATTTCTCTACAACACCAGGTTCGGGCTCAGTTTGCGGGCTGCAGGTGAGTATCCGGCAGCGGCGACGGCTGCCGGTCTTAATGTGGTGGGTTATCGCTGGCTTGGGGTTCTGGTCGGTGGCTTTTTCATGGGGCTGGGCGGGGCCTATCTGTCCCTTGCCTATACCCATCTGTGGACCAATAACCTCACAGGCGGACGTGGCTGGATCGCTGTTGCCCTGGTCATATTTGCCTTTTGGCGGCCAAGTCGGGCTGTGTTCGGAGCTTATCTGTTTGGCGGCATCATGGCGCTGCAGCTTCGGTTGCAGGCCTCGGGGACCCAGATTCCATCGTCTCTGCTGCTGATGCTGCCCTATGGACTGACCGTGGCGGTCCTGGTCTTTTCTTCCTGGCTTCGAGGCAAAACCGATGAACCGGGGGCTTTGGGAACTAACATTTTACCTGCGGAATGATAACGATGAGATTGACTGAAAAAACCTTAGATGAGGAAGTGCAATGAGCAGCAAAGACTATCGACGCACCTATCCTATTTCCTGGGAACAGCTTCACCGAGATTCCAAAGCTCTCTCCTGGCGTCTTCTTGATATGAGCTATTTTAAAGGAATCATTGCCATTACCAGAGGAGGACTGGTCCCTGCGGCGGTAATCGCCCGGGAACTCGATGTTCGCCTGGTAGAGACCATCTGTGTATCCAGCTATGACTGGCAGGACAAGCATGGTGAGGTGGAGGTTCTGAAAAGATTCGAAGGAGATGGAGAAGGCTGGTTGCTGATCGATGACCTGGTAGACACCGGACGTACCGCTAAAGTGGTCAAAGAAATGGCACCCAAAGCTCATTTTGCCACCATCTATGCAAAACCTGCCGGGCGTCCACTGGTTGATACCTTTGTTACCGAGGTAAGCCAGGACACCTGGATCTTGTTTCCTTGGGATGCCGAGTCCCAGTTCGTGGATCCGATTGCCGGGCAGCAGAAATAGCACCACTGAACTGATGGCTGAGGCACCCGTCATAAAGCTGGAGAAGATATCCAAATCGTTCGGTGAAGTCCGGGCCAACCATGATATCAGCCTTGATATCCATGAGGGCCGCATTCTAGCGCTCCTGGGTGAGAATGGGGCCGGAAAATCGACTCTGATGTCGCTGCTGGCCGGACAGTCGCTGCCTGACAGCGGGACCATCTATTTTAACGGCCGGCCGGTCTCCTTTTCTTCGACCGAGAAGGCCATCGAAGCCGGCATCGGCATGGTTTATCAGCACTTCAAACTGGTCGAGGCCATGACGGTGGCTGAAAATATCTTTCTGGGCCGCTCGGATAAGACCTGGCTCAGTCGCAAGGCGCTGAACCGCAGTGTTGCTGAAGTCGCTGACCAGTACACCATGCAGGTTGACGCCGATATGGTGGTGGCCGATCTGTCGATGGGCGAGAAACAGCAGGTCGAAATCCTAAAACTGCTTTTCAGGCAGTCGAACATACTTATTTTCGACGAGCCGACCGCCGTACTGACTCCCCATGAAGCGAACAACTTGTTCGAAACCATGAAACAGATGAAGAAAGATGGCAAAGCCATCGTCTTCATCAGCCATAAACTTGAAGAGGTCATGTCGATTGCCGACGATATTGCCATTCTCAAGCGGGGAGAGATCGTTGGCGTAATGGAAGCTGGCAGTGTGTCTTCAACCAGAGAGCTGGCTGAAATGATGGTGGGCAGGGAGGTCCTGCTGGAAGTGGACCACCACCCCATGGAACCGCGCCAGCAGGTTCTGAAAGTTGCTGGACTGCAGGAAGAAGGCTTGAAGGACCTCAACTTCGAGATTCGCCAGGGTGAAATCGTCGGTATCGTCGGTGTTGCGGGCAATGGACAGAAACCGCTGGTCGAATCGGTCTGCGGGCTCAAAAGAGTCGATGTAGGGGTTATAACCCTGCTGGGGCGCGACAGCCGTGACTTTTTCAGCAGTCGATCCTGGGACAAGGCGCTCAGCTATATCCCCGAAGACAGGCAGGGACTTGCCACCTGCCAGGGACTCGACCTGCTCGACAATTTTCTGCTGACCACCAGGCAGGGGTTTCAGGTTGGTCCGTGGCTGCCCGTAAACGAAGCCCGCCAGAAACTGGAGTATCTGATCGAGGAGTTCGACATCAGACCGCCCAACGCCAATCTGTTGGCCTGGCAGCTATCGGGCGGCAATCTGCAGAAGATGGTGCTGTCGCGTGAATTTTATCGAAAGCCGCGACTCATCGTTGCCGAACAGCCGACCCAGGGGCTCGATATCGCCGCTGCCGAGGATGTCTGGAACCTTTTGCTCAAGGCCCGTGAACAGGCTGGCATTTTAATGATAACCGGTGATCTGTCCGAGGCGCTGGAGCTGTCCGACAGGATTGGCGTGATGTACGATGGCCACCTGGTAAACATGTTCAGCCGCGATAATGAAGAGATGATAGAGGCTATCCCGCAGATGATGGCAGGACTGGCTTAAGCAATAGAGTTCCTGCAAAATAAGAATGGAAGAACGGACAAATATGAACAAAGCTGAACCGTTGAGCGGGATATTGCTCCCCGTCGATGATGTTGATGCCTTCAGACGGGCAGCACGATTGACCGGGGCCCTCCTCAGAGCAATGAGTCTGGATACGGAGAGGATTGATCTGCTCCATGTGGTTACGGGTACCTTTCTTGCCGAATTGATGAAAGGCCTCGACCTGGCCTCGGGCGAGACTCCAGCAGCCGCTGAGATGAATGAGATGCGCCGTCGCTACCTGGTTAATACGGTCAAGCCTCTGGTTGAAACTTGTGGCCAGCTGCTCAAACTCGAGGTGGGCCAAGGGCCTTCGCGAACGATTGTCAAGGATGGCAACCCGGCCAAAATTATAAGTTCTTTATGCGACGAGAACGACTACACAAGCCTGATCATCAGCCGTCGAAATCTGGGAGGCCAGCCGGGTAAACTGATCGGCAGCATCGCTGCCGGCGTCCTGCACCGTTCCACCCAGGGTACCATCTACCTGGTTGGAGATCGCGCCCCGGTTGAGACAGGCACCCTGCTCTCGCGTTGCCTTATTGCGGTGGACGAATCGCCAGCCAGCATGAACAGTGTCGCCGAAGCGGGGGCGATCCTCTCCAGGGCCAAGGATCAGGTTGACCAGATTTACCTGGTCCATGTCCTCGATCAATCCTGCTATTATGACGAGGATGGTGAAAACTGTATGGATGCCAGCCTGACCGGTCAGAAAGCACTGGAGGCTTCCGGCAATCTTCTGGTCGAACTTGGCGTCGATCGCCAGAAAATCAAGACAGTCATTCATTTCGGTAAACCGGGAACCATTCTTGCCGAGGAGGTGAGGAGCTGCGATGCAACCCTGGTCTTTCTTGGCCGTCGGGATCGCTCGCGCATGGCCCAGGTTTATCTCGGCTCGGTCTGCACCGAGATCATTGAGAACTGCCGGGACCGAACCCTGGTGCTGGCCAGTTAACAAATTCCTCAAAAAAGGTTATTATTAAAGCTGGTGGCCGCAGGTTTTTGGGGGCCGCGGTCAGGAAGGCAAAGTCCGAACTGAGAGTCTATTCTGGTGCCGCATGGATAAACAGTTGAATCTTGTCAAACCATCGACGCGCGAGTTTTTTACCGAGTCGAAAAAACTGGGTAGATACGGGGTCATTGACTGGCTGCATGGATATGTGTATGGCCGCTGGGCTTATTTCTATATCGGCATGGGAACAGGCGAGCATACGCTGGTCAAAAAGTTCAAACCAGTGGCAGAGGTGATCTACCGGGTGTTCAGATTGCTCACCGGTTCCAGCCGGAAGCATGCGGGGAAAGACCTGAGTTTTGCCGATACCTATCACGGCAAGGTGGTGCCCCTGGAAAATGCCAGAAAATTGGTAACCCTGGACCGGCCCATCGAATTGCCCGATCTTGAAAGGGTGATTCCCTACAAACGAGCCCGCGATTTGATTCTGCATAATCCGGATCATATCGTGGCGCTCGAATGTCCCTGCCGATCGGTGAGAGAACAGCCCTGCCTGCCGCTGGATGTCTGTCTGATCGTCGGCGAGCCGTTTGCCTCCTTTATTCTCGAACACCATGGCCCAGTCAAAGCCCGGGCCATTACCCAGCAGGAGGCCTTGAACATTCTGGAGGAGGAAAACCAGAGAGGTCATGTGGCCCATGCTTTTTTCAAAGACGCCATGCTTGACCGCTTCTATGCCATCTGCAACTGCTGCAGCTGCTGCTGCGGAGCAATGCAGGCTCAGAGAAACGGGACCCCGATGCTGGCTTCATCCGGTTACGTCTGCAGACTCGATGAACAAAATTGTGTAAACTGCGGTGACTGCGTGTCGATGTGTCAGTTTGCAGCAATCGACCTGGACAGGGAACCGCGAATCGATGAGCAGACCTGTATGGGGTGCGGGGTCTGCGTCAATACCTGCGCTCATGAGGCCTTGTCGCTGGTTCGTGATCCGGCCAGGGGAGAACCCCTGGAGATCCACAGATTGATGGAGGAGTATGGCAATTAGGAAATGGCTAATTAAGATTCCTGGGGGCAGGGAGGTGGTCCCCTGGAAGATCTGGCTTGTCGCTTTTGCCGCGCTGCTTATTACTATCAGCACTGAAGGTTCGGCGTTGGCGGAGAAACTGTCTTTTCGCTGGGCGATTCTCGCCGATTCGACTGAAGGTATGAGGCCGCTTGATTTCACCGGTTCGCCGATCGTTTTTTCGGGAACCGCGCTGCAGCTCTACATCGAACACCTCAACAACTGCCACGTCTATTTATACCTGCTTGATTCGAGCAGCAGGTTGACGCCCATCTATCCACCTCAGAAGGGTAACTACGATTACGGTTTTCCCAGGGGACCGAGGCTGGTTCCGCCAGGCGACCAGAGTTTTACCTTTGTTCCTCCGGCGGGAATGGAAACTATGCTTCTGCTCGCCTCGGTCGATCGATTGTTCCAGTTGGAGGAGTTAACAGAGATTTTTAACCAGAATCCTGACCAGGTGGGCCAGCAGGACCTTCTCCTTCAGGAGATTGAGGATTTGCTCAAAAAAGAGGGTTCCAAGGCGCAGGCGGCTGAGGGGCTGGAAAAGGTAATAGTAAAATACACTGCAGCTGAAGGAATCGAAGAGAAGCGATTCAAGGCAATCAAGGTGAAGAGTTCCGATTTTTATGGTCGGAAACTACTGATCGATCATCGTTGAAGTACGGGATTGCCACAACCGCTGGGGACACAGGTTATCGTGTCCCTATATGATAAATGCATTACAAATAAAGGATATTAGGGACTGGGGACACGATAATCTGTGTCCCTCCACCAAGCGATGAAATTTCTAACCACTCCCAGAATTGACCGCTGTATCGGTTGCCACTCCTGCTCGCTGGCCTGTGCCCGGTTAATTCATCAGCAGATTTCCTGGTCCAGTTCCGGCATTCGTATCCATTCGGCCGGCGGGCTGTCCACTGGTTTTGTGGCCCTCGTCTGTCTTGGCTGTGATCCGGCCCCCTGTGTCACTGCCTGCCCGACCGGAGCTTTCAGCCAAAGGCAGGGAGGCGGGGTCATTGTTCGAAAAAAACAATGCATCAGGTGTGGGGAATGTGTAGGCGCCTGCCCGGTTGATGCAGTTAACCAGGATGAACATGGAGCGGTTTATGTGTGCCTGCATTGCGGCCGTTGTGTCGATTTCTGCCCACATAACTGTCTCGAGTTTGATGACGTGGATCCGCTGACAAGGAGTTTGTACGATGACTGATTGCTTCAATGTTCTGATTGTCGATCTCGCCTCCGGCAAGAGCCGGGCCGAAATCATCGATGAACGTTCCAGTGTCGCCGGCGGCAGCGGCCTTGCCGCTCTTATTTTCAGCCGATATGGTCAGTCTGATCAGGCCTGGGACCATCCTTCACAGCCATTTGTCCTGGCCATCGGCCCATTGACCGGGTATTTCCCGCTGATGAGCAAGACGGTATGCTCTTTCCGGTCGCCCTATCATGATCAATACACCGAGAGTCACGGAGGCGGTCGCTCGGCCCTTTCTCTTTTTTTTGCAGGTTATGACGCCCTGGTCGTTACCGGCAGGGCAAAGAGTTTGAGCTGTCTTTCCATAGGCAGCCGTCACGTGGTAATCAAAGACGTCGGTTTCATGAAGGGCTATGGCGTGGCAATGACCGGCAAACTGATCAGACGAATGTTTCCGAAATCGTCGGGACATCGGTCAATTCTGCGTATTGGCCCCGCAGGTGAGATCGGTTCAGCAATGGCTTGCGTCAATATCGACTCTTACCGTCACTTCGGCCGACTTGGCGGCGGCTCCGCAATGGGTGTCAAAAATCTCAAGGGCATCGTTATCAACGGAGACTCAAGTCGCCCCCTTCCTGACAATCGAGATTACCGCAAGGTCTATAAGAAGGTCTACGACCAGGTCACTTCCACTGATATGATGCGCAAATACTATCATCTCGGTACCGCCGTAAACTTGCAGGGGTTGAATGATATCAAGGCACTCCCCTGGCGTAATCTTCAGACCACCAGTGACCCTGAGATTGCCTCGATAAACGGAGACGTCTTCGCTGACCAGACACTGCTGCGCAATGGGGCCTGCTCCGGATGTCCGGTGGGCTGCATTCACCTGGGATTCTTCCGGGACAAGTTCAAGGAAGATGCCCGCTATCTCTACCACCAGGTACCGTACGATTATGAGCCGATTTTTGCCGCCGGCACCATGCTCGGAGTGACCGATTGTTTTGATGTGCTTCGTATTCTCGAGGAGTTTGAGCGGGTTGGGCTTGATGCGATGTCGGCTGGTGTGGCTCTGGCCTGGGCCAGCGAAGCCGTCGAACGCGGGCTAGTGTCCGAAAAGGAAACAATCGTCGCCTTGAAATTCGGCGATGCCCTGGCCTACCAGGAGGCCGCCGGCTACCTCGGCACAGGCTACAACGACTTCTATCGCCTTCTGGGCAACGGTACTCTCAAGGCGTCTGCCGTCTACGGTGGGGCGGAATTTGCTTGTGTACTCGGTCAGGAAATGGCCGGCTACGCCACTGGCCCCCTCTACTTTGCAGCCCAGGCGCTGGGCTTCAGACACTCACATCTGGATACAGGTGCCTATTCGTACGAACAGAAAAATCACCAGCAGGACGTCAGCAAAGCAGTTGATTTCCTTATCGATGACGAGCCGGGCAGGGCCTTGCTCACCTCAATGGTCGCCTGCCTGTTTGCTCGATCGGTCTATAACTCCGAAACACTGGCCCAATGTCTGGCAGCGACCGGGTTCGAGGCGTTGGCCGGATCTCTGACGGAAACGTCCGAACGGATCAGACAGCTGCGCTGGCAGGTGCGCATCGCCACAGGATTCAGACCTGACGATGTCGAGATCCCGAAGAGGTTTTATCAGGTTGCCACCCTTCATGGTCCCGTTGACGGCCCCTATCTCGACAGCGTGAAGGCCGAGTATGGCCGCCGGATTATGGATTTTGGCAGAGCCGATCCGACCCCACATTGAGTCAGTACCCACCTATATCAGTCGTCTGTAACAGTCGCTAAGACTGCCACTTGGAATGGTGCAAGCGGGCAAACTCGGCACTGATCCTGCCGCTGCTGGACAGACCACGGGCAGACGCTGTGGCACTTGGCTCCTGCGGCGGCACTGCCGGATATAAATTTTCTTCGATTTAGTTTCATGGCGTCTCCTGATGTGCTGGCCAATAATATCAGGAAAAAAGATCAATGCAGTAATTTAATTGAAAGCTAAAACTGCTTTCGCACAAAGGTAGCCCCTTAGTCGACCACCTCAATGATGCCAGAAAACAGAAAAACTGCTCTACACTGGCAACAGAGGAGAGGAGAGCAGAAAATAGAGCCAGGGCAGTACAGCGATCAAGGCCAGGGTGGTGACCAGCCAGCAGGAGTTGGCCATGTCTAGGTCAAGGTCATATATCGAAGCGGCAACCAGGGCATTAAAGGCCACCGGCATGGAGGTGAGGATCAGTACCACTTTGAACACCAGGCCGTCACTGAGCAGATGCAAACCGAAAAGATAGGCCAGGGTGCAGCCGAAGACGGGGACCGCGATGAATTTGATGACGCTTATCAGAACCGATTCTTGAGCATAGCTGGAAACACTGGAGAATTTCATGCCTAAGCCAATGGAGACGAGCAGGATGAATGTACCGACTGGTACAAAAACCCCGGTAATGGTCTCGAAGGCAGGCGGTCTGGGAATGCCGCTGAGATTGAGGAACAAGCCCAGGAAAAAAGCGGTGAATGCGGCTGCTACAAAGGGATCTGTTATCACGCCAAGCAACCGTTTCCAGGTAGACTGCTTTTGTTCCGAACTGCCGCTCAAAAAACGGACGAACGGGAAGCCGATGGTGTAATAACTGATATCTTCAAGCATTTTGTAGAGGGCGGCCAGGGCAAAGCCTGCCTCTCCAAAGAAAAAGAAGCAGACCAGCGAGCCCACTGAACCGATATTGGTGAAAGAGCCGCAACAATAAAGTACAGCCTTGTCCTTGTTCTCTTTTTTGAGCAGCCGTGCGAAAGCGAGCGCCAAGACGCCGCCGAAAAGAAGCGAACAGAGGCCGACCACCGGAAGAAGAACCACTCTGACATTCTCAAATGAGACGATCCAGACGGCGCCGAGAAATGATATGGGCATGAAAAAAAGCAGCCCCATTTTCTGCAGCGTTTTGCGCAGGTTGACGATCGAAATGGGCAGTGAGATAATCTTCTTTCGATCCAGGTTCTGAATCACATAGCCAAGCGTCAGCCCACTGATGATAAGTGCAAGGGAGAGAAAGACTTTATCCATGGTGAGGATCGGGAAAGTTGGGGAAAACGTTTTGGGGTGGTTAGCTGCCGGAGCCGTTTTCCTCTTTCATCAATTTATAGTTGACGCTGTCGATCATTGCCTGCCAGCTTGCTTCGATGATGTTGATCGAGACGCCTACAGTCCGCCATTGGCATTTGCCGTCCATACT
>Ga0316191_10004610_pt1 | contig 10306 bp, 10 predicted proteins | sample Eddworburr2cm_MG_FD_204928 | JGI IMG/M metagenome (GOLD analysis project Ga0316191, IMG submission 204928) | Coastal sediment microbial communities from Maine, United States - Eddy worm burrow 2 cm | ecosystem: Environmental > Aquatic > Marine > Coastal > Sediment | place: USA: Maine... | reverse complement strand
CACTTTTATGCCAAAAATTGCGATCCAGCCCAATGAAGAGGGTATTTGCTATATTCAGTTTGAGCAGCCAGCACCAAGTCGAAGTATTGCGCTGGTGTGGCGGAAAACCAGCTCGCGTCAAAAGGTGGCTGAATTATTATGCACTATGTTTGATGAAGTTGAATTACGGTGACAGTTTACTAAATACACTTAAATCATATTAAGTCAGGCTCAATTGAGTCTGGACGATTAAAACAACTCCTCGGCAACTGAATCGGCAAAGGGAAGACCCTTGTCGGTCAGATGCAGGCAATCGCTTTCCCAGACCAGCTTCTGATCTGCCAGCCACGGAGCAAGTTCGTTTTCGAATCGTGTTTGGATATCAGCACCAAAACGTTCGGTGAACCATTCGTTGCTGATGCCACCTGTACGGCGAAGGCCCTGCCACAATGCTTCGGCCTCGGCCGTCCCTTTCGGAAGCCTTTCATCGCTGTTGATCGCCCTTGCGTCCTTTAGGGCGGACTCGATGTATTTCTCGGGATTGCGGATGTTACCGTAACGGGTCACACCGCCATCTTCAGTGTCCCATTTCCCTGCGGCTCCAGCACCAATGCCGATGTAATCTAGGTAGAGCCAGTAGCCATCATTGTGACGGCACTTCATGCCGGGTTTGGAGAAATTGGAGACTTCGTAGGCCTCATAACCTGCTTCGGCCAATCGCTCTCGGGTTTTAAAAAGGAACTCAAGCGCCAGCTCATCATCGGGAAGTTGCGCTGCAACATTCTCGACCTCAGCCGCCAGCTTCGTATGTGGCTCAACGGTGAGCTGATAACAGGAGAGATGCTCCGGCCCCAGCCTCATCACTTCATCGAGTGTCTTAAACCACTGCTCAAGCGTCTGATTAGGTAGCCCATACATCAGATCAAGGTTGATGTTTTCGAACCCCGCCGCCCTTCCGGCGTTAAGGGCGTCAACTGCCTGCTCGCCGTTATGGATACGCTCCAGCCATTTGAGTTCAGCATCATCCAGACTCTGCACACCAATGGAGAGGCGGTTGACTCCAGCCTGTCTGAATCCGGCAAAATTGGACTGATCTACCGTGCCGGGATTGGCCTCAAGTGAAATCTCAATATCGGGGAGGGACTCAAACAGGCACGTGGCCGTGTCGATAACGGATGCGATCAGCTCAGAAGGCGCCAGCGACGGTGTGCCACCACCGAAGAAGATGGAGGCAAGTTTCCGTCCGGCAAACTGCGGTTGCCTGGCCCACTGCGAGAGCTCCGAAAGCAACGCCTGTTCATACTGCTGCCAGTCAGGATCGCCGCGCACATGCGAATTGAAATCGCAGTAGTGGCACTTGTGCACACAATAAGGAATATGCACATAGAGCATGAAAGGGTTAGACATATTTACTGAAAATCCTGATTTGCTTTGAGCAGGAAGACATCAATCAAGGCGCGAGGAATGAAGTTTACTGGAAGTAAGTAAATGAAGAGCAACGCTGAGTGCTGCCTTCCTGCTCAAAGCAAGGCGATTTCGTAGTTTTCTGGCGCCAAATTCGCATCACTCTGAAAACTGATCTCTTTGCCCAGGAACGTTTCAAGTCCGGCAACTTCCTCACCCTCTTCACCCAGCATCAGATCGATCAGGCTGGGGTGTGCAATCACCATCAATTTTTCACATGGATATGCACGCGCCTCTGCCACAATCTCCCTGAAAAGCTGGTAACAGATGGTGGTCAGGCTCTTAATATGCCCCGAGCCATGGCAACGTTCACACTCTCCCTGAAGTGCCCTGCCGAGTGAATCTCTCGTCCGTTTACGGGTCATCTCTATAAGTCCGAGTGAGGAGAGCTGAGCCACATTGGTCTTCGATTTATCCCGTTTCAGCACTTCGTCAAGCACCTCCATCAGGCGGGCCTTGTTCTCCTTTTCCTGCATATCAATGAAGTCGACCACAATGATACCGCCGAGGTTTCTAAGTCTGAGCTGGTGTACAATCTCTTTTGCAGCCTCCAGATTGGTTTTGAAACCTGTCTCCTCCATGCTGCGGGAGGCGACAAATGATCCTGAATTCACATCAATCGCAACCAGCGCTTCCGTCTGGTCAATAACGATGTGGCCGCCGGAACGCAGCGATATCTTTCGTTCAAGCGCTCTGTCGATCTCCTCTTCTACGCCATAAACATCAAAGATCGGACGTTCGCCTGGATAGTAGTAGAGGCGCTTGGCCACCTCCGGCATGAAGTTCTTGGCAAACTTTTTCATGCTCAGATAAGCCTCGCGCGAATCGATATGAATCTTCTCCACCTCGTCATCAACATAATCACGCATCACGCGCAGATAAAGATTCAGGTCGGTGTAAATCATGGAGCCCGGAGCCGCATGTTTGCTCCTCTTTTCAACATCGCCCCAGAGCCGAACCAGAAAATCGAGATCCTTTTTAAGGTCGTTTTGACTATGCCCTTCAGCCACAGTTCGAATAATCAAGCCGCCGCCTTCAGGCTTAATCTTCCTGCCAATCGCAAGAAGGCGCTCACGCTCTTCGCTGTCTTCAAGTCTGCGGGCAATACCGACATGATCCACACCGGGCAGATAAACGAGATATCTTCCTGCAAGGCTAAGCAGACTGGTCAGCCTTGGGCCTTTGGAGGCAATCGGGTCTTTCGACACCTGCACCAGAAGCTCCTGCCCCTCTTTCAGCAGTGTGGAGATCAAAGGAATCGCACGACGTTGTGACTCCTCCTGACTGACGCTGCCGTCGGCCGGCTCGCCATTCTCGACCTCCTCAGCAGCAGCAAGCTCCACATCATCTGATTCCGGAACCGCAATATCCCCGGCATAGAGAAAACCGGACTTTTCCATGCCAATATTTACAAAGGCAGCCTGAATCCCCGGCAAAACCCGCTGAACCTTGCCTTTGTAAATGTTGCCTTTAAGGCCGCGGTCACTCTCGCGCTCAAGGTAGATCTCTTCAGCCAGCCCGCTCTCAATCCGGGCTATACGTGTCTCAAATGGTGCGACATTGACCAGTAACTCTGCGCTCATTCGCCCCTCACTCTCTGTAGTTTCAATAACAGCTCTCTGGTTAACACAAGCGGCAGGCCAATTACATTGTCCATCGGCCCTTCGATAGCCTCGATAAAACTGGCAGCCCCTGCCTGAATCGCATAGGCACCCGCCTTATCCAGCACCTCATTGTGCTCAAGATAAACATCCAGCTCATGATCATCCAGATGCCGGAATCGAACACGCGTCTCAGCCATGCCATCAAGAACATGCTGCCCCAACCGAACACAAACCGCAGTAAACACCTGATGCTCTCTGCCTGAAAGCAGCTGCAACATTGCCTTTGCCTCCGACATATCTGCCGGTTGACCCAATGCCTTCCCATCCAGTGACACAAGCGTATCTGCAGCAATAACAGGGTGATCATGGACAGGGCACGCCTCTGCTTTCAAATGGCACAGCCTTTGTACCATCGCATCCACCGATTCACCCGCCAGCGGCGTTTCATCAACATGGCTTGGCCGCACCTCTACGGCAAAGCCCGCAGCCTGTAGTAACTGCAGTCTTCGGGGCGATTTTGATGCCAGAACAACTTCCATGCCACGATATTAGTGACTATCCACTAAAATCACAGGCTTTTTCCGATTGTAAAAGAGGGCATACTTGGGATTCTTGTTTGAACTGATCAATTGGCATTCCTGCCTCCGATCAGCACGCCAGGGCAAAAACGCGGTTTTACCCTGGCTCACAATAGCTTGATTGCTATTGGTAGCCCATCCTTGGACTACGAGGAAGTTCCATTTTGATCACGGAGGTCATGATGTCCGATATTTTATCAGCAGCCGAGCTGGCGCGATTTGATCGTCATATCATTCTGCCGCAGGTTGGCCTTGAAGGGCAGGAGAAGCTGAAGCAGGCCAGAGTTTTATGTGTTGGAACCGGCGGCCTGGGCAGCCCGATCTCGCTCTACCTCTCTGCTGCAGGCGTCGGAACCATTGGTCTTGTTGATTTTGATGTGGTTGATGACTCCAACCTGCAACGGCAGATTGTCCACTCCACCGCCGATATCGGGCGCCCTAAGGTGGAGTCTGCCCGCGACAAACTCATCGGCATCAATCCCTTTCTTAATGTTCAGCTGCATGGCGAAGGCATTACCCGGGGCAATGTGCGCGAGATTATCAGCCAGTATGATCTGGTCGTGGATGGCTCCGACAACTTTCCGACCCGCTATCTGGTGAATGACGCATGTGTACTGGAAGATAAACCGCTGATCTATGCCTCGATTTTTCAGTTCGAAGGGCAGGCAACCGTATTCAATCATGCCGAAGGCCCATGCTACCGCTGTCTTTATCCGGAGCCGCCGCCGCCAGGACTGGTACCCTCATGTGCCGAAGGTGGCGTACTTGGTGTGCTTCCCGGTGTCATCGGTGTAATTCAGGCAACCGAAGCGATCAAGATTATCCTTGGTCAGGGGCACACACTTTCAGGCCGCCTGCTGCTTTATGATGCAATGGATATGAAATTCCGCGAAGTGAAACTGCGCCATGATCCAAACTGCCCGGCCTGTGGTGACAACCCGACCATCGGCGATGTCGAGGCCTACGAACAGTTCTGCGGCCTGCCTCCCAGTGAAGCGGCTGATCAGGAGGAGGTTCTTGGCGAAGGAGATGTCACACCGTTGCAACTCAAGGCCCTGCTGGATAAGGATCCCGACCTTTATCTACTGGACGTACGTGAACCGCACGAGCTCGCTATCTGTCGCATTGAAGGCAGCTGGGAGATTCCGCTGGGAATTCTGCCACTTCGCTATGCCGAAGTACCCAGAGACAAACCGGTTATTGTGCACTGCAAGCTGGGCGGGCGCTCGGCTCAGGCGATACAGTTCCTGCAAGGTAAGGGGTATACCAACCTCACCAATCTGGCAGGTGGGATTATCCGTTGGATTGATGATATCGATTCATCACTGACCAAATATTAAGCTTAAGAAGGGTTTAACTAATGAATTTCAAAAACGCTGAAATAAAGAAAAAAGCCAACATCTATGATGGCGGCAAGGTGACCAGCCGAACCATTATCACTGCAGAGGGAGAAAACAAAACGCTGGGTATCATGCAGACAGGCGTCTACCACTTTGGTACCGAAGCACCGGAGCGTATGGAGGTGTTGGGAGGTCTATGCCGTGTTCTTCTGGAGGGCGCGAGTGAGTGGCAAAACTTTAAGACCGGTGAGAGCTTCCATGTTGGGGGTAACAGCTCATTTGATATTGAGGTGATCGAACTGCTCGACTACATCTGTCATTTCGAGTGAATAACCAGCCCTCTTTTGAATGGCTGGGCCGTCAGCCCTATGAGCCGATCTGGCAACGTTTGCAGACACGGGCAGCCTCTGTTGCATCAGGGCTGGGAACTGAAATCATCTGGGCATGTGAACATGAGCCTGTTTACACCACAGGTCGGCGCGCCGTGGAGAACCGGGAACAACCAATCCTGCCAGCGCCGCTGATCCATACAGACCGCGGGGGAGAGACAACCTTCCACGGCCACGGTCAACTGATGCTCTATCCACTCATTCATCTAAAACGGCGGCATATCTCTCCAAAAGCTTATGTCCATCTTCTGGAACAGTCGTGCATTAACCTGCTGGCTGAATGGAGTGTTTCTGCCGAGAGACGTTGTTCACTACCGGGAGTCTGGGCTGAAGAGGGTAAAATTGCTGCTATAGGCCTTCGCATCAAAGATGGTGTGGCATATCACGGCATGGCTCTGAATGTGGCGGTTGAACCTCACTGGTTTGCAGCCATCAACCCCTGTGGCACAGGTTTGAAGAGTGTAAACCTGCAGGATTACGTTGAAGATATGCCTCAAATGGCTCAACTCGCTGAGCAATGGCAACATCATCTCTCTACCCTTCTATCCCTGAATTGATTGAATTTTCAGCGTTAGGCGTTAAGGTTCGCCACTTTTCTGAAAATGGGATATACTCCATTTATATACTTTCATGCTGCGGAGGCATGCTATGGCACTGACAAAAAAACAACTGAGTGACTTTGAGAAGCAGCTAACTGATTGGCGCGCTGAACTCGAGCTGGGTCAGACCAACAATATACATGCCATGCATGAGCAGGAGCAGAATGCATTTCCTGACCCGACTGATCAGGCCAGTGTGGAGACCGATCGCAACTTTGATCTTCGTATCAAGGATCGCGAGCGCAAACTGATCAGAAAAGTTGACCAGGCGATTATCCGTATCAAAGAGGGTGAGTTCGGCCTTTGCGAGGCGTGTGGTGGTGACATCAGCGCAAAGCGCTTGCATGCACGCCCTGTTACTACACTTTGCATCGATTGCAAAACAGAGCAGGAGCAGGAAGAGCGCACCCGTATCGACTGATCATCTCAATAACCAGATAGAGCTATTAAACCTGAAGGCGGTGTCGTTTATCGATAACCGCCTTCACTTTTTATGGCATAGCGACTACGCTCTCTTGTAACAGTCTATGATTTGATTTCAGGAGGGTCCGTGCTGCAGGTTATTACCGAATTCATTGAACATCATCAGCGCTGGTTCGGTTATCCACTTATTATTGCTATGGCACTCCTGGCATTTTCCACGGCCCTGATTCGGCCCGATTTCATCGAACAGATAGAACTGAAATCCCTGGACCAGCGATTTAAGATTCGCGGGCCGATTACGCCTGATTCACGTGTTGTGATTGTTGCCATTGACGATAGTTCTCTCTCCGAAATCGGAAGATGGCCCTGGCCCCGTGATAGAATCGCAGACCTTGTAGATAATATTCTGAACAAATATGGCGCCAAAGCCATTGGCTTCGATATTGTCTTCTCGGAGGAGCAGGCCAATCCGCTAAAAGAGAGCGTTCGTCTTCTGGAGAAGAGTGGTAATGGAAATAAGCAAGTGCAGGCATGGCTCACCCAACACCAGCAGCGTGGTAATCTTGACGCCCAACTGGAGAAAACATTCGAGCAACACCACAGCCAGATCGTCCCCGGTTATTTCTTCTACACCGAAGGTAGTGAAACACCTGAACAGGCGCTGAAACAGCTGCCACAACTCTCCAAACTGATGCAGTTATCTGCCATAACAGCCGAATTCACTGATGATGCTGCATCAACAATCCCCCGCATGGGGGCTGTTGAAGGCAACCTCCCCCAACTTACCAAATCAGCCGATTCTATCGGCTTCTTCAACTTCTTTCCTGATTCTGATGGTACGGTTCGCCGCATTCCACTGATCGCAGAACTCAATGGATATATCTATCCAAGCATGGCGATGCAGACATTGCGCATCTTTATGGATTGGCCGGACACATCTGTAAAAATAGATGTTGGTGGCGTAAATGAAATTCGAATTGGCGACCGCATTATCCGAACGGATCATACTGGCAACATGCTGCTTAACCACTATGGGCCAGGAAGAACTTTCACACACATCTCTGCTGTAGACCTGCTTGCCGGGAAGGTAGAAGCAGATGTTCTGAAAGATGCCATCGTTGTTCTCGGTGTTACCGCTGTCGGTGTTTTTGATTACAGGCCCAGCCCATATGATTCGGTGTTTCCAGGTGTGGAGGGACATGCCGTTGCCATATCCAACATCCTCAACAATGAAGAGATCAGCCGTCCCGGCTATCTCGAACTGGCCGAACTTATTTCTGTTCTGATTCTCTCACTGCTGTGTGGATCTCTGGTATACCATCGTGGTGCTGTGGTACAGACCATAAGTATTTTTGGTGTGCCTGTTCTGATTATTTTTATCTCGCTGTGGCTTTTCTCAAGCTACGGACTCTGGCTTAAGGCCAGTTACCTGATTGTGGCTGTCCTGATGGCCACAATCCCGATTACACTGATTGAGTATGTCGTTGAATCCCACAAACGTGCCTTCATTCACGATGCGTTTTCCCACTACCTGTCTCCAGAAGTGGTAGAGAGTCTGGCCGAACATCCGGAAACGCTGCAACTGGGAGGTGAAGAGCGCCATATGAGTGCCATGTTCTCCGACATCGCCGCCTTCTCATCCTTTTCAGAAAACCTCACGCCTCAAGAGCTTGTCCATTTTCTCAACATCTACCTCACCGCCATGAGTGATATTATTCTCAAGCGTGGCGGCACCATCGATAAGTATGAAGGTGATGCCATTATCGCCTTTTTCGGTGCCCCGCTGGACATGCCCGACCACACTACTCAATGCGTACTAGCTGCTCTTGAGCAGCAAAAAGCTCTCATCAGTCTGCGTAATCAATGGGCAGAAGAGGGTTACCCTGAGGTTCACATCAGAATTGGCATCAATGATGGGCCAATGGTTGTTGGCAACATGGGCACCAACACTCACATGAATTACACCATGATGGGAGACCACGTGAATCTGGCCAGTCGACTTGAAGGCGTATGTAAAGTTTATCGGGTGCCCATCCTAATGAGTCGTGATACTTATCTTCAAGTTCGCGATGACATTGCAGCAACGTTTGTAGACCGGGTAAAAGTGGTTGGCCGCGCCCAGCCCGTTGACCTTTACTTGCCGCTGGCTCCGCGCGATGAAATAAGTGATGCTGATTTAAAGCCACATCGAAGCTATGAGAGGGCCTGGAGCCTGATGCATCAACGTCTTTTCGCTGAAGCAGGGAAGATTTTTGAGGAGCTTGTCAAAGAGGTTCCTGATAATGGCCTGTATGAAGTCATGCTAGCCCGGAACAACAGCTATATTAAAACACCTCCTCCCCAAGGCTGGGAAGGCGTGACTGTACTCAAAAGCAAGTAGTGATAAATATCTGAAAATCGCAGCTCATCCCCACCCTCTAGCGCAACGCTTCAGGCAAACTAAAGGTCACGTTCTCCTCAACAACTTTGGAAACTTCCACATCGTCACAACCACGCTGCCGAAGAAAATCTATCACCTGTTGAACCAGTACCTCAGGCGCTGATGCGCCGGCAGTAATGCCAATTCTGGATCGACCCTCAAACCACGCCACATCTATATCTTCCGGCCCGTCAATCAGCCATGCAGCCGTCCCCTTGCGTTCGGCAACTTCCCTTAAACGATTGCTGTTGGATGAATTCTTCGAACCAATGACCAGCACCAGATCGCAGGCCTCGGAAAGCTCTTTGACTGCCGCCTGTCGATTGCTCGTGGCATAGCAGATGTCTTCCCGCTTGGGCCCCTGAATGCTGGGAAAGCGCGCTCTTAATGCATCAATCACATCTGCAGTATCATCCACGCTCAGGGTGGTTTGGGTTACAAAGGCGAGTCTGTTTTCATCTGCCACACGTAGCACTTCAACATCTTCGGGGGTGGAGACAAGCAGCACAGCACCCTCAGGGGCCTGCCCCATCGTCCCTTCCACTTCGGGATGTCCGGCGTGCCCGATGAGAACAACCTGATCACCACGCTGATAGTGACGCAAAAGCTCCAGATGCACTTTGGTAACCAACGGACAGGTTGCATCGATGACCTTCAATCCCCTCTGCTGTGCACGTTCACGCACAGCCTTACTGACCCCATGTGCAGAGAATATCAACAGTGAACCATCAGGTGCGTCATCCACCTCCTGAACGAACACTGCACCCTTTGCACGCAGCCCTTCGACTACGAATTTGTTGTGAACAATCTCATGACGCACATAGACAGGCGCACCGTAAACCTCAAGTGCCCGCTCCACGATCTCGATCGCTCTGTCTACCCCTGCACAAAATCCACGTGGCTCTGCCAGCACTGCCTGCATCGAAAACTCCTCGTCTATTTCTACCGTGCAACTTATCATTCATGCTTACCCCTTGGAAGAGGAAGCGAAAGGAGACTTTGCTATGAGCGACTACAAACTGAATCCCGGTGATGCTGCACCCGACATCGAGCTTCAAACCTGGCCGGAAGGAAGCTTCAAGCTATCCGATGCTCTGGGCAAGTGGGTGATTCTCTACTTCTATCCAAAAGACAGTACGTCCGGCTGCACTACCGAGTCGTGTGAATTTCGTGATGCCCTGCCCGATTTCTCATCCGCTGATGCTGTAATTATAGGTGTAAGCCGTGACTCGGTGAAATCGCATGCGAACTTCACGGAGAAGCAGCTTCTGAACTTTCCGCTCATCTCCGATGCTGATGAGCTTCTCTGCAAGGCCTTCGATGTCATGCAGATTAAAAAGAACTACGGCAAAGAGTACCTTGGCATAGAGCGATCCACCTTCATCATCAATCCGGAAGGTGATGTCTCCTATGCATGGCGCAAGGTGACAGTGAAAGATCATGTCGCAGAAGTTCTGGAAACATTGAAAGAGCTACAGAGCTGACAGTGTTAACTGGCAAACACATCCTCA
>Ga0316191_10004609_pt1 | contig 10307 bp, 7 predicted proteins | sample Eddworburr2cm_MG_FD_204928 | JGI IMG/M metagenome (GOLD analysis project Ga0316191, IMG submission 204928) | Coastal sediment microbial communities from Maine, United States - Eddy worm burrow 2 cm | ecosystem: Environmental > Aquatic > Marine > Coastal > Sediment | place: USA: Maine | collected... | reverse complement strand
AATCGGCACAGGGTCAACCGGACCTTCAGCGTAGGCAGATACCTCGAAAACGTAGCCGTGCGATTTGTCACGTCGAACCCGCCGACCCGCGCTCAGGCTATAACCTGGCTTCTGAAAGCATTCTTCGCTACTCAGCCATGAGCCCCACGGGGTTGGCCCACCTGCACAATTTGATTCGGTACCTGCCAAGCTAAGGTGTTGTCGCTCCGTTCTTCCGCTGTGCGGATTAAACACGGTTGTCGTTGTGCCGCCTGCGCCTGGGGATTTTCCATTACCCGGGTCGTAAATCTTTGCTTGTATGGCGTTCATGGCAGATGCTGGCGCACCGGCGAATGCGCTGCGGTCGAAGTGCCCCGGACCGATTTCATGATTACACACCAAGATGATGCGGCCATCTTCGCCCGGAAAAGCGGCCATGCCGTCGTGGGCGTAAGGCACGCGCAGCCCGTCAGACATCGGCCAGCCTGCAGAGGACACGATTGTGTACCGGTAGCCTTCGGGCAGGTCGAGTCTGCCGCCTGAATCCGGCCGCAGTGGTCCAAAACCGGCCTTGTTCTCGCGAGCCGCTGCAGCTATCGCGGGAGCGCTTAGTGCGACTGCGAGTTGCTTGAGGAAGTGGCGTCGATCCATGCTGGGAACAGTGGCTGGCGGATTGGGCTCAGCATAGCGCCAATGCCTGCCAACAGAAAGGCGGGAGTCCCGCATTTCATGACAGCGACAAAGTCATGCTTGTGCAATAATCGCCGCCATGCGAAAAAGAACCAAGATTGTTGCAACGCTGGGCCCGGCGTCTGATAACACCAAGACACTGCGCAAAATGATCGACGCCGGTCTGGACGTTGCGCGAATCAACTTTTCCCATGGCGATCAGGCGGATCACCGACGCCGTGCCAGCGCGTTACGCGAGGCTGCGGACGAGTGTGGCCGTAATATTGGCGTCATGGGCGATTTGCAGGGTCCGAAAATCCGCATCAAGCGTTTCGAGAATGGCAGTGTTGTGCTGGCGGAAGGTGCTGCTTTCTATCTTGATAGCACGATCGGGCTTGAAGCAGGTAACCAGGACGGCGTTGGAGTTGCGCTCGACACCTTGCATGAAGATGTTTCAAGCGGCGACGTGCTGTTGCTCAATGACGGAATGATCATGCTGGCCGTTGATCGCGTCGAGGGAACGCGGATTCATACGACCGTTGTCAATGGCGGCATTCTTTCCGACCACAAAGGCATCAATTTAAAGGGTGGTGGATTATCCGCGCCGGCACTCACCGATGTTGACCGCGATAACATCAGGCTCGCCGCCGAACTTGAAATGGATTTTCTTGCTGTCTCGTTTGTGCGCAGCGGCGAAGATGTTGAGGAGGCGCGTCGACTGTTCCGCGAAGCCGGTGGCAAAGGACTTATCGTGGCGAAAATCGAGCGCGCCGAGGCAGTTGACGATATCGAAGCGATCGTCGATGCGGCCGATGTTGTCATGGTTGCTCGCGGTGACCTGGGCGTCGAAATAGGTTATGCCGAGTTGACCGGCATTCAAAAATCACTGATCCATATGACGCGGGCTCGTAACAAGATCGTTATCACCGCCACACAAATGATGGAGTCGATGATCCAGAATCCGATTCCAACGCGTGCCGAGGTTTCAGATGTTGCCAATGCGGTAATTGATGGTACAGACGCGGTCATGTTATCCGGCGAGACGGCGGTCGGCGCTTATCCGGTCGAAGCGATTAAGGCGATGAGCGATGTTTGCGTTGGCGCCGAAAAATTTCCGCACCCCTCCGGTCGGATGAGTCACCGTACCGATGATCAGTTTGAACTTGTGGACGAGGCCATCGCGATGGCGGTGATGTACACGGCCAACCACATGAATGTCAAAGCGATTATTGCGCTGACTGAATCCGGCTCGACAACGCGCTGGATGTCGCGTGTACGTTCTGATATTCCGATCTTTGCGATGACGCCGTACGCCGCGACCAGTCGTCGCGTGGCGATGTACCGCGGTGTCTACCCGGTGCATTTCGATATCGAGGATACGGATCGAGATCACTTGTACGCCAACATTTTCGCGACGCTGCTATCGAACAAACTCGTTGCGGTCGACGACCTGGTGATTTTCTCGAAAGGCGACCTGAAGGGAATTTCCGGCGGTACCAACGCGATGAAGATTCTGGAAGTAAAGTCCTCGGGTTAGATGCGTATGAAAAAATGGTTCACGCGCCTGATTGGCGGCATCGTCGCCGCTGTTGCTCTTCTTGCCTTGCTTGCATGGCTGACGCTGCGGGCGAGCTTGCCGGCGCTGGACGGTGAAATTGACGTCGCCGCACTCTCTGCCAGCGCAACGATTGAAAGAGACAGCGCAGGAATTCCAACGATTACGGCTCAGAGCCGCGAGGACCTGGCGTTTGCGACCGGGTTTGCGCATGCTCAGGATCGCTTCTTTCAGATGGACCTGATCCGCCGGCGTTCAGCGGGCGAATTGTCGGAAATTTTCGGTGCTCTGGCAGTTAATACTGACAAGCGCTTCCGCTTTCATCGCTTCCGTAGTCGTGCGAGAGAAACCCTCAAGAATCTGCCGCGGTCTGAGGCTTTGATTCTCGAGCGCTATACCAGCGGTGTGAATGCCGGACTGGCGAGTCTGTCGGCGAAGCCATTCGAATATTTTGTGCTGCGCGTCGATCCTGCTCCCTGGCAGGCAGAGGACTCGGTGCTTGTCGTTTACACGATGTTCATGACGCTCAATGACTCGCGAGCGACAAAGGATGTGCAACGCGGGCTCGCGCATCGGATATTGCCACAAGAAGTTTACGCCTGGATGTACCCGCAAGGTTCGCCCTGGGATGCCCCATTGATGGGCAAAGCGCGCGCCGTTGCTGCAGTGCCGCCGGCAGATGTAATGTCCTTGCGCGATGTCGCTGACGATGCACCCGCAGCTAATGAAGTAGGCAAGCCGGCATTGAACGGCAGCAACAACTGGGCCGTTGCGGGTTCGCTGACGAAGACCGGTCGCGCGATCGTCTCCAACGATATGCATCTCGGACTATCGACGCCGAACATTTACTACCAGGCTCGACTGAAGGTTGTGGGCGACGCGCCTCGCGATGTTGTCGGTGTAACATTGCCCGGCACACCGTTTGTCGTTGCGGGCAGCAATACCAAAATTGCGTGGGGCTATACGAACAGCTACGGCGACTGGACGGATGCTGTTGTGCTGCAGCCGGGGACCAAGCCCGGTACCTACCAGACACCCGATGGCGAGCAGCTTTTCACTGAGCATCACGAGAGTATTCGCGTAAAAGACGCCGACCTTGAGGATATTGTCATCAGGGAGACCATTTGGGGTCCGGTCGATGAGAGCATCAATTATCCTGATGGTGAAATCGCCGTCAGCTGGATCGCCCATCATTCCAGCGCCGTCAATCTTCGACTGATCGAGCTCGAAAAGGCGAGCTCAGTTTATGAAGCGCTCGATATCGCCAACACGATGGGCATGCCACCGCAGAATTTCATGACGGGAGATGCGTCCGGCAATATCGCGTGGACGATCACCGGAAAGATACCGTTGCGCTCGGATTACGACCCGATGCTGCCAGCTGACTGGAGCGAAGTGACCGGGTGGAACGGTTGGCTCGAGGCCGACAATTACCCACGCATTGTTAATCCCGAGAACAGCAGATTGTGGTCGGCAAATGCTCGCGTGACCGATGCGGAGGCGCTTGCGGTCATCGGCGATGGTGGCTACGACCTGGGTGCAAGGGCGCAGCAAATTCGTGACAGCCTGTTGGCGAAAGATACATTTGAGCCGGCCGACATGTTGGCCATACAGATCGACGATCGGGCTGTTTTTCTTAGCCGATGGCAGGAATTATTGCTGCAAGTGCTTGACGACGAGGCGCTGGCTGGCGACAGCAGGTATCAGGAATACCGTCGTCATGTTGAGGATTGGGTTGCACGCGCGACGCCGGAGTCGGTTGGCTACCGATTGGTGCGCGGTTTTCGTCTGGAAGTCCAGTCACGTGTCTTTCACGCGCTGATGAGTTCCGTACGTGATGCGTACAGTCACGATGTCAGGCTGCGCATCAGCAATCAGTTCGAAGCGCCGTTATGGACGCTGGTGACCGAGCGTCCGCAGCATTTGCTCCCGGCTAATTACGACAACTGGCGTGACTTGATGCTGGCCGCCGTGCGCGAAAACCTGCGGTATCTTGACGACAATTATGACGGTTCGCTAGAAAAACGAACCTGGGGCGAGCGAAATACGACCAGTATCCGGCACCCGCTGAGCCAATCGATACCGTTTTTGGCGGAATTTCTCGACATGCCGGCAGAACCCGTCGCGGGCGATGTGGATATGCCCAGAGCGCAAGGCCCGACATTCGGTGCGTCAGAGCGTTTCTCGGTGGCGCCTGGTGATGAGGCAAATGGCCTGATGCAAATGCCAACCGGCCAGAGTGGCCACCCGTTGTCGGATTTCTATCGTCGCGGGCATGACGACTGGGTTCAGGGCAGGCCGAGCCCGTTTCTCCCCGGCCAGACGGAACATTCTCTCCTGTTGAAACCGATCGACGACTAGCCGTCGGGCGCCATTTTTTCTGTAAGATAGTCACAGTCAAAATAGCCAACGGACAAGAGCATGGCGCACTCGAAATTTAGCGGAACCAGTACTTACGTCGCGACCGATGATTTGATGATGGCGGTCAATGCGGCGGTTACCCTTGAGCGCCCAATCCTGATTAAAGGCGAGCCGGGAACTGGCAAGACTCAACTTGCGATAGAAGTCGCCAACTCCCTGGGCAAGCCACTGTATGAGTGGCACATCAAATCAACAACCAAAGCCCAGCAAGGACTGTATGAGTACGATGCGGTCGCGCGCTTGCGTGACTCACAGCTGGGCGATGCTCGTGTCCACGACATTTCAAATTACATCCTGCGCGGCAAAGTCTGGGAGGCCTTTGATTCTAATGTGCAACCGGTATTACTGATCGACGAAGTAGACAAAGCAGATATCGAATTTCCGAATGACTTGCTACAGGAACTCGATCGTATGGAGTTTTTCGTTTACGAAACGAAGAAACTCGTCAAAGCGGTACACCGGCCAATCATTATCATCACAAGCAATAATGAGAAAGAGTTACCGGATGCATTTCTGCGCCGCTGCTTCTTTCACTACATCAAGTTTCCGGACAAAAGTACGATGGAGAAGATTGTCGATGTGCATTTTCCGGAGCTGAAAAAGGATTTACTGGCCGAGGCACTCAATGCTTTCTACAGGGTTCGAGACGTTCCTGGTTTGAAGAAGAAGCCATCGACATCCGAATTGTTAGACTGGATAAAGTTATTGCTGGCAGAAGATGTGCCCCCCGAGATGTTGCATGCCGACGATCCGCGCAAAGCGATTCCGCCGTTATACGGTGCGCTACTCAAAAACGAGCAAGATGTACATTTGTTTGAGCAACTCGTATTTCTTGATCGCAGGTCCGGATCGAGCCAATAGCCACATAGCATGCTGATTCCGTTCTTTTTTCTGTTGCGTGACGGCGGTATGAAAACCTCGATCACCGAACTGCTGACGCTGCTGGAAGCGATGCAGAAGGGGTTGGCTGCTGAAAGCGTCGACGACTTCTACTATTTGTCGCGCGCCTGTCTCGTTAAGGACGAATCTCAGCTGGATCGTTTCGATCGTATATTCGCGGCATATTTTCGCGGTGTCGAGGATACCTTTGCTGACCTCAAAACGGACCTTCCCGAAGACTGGCTTCGCCACCAAGCCGAGCTGATCTTGTCTGAGGAGGAAAGGGCGCGAATTGAGGCGCTTGGTGGCTTTGAGGAGCTTATGCGAGCGCTGCAGGAGCGTCTGGATGAGCAGGACGAACGCCACGAGGGTGGTAACAAGTGGATCGGCACGGCGGGCACATCTCCTTTCGGTGCGTACGGCTATAACCCGGAAGGAGTACGCATCGGCCAGCATGGGTCGCGAAATCGCAGCGCCGTGAAAGTTTGGGATAAGCGCGAGTATCGCAATCTCGATGACTCGGTCGAGCTTGGTACGCGAAATATCAAAGTGGCTTTGCGACGCCTGCGAAAACTTGCACGTGAAGGGGCGGCAGACCAACTCGACCTTGACGATACAATTGATAAGACGGCGCGCAATGCTGGCCTGCTCGACATCCGCATGGTTCCGGAGAGACACAACGCAGTAAAAATTCTGTTGTGCCTCGATATTGGTGGCTCAATGGATGATCACGTGCGCATTTGTGAAGAATTGTTTTCGGCGTCGCGCAGCGAGTTTAAGCATCTTGAGTATTTCTATTTCCACAATTTCATTTATGAGAGTTTGTGGAAAGACAATCGTCGTCGCCATGCCGAGCGGATACCGACCGTCGATATTACGCATAAGTATGGTGCGGACTATAAACTCATATTCGTCGGTGATGCGACGATGAGCCCTTATGAAATCGTGTACGCAGGTGGCAGCGTCGAGCACTGGAATGAAGAGCCGGGTGCCATGTGGATCAAACGCTTATTGAATACCTATTCAAAAGCGATCTGGCTCAACCCCGAGCCAAGAAGTCGCTGGGACTACACGCCATCCGTCAAAATAACGAGCGAGTTGATGGATGGTAGAATGTATCCGCTGACAATTGCGGGACTGGACGAGGGCATTAAGGCCCTGCGCTAGTCTTCGCTTGCACCGAGTTCTTTAAGGTCTGCGAGCACCTGCGCCGAATGTTCGTCGGGCTTCACTTTCTCATAGTGCTTGGCAATCGTACCGTCAGGGGCAATCAGGAAAGTTTGTCGTTTTGCGACCGTCATGCCAAACATCTTGGTTTTCACGCCGTACGCTTCCGAAGCTTTGCCGGCATTATCGGCTAGCAGCGGAAAGGGCAGGCTATGGTGGTCCGCAAACTTCTGATGCGATTCGACGTCGTCGAGGCTTACGCCAAGAATTTGCGCATTCATCTTCCTGAACGCAAGAATGTTGTCACGAAACTCGCAAGCTTCAGTCGTACAGCCCGGTGTTTCATCTTTGGGGTAGAAGTAGAGAACGACCCATTGATCGCGATAATCTTCCAGCGAGTGCAACTGCCCGGTCTGGTCCGGCAATTCAAACTCGGGCGCGACGTCACCAACAGCAAACGGTTCGGCAGCGTAGGTGACCAGGCCGGGGGCAATAAAAGACAACAAAAACAGAAAGGTGCGTTTCATCAGGTACATCCTCCACAACACACTATAATACGTTTTTCGAGAAACATAACGATTATTCATCAGTCGTTACCCTATGCAACATAGCGATATACCAAAACTGAATACTGCGCTGGTATTGCCCGGCGGTGGCGCCCGTGGGGCGTTTCAGGTTGGTGTGCTCAAGGCCTTGGCCGAAAGCCTGCCGAAGGGCAGTCCCAATCCATTTGCCGTAATAAGCGGCACGTCTGCCGGGGCAATCAATTCTGTGGTGCTGGCAAGCAAAGCACGACGGTTTCAGGTCGCGGTGGCAGAACTCGACCGTGTGTGGAGCAATTTTCACTGCGAGCAGGTTTTTCGTACCGATAATCTGACGATGCTCAAGAGCAGCCTGCATTGGCTTGCCTCAATCGTGTTGGGCGGCTTTCTTGTCGGTACGCCAAAGTCACTGCTCGATAATTCTCCGTTGCGGGCACTGCTCAGTCGCAACGTCAGGTTTCCGCGGATTCGCGACTCGATCGAATGCGGTTATCTCGATGCTGTTGCGGTTACCGCGGCAAGTTACGCAACTGCGCGCTCGACATCGTTTTTCCAGGCAGAGGCAGGCCATAGCGGTTGGTCGAGAACCCGTCGAGTCGGTGTCAATGGTGATCTGCATCTTGATCACTTGATGGCAAGCATTGCAGTACCAATGATTTTTCCACCGACGCGTGTCGGCGGCGAATATTTTGGCGATGGTGCAATGCGACAAGCGACGCCGTTAAGCCCGGCGATCCATCTGGGTGCGGATCGTATTCTCGTAATTGGCATTCGTGATGAGACCGCGGATAAGGCGCCGGATTCTTCACAAGCTCCGGAGCGCCCGAGCTTCGCCCAAATTGCCGGCTATATGCTCGATACCTTGTTCATGGACGGCCTTTACTCCGACATTGAACGCATGACGCGGATCAATCAGCTAATTGACTCGGTAAATCCCGAGCATCGCACCGGATCCATGCAACGCATGCGCCCAATCGATACGATGCTCGTTGTGCCGAGCAAAGACCTGCGGGTCATTGCCCATGAACATCGAAAGGAGTTGCCGTTTGCCGTACGCGCCTTGCTCCACGGTATCGGTGGCCGTGGTTCAGGAGAAAATCGACTACTTAGTTTCTTGATGTTCGAACAGGCCTACACTCGAGAGCTCATCGAACTAGGCTACCAGGATGCAATGCAGGTCATTGATGAGCTGGTTGATTTCGTAACCGGGGCCGACGTACCGCGCTTGTTCGCGCCGAACTGGATCAAGAAAGATCTGAGTGCGTTTCGTTCGGACTAGAGCAAGAACGCAGCACCGAGACCCAGGAATGCCATATAGCCAACAACGTCCGTGATTGTTGTTAGAACAACACCGCCTGCCAGTGCCGGATCAATCTGCATACGTTTTAATGTCAGTGGAATGCCGAAACCGGCGAATGCTGCGACGAAAAGATTGATCATCATCGCGGCGCCGATGACGCCCCCGATATGCCAGTCGCCGAACCAAAGGAAGGTAAAAGTGGCGACAACAATCGCCCAGCCAACGCCGTTGAGTAGACCGACCAACAGTTCCTTACGCAATATGCGTCTGGCGTTGGTGCGATCAATCTGTCCAAGCGCTATTGCCCGCGTAATAATTGTCAACGACTGGTTTCCAGCTATTCCGCCCATACTGGGAACAACCGGCATTAGCACAGCGAGTAGTACGATTTTGTCGACTGTGGTCTGAAAAACATCCACAACGGCCGCTGCCAAAAACGCGGTGCACAGGTTAATGCCAAGCCACACTGCGCGACGTGCGGCACTCTTGAATACTGGCGCAAACATGTCATCTTCTTCATCGAGACCCGCCGCACTCATGAACGAGTGCTCGGCCTCATCACGAATGACGTCGACGACATCATCAACAGTAATACGCCCGACGACCCGAAAGTCGTCATCGACAACAGGGGCGGACAGCAGGTCCCGATGCTCGAATTCCCAGACAACTTCGGCGGATGGCGTGTGCGCAGGAATCGGCATGATGTCAGTTGACATCACTGAGGAAACACTTGCCTCGTCGCCATTGGTTAACAGGCGTGACAAGTACAACGAACCAACGAACCTGTTGTCGCGATCAACGACGAAAATTGAGTCAGTTCCGTCGGTGATTTCGCCACGGGCGCGCAGATAGCGGCAGACAACTTCGAGAGTGACGTCGGGACGAACCGTCACGATGTCGACATTCATCAAGCCGCCGGCAGTGTCCTCATCGTATGCCAGTACCTGCCGCAGACGCTCCTCATCCTGGCCGTCGAGCGATTGCAGGACCTGTTGCGTTACGGCCTCGGGCAAGTCGATCAGCAGGTCGGCGAGATCGTCGAGTTCCATGCCGTCGGCTGCTGCAATCAGCTGCTCGTCGTTCATGCCCTGGATCAGGCCATCGCGAACCGCGTCGGAGACTTCGACAAGGACCTCGCCTTCGTCTTCGGAACCGACCATCTCCCAAAGTAGCGCGCGCTCTCGCAAGGGCATTGATTCCAGCAGGCGCGCGATCTCTGCTGGATGCAGGGCATGAATCATGAGGCGAGCGGACCGCATGCCACCGCTGTCGAGCGTTTCGCGCAACAGTTTCAGGTTGGCCTGGGTGTGTTCTCTCGCTTCCACGTTATCCGCCTTCGAAAGGTAGGCGAAGTTTACCGATCTTGCCGCTTTATTTCTTGCTCAGCGGATGGTTGCCCAGCTCATTGTGGCGGGTGAGTACGGGATTCTGGGTCGCGCGTAGCGCCGCCGCCAACTTCTCAGTCATATAAACAGAGCGGTGCTGGCCGCCGGTGCAGCCGATCGCGATCGTAAGATAGCCGCGGTGAGCGCTGTTGTAGCGCGGAATCCACTTGCGCAGAAACGTCAGGACATCATCGTACATCTCAAGAAATGATTGCTGAGCGTCGAGAAACTGCATGACTTCCTCGTCTTGCCCATTGAGCCCACGTAGTTCCAGCGTCCAGTAAGGGTTTGGCAGGCTGCGCATATCGAAAACGAAATCGGCATCAGCCGGAATGCCATTTTTGAATCCGAATGACTCGATCATGACGGAAAGCGTACCCATGGTGCGTCGATCAACACGTTCGCGTAGC
>Ga0316191_10004607_pt1 | contig 10308 bp, 6 predicted proteins | sample Eddworburr2cm_MG_FD_204928 | JGI IMG/M metagenome (GOLD analysis project Ga0316191, IMG submission 204928) | Coastal sediment microbial communities from Maine, United States - Eddy worm burrow 2 cm | ecosystem: Environmental > Aquatic > Marine > Coastal > Sediment | place: USA: Maine | collected... | reverse complement strand
TCGGCAGCAGCTTTGAATCGGTTACCTACTTTGGAGATACAGACTGGGACAGGCGTGCGTGCCAGGCCCTCGGATGGAATTTTGTTCCTGTTGGCCCTGATCTGGGCGGTATCGAGTCCTACCACGGCTATAGCTTCTAGCTCGTTGGCTCGACATTAATTAATCCGCACACTGAATCAATCGCGAATTCCCGAATTGAAGGCGTGCACCCCCATCCAGTCATGGGATTCATCAGCACAAGCAAGATTAGTTTTCTCATGGTCCCATTTGAACGTCTGCCCCGGAAAATAGTTCCACTGAACTATGTAACCTTTTGCGTCAATTCAGTCTATTACAAGTATAGAGCGAATTATTTCTGCCCTGCTGAAGGAGTCGACGATGAGCAAAGCCCTTGCAGTCCCCATGCGCACTAAATGTTTGCTGTACATCACCGGCGCATTGATCTTTCTCTTGCTGATCGGGACGGCGGGCTTACGCTACGTTCCGCTTTGACGACATGGATCACCGTTACTGCAGTGCCTTTCGTACTTGCTGCAACCACTCCAGCCGAGCCTCGGTTATTTTCACCGCGCCCAGGGCACCGAGGCGGGCATATTCGTCATCCATTTCGGACATACTGCTCAAGTGATCCTTTGTCTTGCTCAGGTAAAGCTCCATCTCCACGACAAGTTTATCGAGATACGTCGCTCGCTGGGTCGCGCTCAACACATCCAGAAAAAACGTTCGCGAGCGTATCGGATCGGTCAACGATGAAATGGGTTCAGGACTCGCCCCTGCCAGCAACCACTTCTTGAGTGAGGCTCGCCCCTGCTGCGTGATGCTGAGCAGTCTACGTCCGCGTCCGTCTGCCTTGTCCGACGTCGGCACAAGCAAGCCTTCGCCTTCAAGACGTGTAAGCAACGGATAGACGGAACCCGCAGAGGCTCGCCAGTGCGACGAAGGCGCCGCCTTGAGCTCACGCCGCAGCAAATAGGCCGTGCACGGTTCGTGCTTGCGCACTAATCCCAGGCAGACGCCTTCCAGTTCACTCAATACTCGTTTCGTCATCGAACTTATTGAAGTTCGATAGTCAGCAGTTGGCCGTCACGATCAACTTCCATGCGCAACGGCTCGGTGCCTCGAAACAACATGCCTAGTGATGCCATATCGTATTCCTCGCTTGGCTTGTCGTTGAGCTTTAGCATGACATCACCCGCGAGCAAGCCCGACTTCTCGCCAAGCATTTCCGGCTCGACGTAGCCGATCGTCAATGTACTGCCACCGGGCATACCTCGAAACTGAACGCCCAGTCGACGCGGCTCATTGCCCGCTGCAGCAACAGGTTTGTGTGCTGACTTTTGAAAACGGATCAAGTTGTTTTGCTGGTCAATGGACACGACGAAATCGCCCAATACGCGGCCGCCGACGTTACCATAGCCCGGCGACGGATCCATGAAGCCGACTTTCGGGTCTTCGTACCGGGAACCGGCGAACAGAATGTCGCCATTGAGCTGTCCGAATTGAACCTCACGATCGCCGCCGACCAAGCGAGCATTAGCCGACCCCTGCCCTGATTCCATTAACGCCAGCGACGCCTTCATTTCAACCGGCAAGGTAAATCCAGCCATTGAACCCGTATCAATGTGGGTGGCAACTGTCGTTCCGGCAACGTCCATATCGACCTGGATATGCCCGCTCTCATCGATGTATGGCATGACGCCCGGCGCGTCGGCTGACAGCGTGTCGCGCGAAACCTGTATCTGGTTTTGTGCATAGTCATATGTCAGCAGGTATTCGCGAAAGAGGCCCATTCCCAAAACGCCTTGCGTTGAGCCGCCGGTAAATTTGGCAAGGTCCATCGTCACAAACTCGGCATCCTTGATCGCCGCACCGCCAATATGGGCAAGCGGTGCTTTGACGATTTTGCCAGGAATCTGCGGCCCACCGGGCGCCCCAATCTGCGTCTCGCCGACTACTTCAAGCGCCAGGGATTCGGCGATTGCACTGTCGAGGACATTGACCGATGCACCGGTATCAACAATGAAAACGTACTGCTCGCCATCGCCCATGTCCACGATCACCTTCGGGTGCCCACCCTGTTCTGTCAGAGGTAGCGTCAGGATTTGGCCCGCAAACTCCAGCTGGCCGAGTTCGGCGGAGGGCTCTTCGGCCAGGCAAGCGGTGCTGGGGGCAACCATGATGCTGATCATGGCCAGCGCGCGCAGCGCTATGTATTGATATTTCATGTTTTTTTGCTCCATTTAGTACGAATCGTACTAAATAAGATGCGCGATAGCCAGAAAAGGTCGCACGTGCGCCTGGCACAGTGGACCCTTCTTTTTATCCTGGCGCCTGGCCTGGCAGCTTTGTCGCGAATTCGCCGCGTGCTGTTCGCATGACCTTGCGACCCCAGGCAGAAAGATTATCGAAATATATATACAGGGCCGGTACAACGAACAGTGACACAACGGTTGAAAAGGCCAGCCCGCCTATGATTGCCCGAGCCATCGGGTAATAAGGCGGGCCGTCGCCGCCTACCTGCGTAGTGCCGATCGCGAGCGGCGACAAACCTACAATAGTCGTAGCGACGGTCATCAGGATTGGGCGTAGCCGGTCTCTTCCCGCTTCGACAATAGCGGCATCGCGAGACAAGCCTCGCTGCCGCAGGTTGTTTACATGATCAATGAGCACGATACCGTTGTTCACAACGACACCAATCAGAATCATGATCCCGATCGAAGCCATGAAAGAGAACGTCGTTCCCGTGGCTGCGAAGAACAGGAACACGCCGAAGATCGAAAACACGATCGACCCCAATATGATCGAGAACGGGAACAACATCGACTCAAATAGCGCCGCCATGACGAGGAAAATACAAGCGATGCCCAGGATGATATTGGTGGCCATCATTTGTTGCGTCTCGTCCTGGCGCTCAAATCCGCGGCCAAATTTCCAGCTGTAGCCCGGAGGAAGTTCGATCTGATCCATCATGCTCGTAATGTCGGGCTGGATGTCCTCGAGACTTGTCTCGTCTTCCAGGTTGCCGGAGAGAATGACGGACGTCTGCCTGTCTGTGCGCCGAATCGTAACCGAGGACTGACTGATTTGCAGATTCGATACACTGCCCAGGGTAATGCGTTCACCGTCAGGCTTGTAAAGCGGTAAGTCAGCCAGTTGCTCGATACTTTGCTTTTCATCATCACGAAATGCGACGCGCATAGCGACTTCACCAAACTCACCGCGAAATTCGCGCAGATTTTCACCACGCATGGCGATGCTGACCGACGTTGCTATGTCCTGCGTGGTCAGTCCGGCGGCGGCGGCTCGTTCACGATCGATAATAACGCGAACTTCTTTATCGCCCGTGTCGGCGTCGCTGCGCACATCTTTCAGACCTTCGACTGAGGACAGCGATCTCGCAATATCGACACTCAATTCGTTCAGCACCGAGGTTGAGTCACCAGAGATCTGAATACTGAATCCTTCGCCACCACCTTGCTGCTCAAACTCAAAGCTCGGCTTACCAATCGCGATCGCGGGTAGATCTGCTTCGATTCGCTCAAGGATTTCTTTCGTCGAAAGCGTAGCCTCATCATCTTCGGTCAACAAAATTGCCGACTGGGCGTAGTCTTGCGTGTAAAAGCTGTAAATGGAGCTAATATTGAATTCTTCTTGATTCGAGAACAGGTAACCCTCAATCGAGTTGACGGCTTTCTCGACATCTTCAAGCGGGTGCTGGCCTTCTATGTGATACGCCATATACATGCGCCGTCCCACGTCCTGCGGAAATGCATCGAACTTCACAAGGTTTAGTGCGAGCGGCAATACGCCAATGACACAGATGAGCAGGATGCCGAGCGAGGTCCACCAGAGATGCGAGACCACCCAGCCCAGTCCCTGTTCATAACGCCGCGTTAACCGGGATATCGCAGCACCGGACTTCGCCTGTGGTGGCACGGCCACCCTTGCCGCAAGCATTGGCACCAAAGTCTGTGCGATCAACAGCGACGCAAGCAAAGCGACGATGATCGTGACAGCGACGTGAGTCAGAAACACCATGATGTCGGTTTTAGTGCCGAAGATCATCGGCGCAAAAACAATGACTGTAGTCGCTGTGCCGGCGATAACGGCCAGACCCACCTCCCTGACGCCCTTAACGGTTGATGCGTGCGGATCATCGTCGTTTTCGGCGCGCTCGCGGAAGATACTTTCGGTAATCACAACGGCATTGTCGACCAGCATGCCTACGGCCAGCATCAAACCCATCATAGACAGGATGTTGAGCGTGAGCCCAAGAAAGTAAAGAGCGCCTAGAGTGATCAGGATGGAAAATGGCACCGACGCAGTCACGATCAGCGTCGTCGATACCTGCCGCAGAAACAGGTAAAGCACGATAATTGCCAATAGCCCCCCGATGAGACCGGCGCTCAGCAAATCGGACAATGATTCTTTTACGCTGTCGCCCTGATTATCGAGCGCGAAAATTTTGATGCCTTGCATCTGCGGTAACTCGCCGATTTTCTCAACCTCGGCCATGACGCGATCGGTAACTGCAACGAGGTTCGACCCTGTGGTCTTGCTGACCGCGACACCGATGGCGTACTTCCGGTCCAGATGCCTGCCGTAATTGCGCTCAGGAGTTCGCAACTCGATGTCGGCAATGTCCCGCAGCCGTAAACCGCTCTCGTTAATCGACAAGTCTCGGATTTGTTCTACTGAACCGAATTCACCACGCGGCCGGACACTCATCCGTTGGCCGCTTGCTGTGATCTGGCCCGCGCTTACCGCGAAATTACTTCGCTGCAAAAGGTCGCGCAGCGACGCAATGTCAACACCATATGCGGCGAGCTGGTCCGGTTTTAGCAGGATGCGGATCTCACGCGGATCGACACCCTGCAGTTCGACGCGCGACACGCCCTCGATCCTCTCCAACCGCCGCTTGAGCAGACGGTCAAGCAGGTCGTAGCTATCCGCCAGTTCGCGTTCACTCGAGATACGCAGCTGCAGCACCGGCTGATCGCCGAGCGAGCCGGTAAAGATGAATATACGCCTGATGTCATCAGGCAAGAGGTGGCGGATGCTGTCGACCTTGGCTCGCGCCTCAATGCCTTTGGTGCCCATGCTTTGATCCCAGCCGAACTGCAGGAAAATCTGCGATTGGCCTTCGTCTGAGGTGGAAGACATCTGTTCCACGCCGGACAACGTCGCCAAAGCTTCTTCAACCGGGCGCGTAATCAGTCGCTCAACCTCTTCGGGCGTCGAGCCGGCATACGGAATTTGTATGAAAATTCCAGGGAACTCGATGTCCGGAAATTTCTCCAACGGCAGTAAGCGCGACGCAATCAGCCCGATCAACGCGAGTGCGACAAACGTGACAACCGTAGTCACTGGCCTGCCGAGTGCAAACTCCGTATGTCTCATTGCGCCGTAACGCTCGCGGTTTGAACATCAGAGGTTACCGGCCAGCGTTTGCGATCGAGCAATGAGTAAACAACTGGAATAACGACCAACGTCAGGAAGGTCGAAACGAGCAAGCCGCCGATCACGGTAATCGCCATGGGTGTGCGTACTTCGGATCCTTCACCGAAACCTATGGCCATTGGCAGGAGACCCAATGCGGTTGTAAGTGACGTCATCAAAATAGGCCGGAGTCGTGCACTGCCCGCCTCCATAATCGCGTCAAAGCGATCCTTGCCCTTTGAGCGGAGCTGGTTAATCAGATCAACCAGCACAATCGCGTTATTAACGACGATGCCGGCAAGCATAATGACGCCGATCAGCGCGACGATATTGACCGTCGTACCGGTGATAAACAGCGCCAGTACGGCACCGACGAGCGCCAACGGAATGGTAAAGAGAATGACGAAGGGATGAATCAGGGACTCGAACTGCGATGCCATGACGAGGTACACCAGGAAAATCGCGAGAGCGAGAGCGAATTTCATAGACTGGAATGACGCCTGCATTTCTTCACTCTGCCCCGCCACAATCGCCGTTATGCCATTCGGCATTGGAATTCGAGCAACGATCGACCCGGCTTCACCGGCAGCAGCGCCAAGGTCGCCATAGGCGATATTCGCTGTAATGATCGCGACTCGCTCCTGTGCAATCCGTCGAATTTCCGATGGCCCCTGGGAAACACTGATATCGGCAACTGCTTCAAGTGAGACCGGTCTGTCAGATGCCGGGTTGACGATCAGCTGACGGATTTCTTCAATGCTGGACTTGCGAGTATCGACGCTACGCACCAGCACATCGATTTTTTTGTCACGCCACGTGTAGCGAGTTGCCAGCTCACCGCGGACATTGGCTACTACCCGGTTCGCAATGTCACGCACGGCCAGGCCGAGTTTCGCGGCACGCTCCTGATCGAAGACAATCTGAATTTCGGGGTTGCCACGTTCAACCGTCGTTTTGATGTCAGTAAAGCGATCTGACGCAGACATTTCCTGCACAACCAGACCGCTGACCCACGACAGCGCCTCGAGATCGTAGCCGGAAATCTCTATCTGCAACGGGCTGGAAAAAGTCATCAATGCCGGTCTGCTGAACTCGTACTGCACGCCCGGAAGGCGTGCGAGCTCGGCGCGCATCGCGTCCATGGTTGCGTTCTCCTCTGCTCGTCCAGAGCCAGGAGTCAGCGAAATGCTCAACGTGCCGGTGTTGTCGCCAGCGTCAACAGGATTAGCATCAAGGCGGTTGCCGGTTCCCGCCACGGAGAAATCGAGAGCAACCGCTTCAATTTCCGCCGTCGCGCTCTGCGCGGCCTGAATGGCCCGATCGGTTTCTGCGAGAGGCGCACCCGGAGTGAGCCGCAGGTCGACATTGAACTCTCCCTGCGACAACTGTGGAATCAACTCAGTACCGAGCCTGGGCAATAAAGACATCGTCCCGGCGAAAATAACGACAGCCCCCACGATGACGGCAGCGCGATGCTGCAATGACCATCTCAACAAGCCCGGGTATATGGATGCAATGGTGCGATACAGCCGCTGCAACAACCAGCTCGGTACCCACAGAATGATCCAGAATAGCCATCTGAGTCCCACGAATACCAAACCAAACATCCGCACGACAAAGGCTACACCACGAGTGAACCAACCCGGCGGTGTCGACTCTCTGTCGTTTTGGTAACGGCTTCCTGTTCCCAGGGACGCGAGCATGGGTATGAGCGTCAATGCAACGATCAGCGAAAATGTCAGTGCGAATGTAACTGTCAGCGCCTGATCTCTAAACAACTGACCGGCGATACCTGAAATGAAGACCATCGGAAAAAACACAGCGATAGTCGTTAAGGTTGCCGCAATGACAGCACCCGCGACTTCAGCAGTGCCGTTTTGTGCAGCCTGCAAAATATCCTCGCCTTGCTCCTTTTTCCGCACAATGTTTTCGAGTACCACAATGGAGTTGTCGACAAGCATCCCCACCGCCAGTGCGATGCCCCCCAATGACATGATGTTGAGCGATACGTTATTTAGATACATCAGCAGAAACGTGCCAATGACTGAAACCGGAATAGCGATACCCGTAATTGTCGTCGCGCGCGCGTCGGCCAGAAAGCCGTATAGAACGATGATGGCGATGATGCCGCCGAGAACCGCGGCGTTCTTAACATCGTCAACCGACGCCGAAATGAACTTGGACTGGTCATAAATGGTGACGAGCTCTATCTCATCCGGCAATGACTCGCCGACGCTTTCGAGCCGTTGCGCGATCCTGGCAGCGACCTGAACCGTATTTGCATCGCCTTCTTTGTAAATAGCGAGCTCGACTGATTCACGACCGCGAACCCGCGTAATAGCTTCACGATCCTTGTAGCCGCGCTCGACGGTCGCAACGTCACGCAGGTATACCGGTCGGTCGGAGACAGAGGCGACAATTGCATCACGAATTTCGTCGATAGACTGAAACTCGTTTATCGTGCGAACCAGGTAACGTTGATTGCCCTCTTCGAGGCGACCTCCTGAGAGATTGACATTTTCAGCACGGATTCGTGCCGCGACTTGTTCAATACTGATACCGAGCTGCGACAATTTCTGCTGGTCGACACGAATGCTTATTTCATCTTCAAGGCCACCGCTAACCTTCACGGCCGCTGTGCCTTCTTCGGCCTCGAGATCGGCCTTGATGCGATCCTCTGCGAGGCGTCGCAATGACTTGAGGCGCGCCTCAGCGGATTCCTGGTCGGCGCCTGCGTCTTCCTTGTACAGCAGTCCAAGGCGCATGATCGGTTCGGACGATGGATCGAAGCGCAGCAGTAATGGGCGACCAGCTTCGAGCGGGAGGAACAAGATATCGAGTTTCTCACGCACATCGACGCCCGCGATGTCCATGTCGGTGCCCCACAGGAATTCCAGGGTGACGTCGGACTGACCGGACCGTGAAACAGATCGCACCAGCCGTACATTGCGAATGACGCCGACAGCCTCCTCGATGGGCTTTGTCAGCAGATTCTCGACCTCTACGGGTGCGGCACCCGTCAGCTCTGTCCGGACAGTCAACGTCGGATAAGAAATATCCGGCAGGAGATTCAGCTTCAACCGTGACAGAGAGACCAAGCCGAACAATGCGATTGCAACCATCAGCATGACGATCGTGACACGACGCTCTGTCGCGATTTCAATCAGCCGGCGCATCGTCACCCTCCTGCTCAGCTGCATCCGGCGCATTTATGATCGTGACAAGGGCATCGTCTTTTAGCCCAATCTGACCTGTTGTGATCACTCGATCGCCGTCAGACAGGCCGGAAGTAATTTCCATCATGCCACCGTCGCTATAGGCCGTTTGCACAACTTTTCGAATTGCCTTGTCATCCTCAACAACAAACACAGTCGTTTCGCCATCCTCTTCGAGGATCGCACTGCGTGGAATCTGCAAAACATTCACATGCTGGTCGTACACGATACTTATGCGGCCAAACATTCCGGGTTTGATGCGGCGTTGATCATCTGATATTTCAATCGTAATTTTAAACGTGCCGGTTTCCGGGTCGACGGTCGGACTGACCCGGGTTACAGAGGCGATAACGCGCAGCCCCTGCAACGCGTCTATGTCGATGGCAACAGGCTGACCTTCCGCTATGTGGCGATACTCGCGCTCCGGAACATGCAGGTAGGCAACCAATGGGTCGAAACTCGTAATTCTGAACACCGGCTCATTGACGGCAAGAGTGTTGCCCAATCTGACGAAACGCTCCGAGACGACGCCATCAATCGGAGCGCGAATCTGCGTGTAATCGAGTTCAAGTTTGGCGAGGTTGAACGAAGCCTGGAGCGCCTCCAGGTCATACTTTATCTTGTCGAATTCGCCACTACTGATCAGGCTTTTTTCCTTGAGTTCGACATTTCTTTCGTAGTCACGTTGCAGTTTGTGCAGGTTTGCTTCGGACTGATTCAGTTCGAGTCGCAGGCGATCGCCATCGAGTTTTGCAAGAACCTGCCCCTGCTTGACGATGTCGCCTTCCTCAACATTGATCACGCGAACTTCGCCAGCCACCTTGGCGATGACGTCCGCCTCGGCAAGCGCCTCAATCGGTGCCGTACCTGAATACACCGCGACAATATCGCCGCGCACTGGCGATCCGACTTCAACCGGGATTGCTATCGCTTCTTCTTCGCTCTCCCCGTTGGCGTCGTCCTGTTCACTTTGTCCGCATGCACTGAGTAACATCGCGCACACGATTACGGCTGGACCATAGCGATTCAGCGTCATTCGTCTCTCCCTGTCATCTGCCACACCCTGAATTCCGCGCAGCCGCGCGAGTGCGGTTTCATCAGCCAGTCAAGGTATCCAGCGTAAGCTTGCTTGCGAGCACTTTGCTACCGTCACGTAAGCCAGTGTGGCCAACTACAACGATCTCTTCTTCTTCTGTAAGGCCGCTCAAAATTTCAACCTGGCCATTTTCGCTAACGCCCGTTGTAACGATTCGCCGCGTAACTTCGCCATCAGCTACGACGTAGACCGTCATTTCATTATCTTCTTCGACAATCGCGTCGGTCGGAACAATCAGAGCGTCTTCGTGCTTTTCGTAGGACACTGAAAATCGTGCGAACATGCCGGGCACGAGGTAACCGTCTTTATTGTCGACGAATGCCGTGGCTCGGAACGTACCACTGCGAGTATCAATCGTCGGACTTATGCGAACGATAGTCGCTGCGAATTCTGTCTCAGGCATGGAATCGACCCACAGGCTCGCGCTATGGCCAACAGAGAATTTGGCCAATTCCGCTTGTGGAATCTGCAGATAAGCGACAAGTTCAGCTGAATCAGTGATGTGAAAAGCAACGCTGTTTGCATTGATGTTCTGACCCAGTTTGATATCGCGGGATG
>Ga0316191_10004605_pt1 | contig 10315 bp, 6 predicted proteins | sample Eddworburr2cm_MG_FD_204928 | JGI IMG/M metagenome (GOLD analysis project Ga0316191, IMG submission 204928) | Coastal sediment microbial communities from Maine, United States - Eddy worm burrow 2 cm | ecosystem: Environmental > Aquatic > Marine > Coastal > Sediment | place: USA: Maine | collected... | reverse complement strand
GGTTCCAGAGCTTTTCTATGTTCAGTTCACTGCGATGGGCATTGCCCGAGGTATCGACCAGAAAGGGGCTGAGGGTGCGCCAGATGAATTCCGGCTGCGGGTCAGTCGTTTTAGCGAGCTGTTGCAGGGCGACCGACAGTTCGCTGAATGATTCGCGGACGTTTTCATCCGGGCGCGGTGACTGGCTGAAGCTGCCGACATATGCGGGTGCAAACCAGTAGGAAAGCGCCGGATGCTGATTGAGGTAACGGATCAGGCGCGGTGCGAGCTGGGGGTAGACAAAAAACGGGCTGTGCGCAGGGCTCGCTCCGCCCAGGGTGTATTGCCCGCCGCCACCGCTGTCCGACAGCTTGCCGTTGTATTGCAGCCGGCACGGCGAGAGCCCTTCGGCCTCGGCCACGGCGTACAGAGTCCGGCTCATGTCAAGAAACTGCCTGACATCGGCGGCTGGTGCCGCATTGATCTCCACAACGGCCGGGTCGGGGGTGAGCGTAGTCCAGGCTACGCTATCATCCACCGGCGGAGGAAACCCCCGCCAGACCAGCCGACGCAGGCCGGCCCGGGCAGCGGCCTCTGCCACCTGCCGAAGGAAGACCTGAAAGCTCGATACACCCGGGAAAGCCGGCAACTCGATACAGGGCTGCAGGGCACTCTCAGGGCCCAGCGGCGCGCAGCCGATAGCAAGCAGATACAGCCCCTCAGCCGCTAAATCATCGACCGCACCGGTGAGGGGTACAGCTTGGTCATGCACAGATGAGCGGACAAGCCGTGGATCCTGTTGCGGGTCGACCTCCGGCTTGCCGCCATCAAGGCGGAACAGCACACGCAAGCCCATGTCCCCGGCCGTCTGAAAAGCGGTTCCATACCAGCCTTGCCGGTTAAGCACAGCGATCAGAGCGAGCCGGAAGTCGTTCATCAGCTCCGGCCCACAGGGCGCACAAGCACCCAGCGGATCGACGGGCATGTTGTCGGCCAGCGCCCTGCCGTCGCGACGCTGATACAAACCCAGATTCCAGCGCGGCCGCTCTTCACCGGCGTACTGGCGCCCGACGGTCCTTAAAACCAGTGAGCCGAGGTAGTGCTCGTGCAAGCGCTGCAGAATACGCTGGGCGTAATGCTGTTTGGTTTCCCCCAGTGCCTCGCACAGCCACTCGGGTGATTCTGAGCTACGTCGGGTGAAAGTGGGTTCCGCGCCTATCCAGACCTCAACGGCGTCGGCAGCCAGTGTTTTATCATGGGCGCGGACAGCGGCATCAAACTCGGGATCATCCTGTAGCATGTCGGTGAGTGTTTCTCAGATCCAATGCGCTGTCAAAATCCTGTAAGGCCCAGCCTGTCAAAGTTTCACAGACCGGTGGTTTGGTGGTTTTGTCAGGCATCCGTCGCATCCAGATCAAACACAACACCGGCGACCACTACGATCTGCTGCCCCATACACTGCACCTGCGGCCGCCGGCGGGTCATGATCGGCGCCGGGGCAGAGATTTCCAGTATCCGGGCGCCTAAACAATGTAGCGTAGTCCCGAATACCTCTTTGCGTGGCTGATGCACCATTGCCGCGCACACAGTAAACGTGCTGTTACAAAACGCACCGTTATTGTTCGAATACATCATTAACCGAGCCAGTCGGCGCAACAGCCACGCTCAGCTAAGCCCTTCGATAAACAATAAAATTCAACTCGAACGCTGACCCGGCCGCTGGTGGCGCGAATGTTGCTGCCGATGAAACAGTTCGATTCCAACCAGGGTATTACTGTGATGACGGTGTCATTCAATTTTTCACGCCACGGGGACAAGCAGAATTCGAAGTTCTTCGAGGACTATCTGTTGCGCCTGCTTGAAGAACGCAATGGATCGGGCCTGACAGACAAGATTCATGACATCGAAGCTATCATGATTACGGTCGATCCCGGGCATTCCATCCGCTACATCGGCGAACTCTGCCTGATGACCCAGCCAGCCAGTAAGCAAGTATTCACAGCATGGAGAAAAAAGAATATTCTGAAGCGGAGGCGCCTGTTCAACTATTGAGGATGCATCTATGAAACTGGTATCAGCAATCATCAAGTCCTTCAAATTGGAGGCTGTGCAGGAAGCACTTGGCAATCTCGGTTTCAGCCTCACCGCCACAGAAGTTAAGGGCTTTGGTCGTCAGAAAGGCCACACCGAGCTATATCGCGGTATCGAATACAATGTGGACTTTGTGCCCAAAACCAAGATTGAAGTCGCTGTAGACGAATCGAAGGTGGAAGAGGTTATCGAGACCATCAATAGTGTCGCCAAAACCGGCAAGATCGGAGATGGAAAGGTTTTTGTCCATGATCTGGATGACGCCGTCCGTATCCGCACAGGTGAGTCGGGTGAAACCGCACTGTAGATCAAACTGCAGTATCTGGCTGTAAGTCTGTAGCGTGCGCCGTGCGCACAAGGTGAATCGCCGCCAGGCGAGAGAGGGTGCCCTGGGGTACAAGGTGAATCGCCGCCAGGCGAGACAAGGTGAATTGCGCAGCAAGAGAAGGTCCTCTGGAGGAGAGGGTGCCCTGGGGTACAAGGTGAATCGCCGTCAGGCGAGACAAGGTGAATTGCGCAGCAAGAGAAGGTCCTCTGGAGGAGAGGGTGCCCTGGGGTACAAGGATTCAATAACTCGTATATTATTTCCGCTGCGCACGGCTCACCCGCCGATGGTTCACTAAATTCTTTGTGGCTAAAGTTGTGAGAAATCCAGGCCAGTGGCTGTCATAAGGCGCTTTGATGGAGTATTGAATCCGGGCCTTAATTTTTCGAATTCGGAACCACCTGCGGCGCCTGCAGGGATAGATCGAGTGACGGCTGCTGTTCCCAGTCGAAACCGGGCAGGTTGTGGAACGCCGCCTGAACACCTGCATTCCAGGCTTCCCTCAGCTGAATCAGATAGGGATCCTGTTCCTCGAACTTGCAGCGGCAAGCGACGCTGAGGGTGTCCTTTTCATACAGCGACACCTCAAACGGAGGCCCCACGGTAATATTGGAGCGCGTGGTACCATCGAGAGAAACGAGACAGAGACGGCCACCTTCTGTCAATGACAGCGAAGAATTGACGATCCGGTCCAGAGCCGGTTTTCCGTACTTGCTTTCACCAATCTGCAGGTACGGGGTTTCCGGCGAGGCGTTGATGTAGTTACCCTGAGGATAGATGAGCATCAGCCCGTGTGACTGGCCGCTGATCTGGCCGCCGATGATCAAGGTGGTCTCACCGCTTATACCGGATTTGGTAAGCGTTTCGCTGTGTTCCTTTTGTACCTGCACGCTGATACCGGCAACGTACTCCGCCGCCTCGAAAAGGTAGCGCACGTTGGCCAGATTGGGCGTATCGTGTGCGTAGTCCAGGTCCCTCTGAATATGGTTCATGATCTCCTGGGTGGTGGCCAGATTTCCCGCCGACAGAATGGTGAACAGGCGGTCCGGTGCCGGCTGGAACACATGCATCTTGCTGTAGCTGGTCACATAATCGACACCGGCGTTGGTGCGGGAGTCGGAGGCGAACACCAGACCGTCTTTAAGACAGAGGCCGAGGCAGTAGGTCATGAGGGTTCCTGGATATTTGAAAACTCTGGTGGGTCAAGTATGGCGTTTAAGCGCGGCATCGGTAAAGCCCCTATTCGTCCACACCCGCAGTTTAACTAGATTGGTATATTATTTGCCTCAGTAAACTATTTGTTAACTGGCGATATCGTGACAATGAGATATTCCACTGTCTGCAGGCTGCACCGCGCGCACAAGCTTTCCACAGCGCGCGGCGCACTTTACACCGTTTCATTCAATAAATCTGACTTTGCCTGGTATTAACCACTGCCTATCATAACGGTTGAATCAAATGTCCATACGCGTCGCTATCCACCATAAAACCGATTACCTGTTCGACCGACTGGTATCCCTGGCGCCGCACCAGATTCGACTGCGACCGGCGCCCCATACCAGGACACCCTTGCACCACTACTCGCTGAATGTTGGACCGGCCGATCATTTCATCAACTGGCAACAGGACCCTTTCGGCAATTTCATTGCCCGCTACGTTTTTACCGAAAAAACCCGCAAGCTCTCCATCGAGGTGGACATGGTGGCGGAGATGGTCACCATCAATCCGTTTGATTTCTTTGTCGAAAAATACGCGGATGAGTTTCCCTTTGCCTATCCTTCCCAGTTGCGCAAGGAGTTAACCCCCTATTTCGAGACCACGGAGAGCGGTCCGCAATTGACCGAATGGCTGACCGGAGTATCCCGGGAACCCAAGCACATCGTCTATTTCCTGGTGGATCTGAACGCGCAGCTGCAAAAGGAGATCGGTTATGTGATACGCATGGAGCCCGGTGTACAGAGCTGTGAACAAACGCTGCAACTCGCCAAAGGCTCGTGCCGCGACAGCGCCTGGCTGCTGGTGCAGATTCTGCGGCACCTGGGGCTGGCGGCACGCTTCGTCTCCGGCTATCTGGTTCAGCTTGCGCCGGACCAGAAATCACTGGACGGTCCCTCGGGGCCGGAGCAGGATTTCACCGACCTCCACGCCTGGACCGAAGTCTTTGTGCCCGGCGCCGGCTGGGTCGGACTCGACCCGACCTCCGGCCTGTTTGCCGGCGAAGGTCACATCCCGCTGGCCTGCACCCCGGACCCGGTAAGCGCCGCACCGGTGACCGGCACGACGGACGAATGCGAGGTGAAATTCCACTTTGAAAACAAGGTCACCCGCATCCATGAAGACCCCAGAGTCACCAAGCCCTACAGCGACCAGCAATGGTCGGCGGTGATGGCCCTTGGCGAAGCGGTGGACCGGGAACTTAAGGACAATGATGTGCGCCTGACCATGGGCGGTGAACCAACCTTTGTCTCCATCGACGATATGGACGGCGCCGAGTGGAACACCGCGGCGCTGGGCGATCACAAACGTGAACGCGCAGAGGTGCTGCTGCGACGGTTGCATGAGCGGTTCGCACCGTCCGGCCTGCTGCACCACGGTCAGGGCAAATGGTACCCGGGTGAACCGCTGCCACGCTGGGCCCTGTCCTGTTACTGGCGTTCGGACGGTGAACCACTGTGGCGCGACAGCAGCTTGATAGCCGACCCCACTCACAGCGGCAAAGCCGACAGCGCGGCTGCGAAAAACTTTACCCGCGAGTTGGCCCGGCGCCTGGGTGTGACGGAGGATAACGCACGAGCCGGCTACGAGGATGGTCTTTACTACCTCTGGAAAGAGGGCACGCTGCCGGAAAACGTGGATGTCCTGGACAGTAAACTCAGCGACCCGATGGAACGCACCCGCTTGCGCCGCCTGTTCGACCAGGGACTGGAGCAGGTGGTGGGCTATGCCCTGCCCCTGGCCTGGGACGCGCTCAAAGAGCGCTGGGTCAGCAACCCCTGGCGTTTCAAACGGGATCACATGTTCCTGTTACCCGGTGACTCCGCCATGGGACTCAGGCTTCCTCTCGATGCCCTGCTGTGGGAACCGAAACAGCAACGTCAAACCCTGCTGGCAAGGGACCCGTTTGCACCGAAAGAGGTATTACCGACCGACTTCGGCGAAGTCCATGCCCGCTACGCCAGCCTGGTTGATCCTGAGCAACACCAAACGGGCCTGCAAGCGCAGGGGGTCGCGGACGCTGCCGAGCGGAAATCCGGAGACTTCGTCCGCACCGCGCTGTGCGTGGAGCCGCGCAACGGCACCCTGTTCGTGTTCCTGCCACCCTTAACCCATCTGCTCCACTGGCTGGACCTGGTGGCGGCCATCGAGGCAACCGCCTCGGCGCTGGGCCAGCCCATTGCCCTGGAAGGCTATGAAGCACCGCCGGACGAACGCCTGCAACGCTTCCAGGTCACCCCTGACCCGGGGGTCATCGAGTTCAATATCCACCCGGCCCATGACTGGCAGCAACTGGTGAGCAACACCTGCATCCTCTACCAGGAGGCCCGGCAAGCCCGCCTGAGCACCGAAAAGTTCATGCTCGATGGACGCCACTCGGGTACCGGCGGCGGCAATCATGTGACCCTGGGCGGAGCGACACCGGAAGACAGCCCGATACTGCGGCGACCGCAGATACTGTCCAGCCTGATCCGCTACTGGCAGAACCACCCCAGCCTCTCCTATCTGTTTTCGGGCCTGTTTATCGGGCCGACTTCCCAGGCGCCGCGGGTGGACGAGGCCAGGGACGACAGTCTGTACGAACTCGAGGTGGCACTGCAGCAGATGCCGGCAGGAGAAGTACCTACGCCCTGGCTGGTGGACCGGGTGCTTCGCAACCTGCTGGTGGACGTGACGGGCAACACCCATCGGGCCGAATTCTGTATCGATAAACTCTATTCTCCCGACAGCGCGTCCGGCCGGCTGGGCCTGGTGGAATTCCGCGGTTTCGAGATGCCACCCCACGAACGTATGAGCCTGGTGCAGATGCTGCTGCTGCGCTCATTGATCGCCCGCTTCTGGCGGGAGCCCTATGAGCAGAAACCGGTTCACTGGGGCACTGAACTGCACGACCGCTTCATGCTGCCACATTATGTGGAACGCGACATGGAGGACGTGGTGGACGACCTCAGGCGCTGGGGTTACCCGTTGGACGCGGCCTGGTTTGCCCCCTTCCAGGAGTTCCGTTTTCCGCGCCATGGCACCATCCAGGTGGACGATATCGAACTGGAGCTGCGCTTCGCCATTGAACCCTGGCACGTACTCGGCGAGGAAGTAACGGCCCAGGGCACGGCGCGTTTCGTCGACTCTTCGGTGGAACGGCTGCAGGTCAGGGTGCGCGGCCTGACGGATTCGCGCCACGTGGTGACATGCAACGGCCGTCGCGCGCCATTACGGTGCACCGGCGTCCGCGGCGAGTATGTGGCAGGGGTACGCTACAAGGCATGGAACCCGCCATCCGGCCTGCACCCCACTATCCCGGTTCAGGCGCCACTGGTATTTGATATCGTCGATACCTGGTCGAACCGATCACTGGGCGGTTGCACCTATCACGTTTCCCATCCCGGTGGGCGCCATGATGAGACCTTTCCCGTCAACGCCTATGAAGCCGAGTCCAGGCGGCTGGCACGATTCTGGCCGATCGGTCATACACCGGGCCCGATGGACGCGCCGCCGGAGGAACCCCATGGTGATCATCCGCACACCCTGGATCTCCGCTACCAGTCTTCCTGAAGGATACCTTCCCACAGCCCAAGGAAAAGGAACCCCAGGCAATGCCCATCGACCTGACTCACTACGAAACCAACGACTTCTACGACGAGATGCTGCAGCGCCCCAACCGGGCGCGTTCCTTTACCAGGAAACTGGTGGGTGCTCTGCGCAAAATGGATGACGGTGAACTGGCGACACGCCAGGCGGCCGCAGAACTGGCCATCAAGGAGATGGGCATCACCTTTACCGTGTACTGCGAAGAGGAAGGCACCATCGACCGCACCTGGCCGTTTGATATTGTGCCGCGCATCATACCCAAACAGGAATGGGCGCGGGTAGAGTCCGGCCTCAAACAGCGCGTCAAGGCGATCAACCTTTTCATCGACGACCTCTACCATGACCAGAAGATCGTCAGCGATGGCGTGTTTCCCAGGGAAGTGCTGGATAAATCGAAGAACTTCCGACCGCAGTGCATCGGCATCGACCCGCCGCTCAACATCTGGGCGCACATCTGCGGATCCGACCTGGTTCGTGACCGCGATGGCACCCTTTATGTACTGGAGGACAATCTGCGCGTGCCCTCCGGCGTCTCCTACATGCTCGAAAACCGGCTGGTGACCAAGCGCGTCTTCCCGGAACTGTTCGAGAGTTATGCGCCGCTGCCGGTGGACGACTATCCCACCCGGCTCTACCAGACCCTGGCAGCCTTGTCGCCACGCAAGACGAAACGGCCTGCGGTAGCGGTACTCACTCCCGGCATCTACAACTCGGCCTATTTCGAGCACGCCTACCTGGCGCAGGCGATGGGGGCCGGACTGGTGGAAGGTCGCGACCTGTTCGTCGACGATGACGACTGTGTCTACATGCGCACCGTCTCCGGACCCGAACGGGTGGACGTCATCTACCGCCGTATCGACGATGACTTTATGGACCCGGAAGCCTTCCGACCCGACTCGGCGCTGGGGGTACCCGGCCTGTTGCGAAGCTGGAAAGCCGGCAAGGTGGGCCTCGCCAACGCCCCCGGTGCCGGGGTGGCCGACGACAAGGTGGTGTACGCTTTTGTTCCCGACATTATCAAGTACTACCTGAACGAAGAGCCCGGTATACCCAACGTACCCACCTACCGCTGCATGTACAAGGACGAGCGTGACTATGTGCTGGACAACCTCGACAAGCTGGTGGTCAAACCCGCCAACGAATCCGGCGGCTACGGCATGCTCATGGGCCCCATGTCCACCGCCGGCGAGCGCGAAACCTTCGCCAAGCTGATAAAAAAGGACCCGCGCAACTACATTGGCCAGCCTACCCTGGGCATCTCCACCGTCCCGACGGTGGTCGGTCGTGACCTGGAGCCCCGCCACGTGGATCTGCGTCCCTTTATCCTGAGCGGGAAAAGCCAGTTGGTGACTACCGGGGGCCTGACCCGAGTGGCGCTGCGCAAGGGGTCGCTGGTGGTCAACTCGTCCCAGGGTGGCGGCAGCAAGGACACATGGATCGTCGATACGGAGGCCAGGTAATATGCTTTCGCGAGTCGCTGAGAATATCTACTGGATGGCGCGCTACGTGGAGCGTGCTGAGAATACCGCCCGGCTGGTACGGGTCAACGCCAACCTGCTGCTGGATCTGCCCCGCGGCATCGCCCCCGGCTGGGAACCGCTGGTGAGTATCATGGGCGTGGACGAGGAATTTCACAAGCGCCATAGCAGCGCCACCGAGCGTAACGTTGTCAAATTCCTGATTGGTGACAGCACAAATCACTGTTCCATCCTCAGTTCACTGCAGGCCGCCAGGGAAAACTGCCGCACCATACGCGACATTATCCCCCGCAGCGGCTGGGAGCAGATCAATGAACTCTATCTCTATGCCAGGGAAAATGTGCAGGCAGGCCTGACCAAGAGCGGCCGTCATGCCTACCTGGCCCGCATCATTGCCGGCTCTCAGACCATCAACGGCCTGCTGGAATCCGTTGTGTTGCGCGACGAAGCCTACCAGTTCCTGCGCATCGGCAGAAACCTGGAACGCGCCGACATGACCACCCGCATTATCGATGTGCGTTCTACCGATCTGCTGCCGGAAGAAGCTGCTGAGTCGAAGACCTTCGATACCATCCAGTGGGTGAGCGTACTCAATTCCCTGTCGGCTTATCAGGCCTACCGGCGCAAGGTACAGGCGCAGGTAAGGCGCGGTGAAACATTGCAATTCCTGTTCAAGAACACCCTTTTTCCACGCGCATTCATACACTGCCTGTACGCCCTGGAGGAGAGTCTCGGAGAGCTGAAAAACAATCAGATCAGCCTGATGGAATTACGCAAGCTGATACACAAGGTGTCTGCAACCCGGGTGGATAAGTTGCGCAAGGAGCAGTTGCACACCTTTATCGACGATCTGCAGCTGGGCATTATCAAGCTGCACCAGGCAATGGCGAAAACCTATTTCCTGCCGCCTGTTGAGGCTGTTACTGTTTCCTGATAAAGACAACAGCCCGGCGCCTGTGCGCGTCCAGCGAACGATTTCGACGCTGATTGCCCGCCGCCCAATCTAAAAAGGTCAGGAATATCGAGCAAGTCCAATGATCTCGAAGGATAGCCTTACATGAAGACGATCTGGCTGCGTAGCGAATGCGACCTGCACTTCGACGCGTCCATCTACACGCCGTTTGTTTTCATGCTGCGTCCGCGCAGTGGCGCCGAACAGTGGGTGGCGCAGGAGCGCTACGCGATCACACCGAGCGTTTCCGTCGTGGAGTTCACCGACGGTTACGGCAATCTCTGCCAACGGCTGATCGCCCCGCCGGGAAGCTTCTCAGTACGCACCAGTGCTGAAGTCATGACATCGGCGCACATCGATACGGCGGCCGGCGCACCATTCGTCCCGGTTCAGGATCTCCCCGAATCCGCGCTCACCTATCTCCTGCCAAGCCGGTACTGCGAGGCCGACCGCCTCTCCGAGCTGGCGCGGAAGATCACTGCCTGGGCCGCACCAGGCTACGATCAAGTGGCCACGATCAACGCCTGGGTTCAGGGCACCGTGCAATTTGCACCCGGGTCCAGTCAGATCCCCACGTCCGCTGTCGAAGTCCACCAGCGTGGCGTCGGCGTGTGTCGCGACCTGGCGCATCTGGCTATTGCCCTGTGCCGCAGCCTGGTGGTCCCCGCCCGCCTGGGGGTGGGCTAC
>Ga0316191_10004604_pt1 | contig 10317 bp, 6 predicted proteins | sample Eddworburr2cm_MG_FD_204928 | JGI IMG/M metagenome (GOLD analysis project Ga0316191, IMG submission 204928) | Coastal sediment microbial communities from Maine, United States - Eddy worm burrow 2 cm | ecosystem: Environmental > Aquatic > Marine > Coastal > Sediment | place: USA: Maine | collected... | reverse complement strand
TCGGTTTTTATTCTTCTCTTTTCCTCACAGGGGCTACCCCCGGTGAACACTGGCAAGTTTGAAGAGTCAGGCAATACTTATTTCTCTCCCGTCGACATGGCTGTGGATACGGCCCAGAACCTCTTGTTTGTGGCAGGTAAAACGGCCCATGAGCTACGATCCTACAAGCTGGAGAACATGACTTCCTACACTTCCTACCACAGCGATTTACCTCCCAAGGCCATCTGTCTGGCCGGCGATAGGCTCCTGCTGGCCTGCTCTCACTCGGAAGGAAAGCTGGTGGTCCTTGATAAAAATAGCCTGGTGGCTCTATCCACCATTGATGTGGGACATGGTGCCTGCGATGTGGAACTGAGCCTTGACCATAGCACCGCCTATGTGGCCAATCAATTCTCTGATGATATCTCAGTGGTCGACCTTGGAAAAATGTATGAACTGGGGAGAATCAAGGTCTTAAGACAGCCCAAACAGATTTCTCTCTCCAGGGACGGCTCTTACCTGTTTGCGGCCAATTTCCTGCCAGCCGGCCGGGCCGATGTGGATTTGGTGCGTTCCGCCGTAAGCGTAATTGACCTGCAGACCAAAAAGACCATCAAAGAGATCTCTCTGGCCAATGGGAGCAATGCCCTGAGGGGGATGTGCCTTAGCGCTGACGGAAAGTATCTGCTTGTAACCCATAACCTGGGAAGGTTCCAGCTACCTACCTCCCAGCTGGAACAGGGCTGGATGAATACCAGCGCCCTTAGCGTTATCGATGCAATATCCATGGAATTTGTGGCCACTGTTCTCCTGGATGAAGCCGAAAACGGAGCTGCCGGATCCTGGGGCATCGATTGCTCTGAGGAATTCATTTATGTGGCCCACTCCGGTACTCATGATTACAGCAGCATTGATTACAAAGCCTTTGTGAAGAAGCTCAAGGAACATCCTGATAAAGCTGTTCTGGCCTACGATCTGACTTTTTTGTCTGGAATCAGGGAGAGAATCAAAATCACCGGCAACGGTCCGCGGGTTATCGAAGCCTGCAGGGATAAGGTTTACGTGGCCAACTACTTTTCAGATAACCTGAATATTCTCTCACTTGATGAATCCGCCTCCCTTCATTTCCAGGACCTTGCATTTACTGACCATGTGCCACAGGATGATGTTCGTAAGGGAGAACAGTATTTCAACGATGCCACCTTTTGCTTTCAATCCTGGCAATCATGTACTGGTTGTCACCCCGATGATGCCAGAACTGATGGCTTAAATTGGGACCTGCTAAACGATGGCATGGGAAATCCCAGAAATTGCAAAAGTCTCTTACTGGCACACGTGACTGCACCCTCCATGATCACCGGGATCCGACCCGATGCAGAGACTGCTGTCAGGGCAGGCTTTGAGTTTATTCAGTTTATGCAGGTGAACGATAGCATCAGCCATGCAGTAGATGCCTACCTCAAATCTTTGCAAGCCATTCCCAGTCCTCATTTAATACAGGGAAAGCTGAGTCCGAAAGCCAGACAGGGTATGGCAGTATTTGAAGAAGCTGGATGTGCAGAATGCCATACCGGACCGCATTTCACCGATCTGAAGAAACATAGCATGGGGAGCCTGGGTGTTTTTGATCGACAGAATGCCTGGGATACACCCACGCTGATTGAGATCTGGCGGACAGGTCCCTATCTTCACGATGGCAGGAGTGCCAGCCTGGAGGAAGTATTTACCATAGAGAAACACGGATTAGAAAAGGAGCTGCCCTCTGAAGAACTGGATCACTTGCTTGTCTATCTGCTTTCTTTATAAGTTATTATGCAAATTAAAACTATAGGTGATGCACCTTAATCTACTGTTCTACATACTTCTAAGCATTCATCCTATACAGGAAGATATTTCAGATACCAGCCAAATATCTACAAATTTTTTTATTTCGACTGACAGTATATCGCTTTGGAAAGGATATACCAGATATCACCTGCAGGTGGGTGGCAGAGACGCATTCATTACGGCTCCTAATCAAAGGATCATAGAAAAACATTGGGTATGGAGGGCACGCTTCCCGGAATGGCACACCGAAATGGACGAAATATTGCTGGAAGCCGGATTCCATATAGCCTATATCAATACGGACAACATGTTTGGCAGCCCCGGGGCCATGGAACTTTGGGATACATTCTATGAGTATCTGGTGAGGGAATGGGAATTCGAGCCAAAAGTCAGCCTGGAAGGAGTCAGCCGCGGTGGACTCTTCGTTTACAACTGGGCAAAAAGACATCCCTGGAGGATTTACTCCATATATACAGAAGCCCCAGTATGTGATTTTAATAGCTGGCCAGGTGGCAAGGGGGCTGGAATTGGAGACAAAGGATCCTGGAAAGCACTCAAAAAGGAATATGGATTCGCCAGCGATGAAGAAGCAAGGGAATACAAAGACAAACCTGTGGATAATCTGGAAATTCTTGCCATGGCTAAAGTCCCCATCTTAAGCATGATAAGTTTGAAGGACCAGGTAGTCCCTCCCACAGAAAATACTTTTATTCTGAACGATCGCTATGTGAAGTTGGGAGGGATATCCACCATTGTACCCTGTACAAGGGGTAAGCAGGAGCTTTTGGGCCATCATTTTCTCATCGAAACACCACAGTATGCAGCTGATTTCATCCTCTCAAACATTGACAGACCCCAATTGCCTCTAAATCCAGACTACTATCATCAATCTGGTGCGGACCTTCAGAATTCATATATCAGGTTTGAACGCGACAAGGTGGGAACTGTAGCATTTCTGGGTGGCTCCATCACCCAGAACGGCGGATGGCGCGACAGTATCTGCAATTATCTGCAGCAGAGATTTCCTGATACCCGGTTTACCTTTATTCCTGCCGGTATCGCCTCCATGGGAAGTACCCCTGGTGCCTTTCGCCTTGAAAGGGATGTGCTTTCGAAGGGTCCCGTGGACCTTCTTTTTGAGGAGGCTGCCGTAAATGATGCCACCAATGAACGTAGTCAGAAGGAGCAGATTAGGGGCATGGAAGGCATTATCAGACATGCACTTAGCAGTAATCCGGCCACTGATATTGTAGTGATGCACTTTGTGGATCCGGAGAAGATAGAACAATACAATGAGGGCCAGATTCCGGAGGTGATACGTAATTTTGATCTGGTAGCCGATCACTACCATGTGGGAACTATCAATCTGGCGAGGGAGGTCACTCATCGGATAAACCATGGGGAATTCACATGGGAAGATGATTTCAAGGATGTACATCCTTCTCCTTTCGGACAAAGTGTATATTTCCAGTCCATGAAAGCCTTCCTGGAAAAGGCCTATTCTCAGCCTTTGATTGGAAATGAAGAAATCTCAGAACACAGCATTCCTAAAGCCCTGGATACCTATTCTTATGATAATGGAAGCATTATTCCTTTTCAAAATGCTATTGATCTTCAAGGATTTGAAGGCATCGACAACTGGACTCCCGATTTGAACGCAGGCACAAGAAGGGGCTATACAAATGTGGACATGCTGGTGGGCTTACATCCCGGAAGCAGCTTTACCTTTCACTTTGAGGGCAGGGCCATAGGGCTTATGGTAGCAGCCGGACCGGATGCGGGGATTATTGAATACAGCATTGACGGACAGGAAGTAAAAAAAGTGGATCTGTTCACCCGCTGGAGTCAACAGCTCTATTTGCCCTGGTACTATACCCTGGCAGCTGAACTGGATCAGGGTCCCCACACCCTGGAAGTACGAATATCAGATGAAAAGAATTCCAATAGCACAGGTCACAGTTGCATCCTCAAAGCCTTTTATATAAACGAATAACTCACCCTTATGAAAAAATCTGTTCTGATCCTGGCTATCATATTGATAAGCATCATGGCTAATGGTCAGCGCTACGATAGTTCCTGGTCCTCGCTGGATTCCAGGCCCATACCCACCTGGTTCGAAGATGCCAAATTTGGAATATTCATCCATTGGGGAGTATATTCTGTACCGGCCTGGCGTCAGTTGGAACCAGGCCTCTATGCTTCTTATGCAGAGTGGTATTACACCAGAGTAATGTTCAATCCGGACAATGGGGGAGAGGAGTTCCACAACAAGAACTATGGGAAGGACTTTGAATACCGGGAATTTGGATCCATGTTCAGGGCTGAACTTTTTGATCCGGGGCTCTGGGCCGGACTATTCCACAGGTCCGGGGCAAAATACGTCGTTTTGACTTCCAAGCACCACGACGGCTATTGTCTGTGGCCCACAAAGAGTCCTTACAAGTCGGGCTGGAATTCCATGGAAGTGGGTCCAAAGCGAGACCTGGTAGGGGATTTGACTGATGCGGTCAGGGCCGAGGGACTGAAAATGGGACTCTACTACTCAAACATCGAATGGGAAAGCAGCTGGACCCACCGGACCGAAAGCGGCTATTACCTTCCCATGGAAGTCATTGAGAAATACAGGATACCTGAAGACAAATATGTGGAGCATATGAATTTTCAGATGAAAGAGCTGGTGGAAAACTACCAGCCCTCACTGATTTTTGCCGATGGAGGCGAATGGGACGGTTCCTACGAATACTGGGGAACCAAAGACTTCCTGGCCTGGCTCTACAATGATTCGCCTGTGAAGGATGAGGTGGTTGTTAACGATCGATTTGCCAAAGGAATGCCAGGTTCTCATGGAGATTATTATTCCAGTGAATACCAGGATACTGAAGCGGTGAATTCGAATCATCCCTGGGAAGAAAGCAGGGGTGTAGGCGGATCCTATGGTTTCAACCGGGCCGAAAATATCGATGACTATAGCTCTTCGGGCGAGCTCATTCATGAATTGATCGATATTGTTAGCCGGGGAGGGAATCTCTTACTTAATGTTGGCCCCACATCCGACGGAAGAATCCCGGTGATAATGCAACAACGCCTGGTGGACATTGGAAAGTGGCTGGAGGTCAATGGAGATGCTATTTACAGTACCCGGAAAAGGCAGGTCACCAGCCAGATGACCGGAGAACAAAAGCTTTACTTCACTGCCAAAGCAGACACCATCTATTGCATATTCGATCAGTGGACAGAAAGCCTGCATATGGAGTTGCTTGACAATGAGGAAGTTTCAAATGTCGGACTGATGGGCTGGGAAGGAGAGCTTGAATGGCACTCAGATGGCCTGAGCCTGAGCATCCAACTTCCAAAAATAGGACCGGATGAAATTCCCTGCCAGCATGCCTGGACCCTGCGGATTGAGCTGAAATAATTATCGTTTGCGCTTTCGCTTAAACAGATTCTTAAAGGGCTTTTTCTCCTTCAGGGCTTTGAAGGGCTTGAATTCGAAGGGTTTTTTCTCCCTGAAATCTTCGCAGGCAAGGAGGTTTTTGCTGCTTTCACTTATTTCAAAGGTGTCATTTTGCAGGCTGCCCCAATCCTCATCTGCAAAAGTTCTGTTCATAAACCCGGACCAGATAGGCATGGCAGAATAGGCTCCCTGACCATATTGAATGGACTGAAAACGAACATTCTGTAAATCTCCTCCCACCCAGGCCCCGGCCACCAGCTTAGGTGTAAATCCAATGAACCAGCCATCGGTGTAGTTCTGGGTGGTGCCGGTTTTTCCTGCAACATCTGCCGTAATTCCGTAGTGCTTGTGCAAAGCTGCCGCAGTTCCATTCTTGACCACCTCCCGTAACATTTCAATCATCAGTTCCGCATTTTCAGGACTACATATGGTCCTACCTTCCTCCGGAGGATCTGCCTGCTCCAAAACCTTTCCGTTCCTGTCCTCAATCCTTTGTATATATACTGGCTCTATGGCCTTACCCCGGTTAGCTATGGCCTGATAAACGCCCACCATTTCATACAAGGAAACAGCTCCTGTACCCAGAGCCAATGAAGGGACAGCGGGAAGGGGAGAAGCTATACCTGCTTTCTCACTCAACTCCAGTACGCTGTCTATGCCTACCCGCATCAGGAGGTCCACACTTACGGTATTTACAGAATGCACCAGGGCACCTTTCATGGAATAATAGCCCCCGTAGTTCCTGTCTGCATTCCTGGGGGTCCAGTCCTCATAATCCTCATAGACCACACTGTCGTTGGCAAAATAGTCGCAGGGAGAGATCTCCTGTTCAAGGGCTTCAAGGTAAACCAGGGGTTTGAAGGTGGATCCGGCCTGGCGACTGGCCAGCACATGATCGTATTTAAAATACTCATGGTTGATCCCGCCCACCCAGGCCTTGATTTCTGCATTCTCAACGTCCATGGCCAGGAAGCCAGCCTGCAAGAGTCCCAGGAAGTGCTTAATGGAGTCAAGGCTATTGAATTCCCTTTCCTGCTTTCCCTCCCAGGTGAAGACTTCCATAAGCTTCTTTGGCTCCGAAGCCATCCCCATGCGTTGCTCTCCATCATAGTTAATCAGCAACTGCTCCAAGGTCAATCCTTCCCAGAGATCTTCGCCTTTCCATTGCTTCTCAAATATTCCCTGCAGATGTTTCATATGCCCCTGCATGGCTTCCTCTGCGTAATGCTGGAGCCTGCTGTCTATGGTAGTGTACACCTTTAGACCATCTGTATAGAGATTATAGGGTTCTGCTTCGCTTTTAAAGTGCTCCTGGCACCAGGCATCCAGTTCTGCTCTGATAAATTCCCGGAAATAGGGGGCAATACCTGCGTTGTGAGGCAGGGGATGGTAATCCACCACCAGGGGCAGAACTTGCAAGGAATCAGCCCCGGAGGGCTCTAAAAAGCCATATTTGGCCATCTGCCCCAGCACCACGTTGCGTCGTTCCAGTGCCTTTTCGGGGAAATTTACTGGATTGTAAGTACTGGTGGCCTTCAACATGCCCACCAGAGCGGCCGACTCCTCCAGTTGAAGTTCGCTCGGATCCCTGTTGAAGTATCGCCTGGAAGCAGCTTTGATGCCAAAAGTGTTCTCCCCGAAAGACACCGTACTCAGGTACATTTCCAGGATCTCGTCTTTGGTGTAAACCTTTTCTATGCGACGGGCGGTAATCATCTCCTTTATCTTGTTAAGGGGCATGGTCAACACTCCGAAATCGCCACGGGGATACAAATTCTTGGCCAGTTGCTGGCTTAGTGTACTACCACCCCCGGAACCCTCATTCCTGAGCAGCAAGGTTTTAAAGAAGACCCGGAGCAGACTCCTGGAATCGATTCCTTTATGGCTGTAAAAACGGACATCTTCGGTGGCAATCAGCGCACTTCTCAGGTCCCCCGGAATCTCAGAGGGTTCAAGAAACTGGCGGTTTTCAATATAATAAGTACCCATCAGCACACCATCGGCCGTATAAGCTTCCGTGGCCATGGGATTTTGTATCTGCTTTAATGCCAGATTATCGGGGAGTTTACCAAAGGTGCCTGCAAGCACGAGCAGAATAAATACCCCCTGGACCAGAACCAGAGTAGTCAGAAGGAAAATGAGAATTTTGAATATTCTCCTGGGCATCCTAAATTTTGGTTTTTTCTGCATCATCATAAAAACTCACAATCAGCAGTATTAGTATATTTACTGTACAAACTTGTTAACATCTGGCCTAATGAAAAGATTTGTCCCAGTGCTTTTAGCCATGTTTGCTCTAATGTGGCATATATCGAATCCCCTGGTAGCGCAAGATCCGGACGGTTGGGAAGAATACCAGACCAGCCTGCAAACCCCTGAAATAGTCATCCCGGCCATCGAATTGAAGGAAGGAATGGTTGTGGGGGAGATTGGAGCCGGAAGAGGACGTTATACTGTGATGCTGGCCAAGCATGTGGGTGAAAAGGGGCATATTTATGCCAACGACATTGACGATGGATCTCTAGATTATCTGAAATTACGCTGCGAGCGGGATAAGATCCATAATATCACCATCATCCGCGGCGAGGAACGTGATCCACTCCTCCCTGAGAATAAGCTGGATATGATCTTCATAGTAAACTCTTACCATCATTTCTCGCACCCGGTAGATGTGCTGAAAAACGCATATCCTGCATTAAAAACTTCAGGGAGCCTTGTGATTATTGATGGCGTTCCTGGCAAGTATGGCAGCGCTTCGAGTCATACCACTCCAAAAGAGGAGTTGATTTCCCAGGCAAAGGAGGCGGGCTTCAGCTTTGTCAGGGTGGCAGCAGAACTGGAAAGAGATAATATCTATATTTTCAAGAAGTAAGATGCTTCAATCGCCTGCCGATTTCTTCTGGTCCTTGATAAACCAGTAATACATTGGTATTCCAAGGAGTATAACGCCAAGGGCAATGGAAGACTCCATCGGTCTTTCCAGATATGCCAGAATCAGAACCAATATGGAACTCAGAATAAAGAAGGCTGGCAAATAGGGATATCCGGGTACCTTTAATACCGTTTGCCCTTTTATCCGGAGTTTGAATACGCCGATCACGGCCAATATGGGGAAGATACCCAGGGAAAAACTCAGGAAAGTAATTATCTGTTCAAAAGTCCCCGAAACCACATAAATAATAGCCAGTCCGCTTTGCATAAGAATAGAAATACCAGGCACCCTGGAACGATTAATTTTTCTGGCCACTCCGAAGAAGTGTCCAGATTGGGCCATGGCATAGTATACCCGGGGACCAATCATAATCAACACGCTGATAGCAGAGAGAAGAATAAGGGCAATGAAGAGGGAGAATACCTGATCCAGGGAGCGGTTAAACAGTTTATTGGCTGTAAGCCCTCCAATGGATATGACGCCCTCCATCTCGCCGGGAGGTACTGCATACACATATAAAAGATTCAGTAACAAGTAGATGATAGTGACAGCAAAGGTCCCTACAATTAAAGACCGGGGGATATTCTTTACTGGATTATACACTTCTGAACCTACATATGTGGAAGCGTTCCATCCGGTATAGGCGAACAGTATCCACATCAGTGCCAGCCCCATGGTTTTCAGGTTGACTCCTGAATAGGCATCACCCTTCTGTATCCGAAAGTGCTCAAAGCTTCCTTCCCCAAATACAAATCCGGTAATAATCAGTATCAGTATCAAGCCGATTTTTACACCGGTGAGTATATTCTGGACCTTGGATCCGGATCTGAGGCCAAAGTAATGAATCAGAGTAAAGACCAGGATAATTCCTACTGCAATGATTTTCTTTGTGAGCTCAATTTGTGGAGGGAGAACATCCTCGGGCAGGGTCCGGACCAGGTACTCGCTGAAAGCCAGCGCTGAGGCTGCCACCGGGGCAGAAAAGCCGACCAGGAAAGATACCCACCCGCTTAGAAATCCAGTAAGAGGGGAGAAGAGTCTGGTCAGAAAGGCATAGTCGCCTCCGGATTTGGGAAATTTGGCCCCCAGCTCACCATAACTTAGTGCCCCGCTAAGCGCAATGGCGCCTCCTATCACCCATAATAGGAGTAGAAGGAGGGGATCGTGCAACTGCGCCAACAATAAGCCAGAAGTAGTGAAAATCCCGGCACCAATCATATCCCCGATGACAATATTGGTCAAAGAGAATAATTTCAGTTTTCTGGGAAGTTCAGCTTCCGGCATACAAGGAGTATTATTCTGCTCTTTTGTAGCTGATTAGTACGCCGCCACCTGCAGAATTTAAAGTAGTTTCGTAGTTATCCAGGCTTCTGACATAGTCCAGGTAGGCCTGATTTTGTCCTCGTCGTCCGCCACTCCTTCCATCACTGATATTGTGCGTGGTATAGCAGCCGTCTACTTTCAACTTGGGATCCACATCCATAAAATAGTTTTTGTACCACCCTTTATCTGCATCACTGAAGACAAAATCAAAGGGGCCTTCCAACTCCTTTACCAGAACATGGGCATCGGCCAGGCGGGCATCGATATAGTCTGAAAGTCCTGCCTCTTTAAAATTTTGGACTGCCTCCTTGTGTCTGCCTTCATCGATATCAATTGTGATCAATTTCCCTCCGGTTTTACTAAGTGCCCAGGCAATGTAAATACCTGAGTGCCCGGTGGATGTGCCAATCTCCAGAGCGCTTTTATAATGACCCTTAATAATCAGATCATAGAGCAATTTCCCATCCTGTGTAGGTACATTCATATCGTACCACTGTCTGGATTTACTCGCCAGGAATTTTTCGACTTTCTTATCAAGTTCGGGGTTTTCCTTGAGAGACTGCGCCTTAAGTTCCTGTGTAATAAATGCTGTAGCAAGCAGCAACAAGAATATTGTGCTAATATGCATTGCTTTCCTCATATCAGTAGATTTTACATTACTAAAATTATCCGGTCATTTCGCTTATCTCATTGATGCTCTGACTCAAATTATGATAAATGGTTTAAAATAACATTCAGGAATTCCAGTGCTGTAGAAGCTTACCTTCGTCACCGTAGACCGGATCATTTTCAGGCAGGGGGA
>Ga0316191_10004602_pt1 | contig 10318 bp, 8 predicted proteins | sample Eddworburr2cm_MG_FD_204928 | JGI IMG/M metagenome (GOLD analysis project Ga0316191, IMG submission 204928) | Coastal sediment microbial communities from Maine, United States - Eddy worm burrow 2 cm | ecosystem: Environmental > Aquatic > Marine > Coastal > Sediment | place: USA: Maine | collected... | reverse complement strand
CAGAAAACAGAGTTGAGCGGGGTGCTGTATGAGCAGGTCTCTGGAACAGGTTGATCTGATCATTGTTGGCGGCGGCATGGTGGGTATGGCCGCAGCCTGTGCCTTGAAAGATTCCGGGTTGCATGTGGTGGTGGTTGAACGATCCGAACCGGTTGTGAGGAAGTCACTTGATCGCGATTGCCGGGTAAGTGCCATCGTGATGGGCAATGTGCACATACTTCAGGGCATGGGTGTATGGGAGCATATTAAAGATACCGGGCCGATGCATACGATGCGCATATGGGATGATCAGAGACCGGGTGGGATCCGTTTTGATGCCAGTGAAATCGGTGAGGATGCGCTGGGGTATCTGGTTGAGAACTCGAAACTTCAGGCGGCCATGATAAAGGTGGCACACCTGAGCGACTCAATCGATATCTGCTGTCCAGCAAGCATTGAGTCTGTTGCGTGGCACAGTGACTATGTCGAAGTGCATCTGGATGATGGGCGCGGCTTTAAAACACCCCTGATTGTTGGTGCTGATGGTGCCCACTCATGGTTGCGTCAGCAGGCAGATGTAGGCATCTACTCCCATGATTACGGACAGAAGGGGATTGTCGCGACTGTTCGTCCACAGATACCGCATCGTGGTGTCGCTTTTCAGCGCTTTCTCTCTACCGGGCCACTGGCCATGCTGCCAATGAGTGATGGGCTCTGCTCCATTGTCTGGAGTGCCGAGCATGAAGAGGCGGACCGTCTGATGAAGCTGGATGATTTGGCTTTTCTGGAGGATCTAAATCTGACCTTCGGGCCTGTCCTCGGAAGAATCGAAGAGGTTGGTGAAAGAGCTGCCTTTCCTCTGGTAGCTCGTCTTGCCCGACATCTGGTTCGTCATCGCTTGGCCCTGATCGGTGATGCTGCCCATACCATTCACCCGCTTGCAGGCCTCGGGGTTAACCTTGGCTTGCGTGATGCGATGGTGCTGGCGCAGGAGATTGTGGATGCGAAGCGCTTTAAAGAGGACTGGGGCGAGTTGGATGTGCTTAACCGTTATATGAAACAGCGCATGCCCGATGTGTTGAGTATTATGGGTTCTATGGGACTCTTCCATCAGCTCTTTACCCACAACTGGCCGGGACTACCGGAACTGCGTGGCCTGGGAATGCGACTGGTTGGAAACAGTGGCCCGATCAAGCAGCTGTTGATGAAAAACAGTACCGGCCTGAATCTACCTCTGCCCAAACAGATCAGCTGAATTTGGCGCTTTTTCCCCTTCAGATACGTTGCCCTGCTGCTCAAATGCTCACATACTTACAAGTATGCTCCGCTTCTGTGCTGCTCGCGCATTCCTGAAGAGCAGAAATCATCCGAATCTTTTCCAAAATGGGTTTGCAAGAATTGCAAATAAGCATCAGCTTTCGCCTGTGAAGCACTCTTTAACCCGTGAAACAATTCTGTGACTGAAAATGTAATCCATATTCTCTCCTCTCAGGTGGCCAACCAGATTGCTGCCGGTGAGGTGGTAGAGAGGCCTGCTTCTGTAGTCAAAGAGCTGGTGGAGAACAGTCTTGATGCCGGAGCCTCGCATATTACTGTTCGTATCGAAGAGGCCGGAAAGAAACGCATTGAGGTGGAGGATAATGGCTGCGGCATGTCTCCCGCTGATGCTGAATTGGCGTTAAAGCGTCATGCTACCAGTAAAATATCAACGGCTGATGATCTACACCATATCGCCAGCCACGGCTTCCGTGGCGAGGCGCTGCCTTCGATTGCCTCCGTATCCAGATTCCGAATGCAGACCTGCCTGAGTGGAAGCAGTGAGGGCGTTGAGCTTCGCATGGATGGGGGCGATATTCAGGCGCGTCCGGCTGCTCCCCGCAGAGGAACACGGATTGAGGTGCTCGATCTCTTTCTGAATACTCCGGCACGGCTCAACTTTATGCGTACCGACAAAACCGAAGAGGCAGCCATTATCGAGACCATGCGTGGTCTGGCGATCTGCAATTCGGGTGTCGCTCTGCGGCTGGTTCAGAATGGCCGGGATCGTCTGCTTTTCCCTGTCGGACAGAGCGAAAGAGAGCGTGTAATTGCCGTGATGGGCACCGGGTTTGCTGAAAACAGTATTGATCAGAACATCAAACATGAGGGGATGCTGATATCTGCTCATCTCGGGCTTCCGACTTATCACCATCGTGACAGCTCGCGCATGCTCTTTCTGGTGAATGGTCGGGTGATCCGGGATAAACTGCTTATTGCCGCACTGCGAGCGGGTTACCGTGATGTGATGTTTCATGATCGCTATCCGGTTGCAGTGGTGCGGATCGAGATGGATCCGGCCAGTGTTGATGTCAATGTACATCCAGCCAAGCGGGAGGTTCGTTTCAAATCACCGCAGTTGGTACGTGCAGGTATTGTCAGTTGTGTTCGCGCAGCCATTGAGCGGATGGGACAGACCGTCTCATCCATGCCAAGCGATCAGGCGTTGGACTCAATGAGAAGGGGGAGCTCTATTCCGTTTCCAACCGGGAAAAGCACCTCTTTTGCAGCAGTTTCGCCCAGAGGAATCATGGGGTCCGGAGTCTCCTCTTCCGATATTCAGCACCAGCTGTTTGCCGCCCCGCTTCGTGAACCGGATTCAAACTATGATGTTTCAGGATCAATCAACCTGGGCGCGCCACTGGCACAGATCCACAGCTGTTACATTCTCGCGCAATGCGAAGAGGGTGTGATTCTCGTGGATCAGCATGCCGCACATGAACGGATTACCTATGAGAAGCTGAAATCTCAGCTGGATCGGGGAAAGTTGGCTGAACAGATCATGTTGACCCCTGAAGCATGGGAGCCCGGCCTTCATATCTCCGCATGGCTGCATGATCATGCGGAGGAGCTGGCCCTGTTCGGTGTTGATCTGGATCAGACAGGAGAAGATTCATTTCTGATTCGCTCCGTTCCGGCACTGCTGGCCAAAGAGTCGCCCGTTGAACTGGTGGCTGAACTTGTTGATGCCTGTATGCTAATTGGTTCCGATAGTGAGGGACGAAGCAGGGTGCTAGAGCGCTGGCTCGGTAACCGGGCCTGTAAAGGTTCGATTAAGGCTGGTCGCACACTGTCGATAGAGGAACAGGAAGCGCTGCTTCGTGAGATGGAGAAGACGCCTAACATTGCCCAGTGCAATCACGGCCGTCCCACATATGTACGACTGTCATTGAATGATTTAGACCGTTTGTTTGGTAGAAAGGAATGACTTTTTGACACCTGAAACACGTCCTGTTTCCAAGCAAGAAACACTAAAAGCCATTGCTTTGATGGGAGCTACGGGAACAGGTAAATCGACACTGGCGATGAAGATTGCCAAGGAGTTCGGTCTCTCCATTATCTCCTGTGACTCCATGCAGCTCTACCGGGGACTTGATATCGGTACGGCTAAACCGTCTGTTGAAGAACAGCATGCGGTTCCTCATTTTATGATCAATTGTGCCGATCTTTCGGAAACCTATTCAGCAGCACGTTGGGCCGATGAGGCAGCTGAAGTGATTGCGGCTGAAAATAGAGCGGGACGAACGCCTTTGATCGTGGGTGGTACAGGCATGTATCTGCGGGCGTTGCTGGAAGGCTTTGCAGATATTCCTGCTGAGAAACCGGAGATTCGCGAGAAATTTGTTGAGCTTCAGAAACAGCATGGTACGCCTTACCTGCATGCTCTTTTGAAGCAGGTGGATGAAGATATCGCTGAAAGACTAAAAGAGAGTGATACACAGCGTATTATTAGGGCGCTTGGTGTCTATCACAGTAGCGGTATTGCGCTCTCAAGCTGGCAGCGTCAGGCCTCTACAGAGAAGCGGGAGATAACATGCCCGCTGATTGTGCTTAAGGTTGAGCGTGAGGCTTTGCGGGAACGGCTGGCAGAGCGATTCCATATGATGATGGATGCAGGCTGGCTTGATGAGGTTCGCTGGCTCAACGATCAGGGTGTTGGTGAGATGCATCCGGCCATGCGTGCCGTGGGTTATCGGCAATTGCTTTCACATTTGAGTGGAGAGTGTTCACTTGATGAGGCGGTTCGTGATGGCATTACCGCAACAAGACGATACGCAAAACGCCAACAGACTTGGTTTGTTAATCAGACGCCGAATGCCACTTTTGGTGATGCTGAATCGTGTTACAATGCCATCTGCGGAGTGTTGAATTGACAACTATGGGAAGGTACAAATTCTACTTTCCACATTTGACAAAGTAAAAAAGCAAAAAAGCCTTTTTACGAAGGAAACAGATTGGCTGAACTGACATCAACGGAACGGGTTAAGGATCGGGTGCTATCTGTTCATCCCCAGATTGAGAGCAGAAACGACTATGTCTCGATTTCTCGGCAGGAGGAGTTTGATCGACTGGTGCTATCCAGCGATTGTGATCTGCGTGATTCGATCTCCATACCGGTTCGGCGTATGACAGCATCCACGCTACTGGGCTCCGGGCAGGCGGCGATGGTAGGCGAACAAGTGGAGATCCAGGAGATTGATGTTGTCTTTGTTGACCATCAGCTCTCCCCGGTGCAGCAGCGTAACCTGGAAAAGCTCTGGGAATGTAAAGTGGTGGATCGAACCGGCCTGATTCTTGAGATTTTTGCCGCTCGGGCACGTACTAGAGAGGGTGTCTTGCAGGTAGAGCTAGCCAGCCTTAACTATCAGATCAGTCGCCTTGTCCGTTCCTGGACTCACCTTGAAAGACAACGGGGAGGGTTTGGTTTTTTGGGTGGCCCTGGTGAGCGCCAGATTGAGCTGGATCGGCGCATGATTCGGACCCGTATCAAATCACTTGAGAGAGATCTAGCCCATGTCCGTCGCATGCGGGCAACTCAAAGATCGGGCAGGCAGCGCAAGGAGATCGCCACTATAGCACTTGTGGGCTATACCAATGCAGGCAAATCAACGCTGTTCAATCATCTTACAGAAGCCAATGTCTATGTGGCAGATCAGCTTTTTGCCACGCTTGATCCCACTTTGCGATTATTGGAGTTGCCCGGCGGCAGTCGAGTGATGCTCTCGGATACTGTGGGGTTTGTGCAGGATCTTCCCCATGAACTTGTTGATGCGTTTAAGTCTACCCTTGAAGAGGTGATTGAAGCCGATCTGATACTGCATGTGCGTGATGCATCTGATCCCGGCAGTGCTGATCAGAAGCTCGTGGTAGAGGATACACTGGCTCAACTGGGATTGGATGGGGATAATGCTCCTCCGATTGTTGAGGTGTTGAATAAAATTGATCTGGTGCCGCAGACGCGCTCAAAAATCACCGAGGAAATTGCAGGCAGTCGCGTGGCAACTTCAGCACTTACAGGCGAGGGCATTGATGAGCTTCTTAAGCTGCTGTCCGTTTGGTGTGAGCAGGATAGTGAGGAGTTTACATTGCAGATTCCTCTATCTGACGGAAAAACAGTGGCCTACTGCCATGCTCATGGAAGGGTTTTGAGTCAGAAGGTGGAGAATGATCAATTGATGCTGACGGTGCGCATGTCTTCCAAGCATGCCTCGAAGGTGCGCTGACTGCACAAATGTCGGGCAATTTATCCGCTTTTTCATCATCTGCCATTCATCTACAATAACATCATGAAGTTCTTGAAACGGTCTCCATTGGTGATGTTACTGCTTTCGCTTTGCCTGTTTGCGTTGTCTCTTGCCGGTTGTGCGAAGTCGAAAGGGGTGTTGGTAGGCGAAGGGCGCGTGGTTGAACCGTATGGGATGGAACAGGCAATCGAACCGAAGCCGGTTTATGTTGGTGAAATTGAATCCAGTAAAAAGAAGCTCGTGGAAGAGAATTCATCTGTTGCCACGATGAAGCCCGCTGTTACACAGAAGATTGAGGTCAAACCACCTGAAATCAGTATGGAACAGCTCATAGAACGGTTGAAAATGACGGAATCGATTGGGTTCCTGACCAAATTAGCCATTCGTTCCGATGTGCTTGATTTTAAGCAGTCAGTGGAGTCACATCGGAAGAGAGGGGTGTTTGAGGCGAATGCGAAGATGTTGAGAGAGTATTTTAACGGGCTGTTGTTAAAAATTCTGGCGCTGCTGGAGCGTGATCCGACTCTTTCCAGAGATATTCATCTTGCCCGTGAGTCGATCTGGAAAAGTCTTGTGGAGGCGAAATCATGAAGGTTCTATTTGTAATTGTGGCGGTGCTGTTCCTGCCGATTCAAGCTCAGGCCGTTACCCCGGCAGAGGATATCGCAACGACCATTATGTTGCGTGGACATCCATGTGGCTCTGCAGTGACTCAGATTCAGGAGCAGAGCGATAGCGCGGGTAATCGAACTATCCGCGCTACCTGTCCCAATGGGTATCGGTATCAGGTGGATGTAAGCAGTGAAGGCCGGGTGAGTGTCAAACGGCTAAATTAGAAACAGTTGTCGAATGCCCGTTTTCGGCTAACAGCAGCCATTAACGTTTGCGTTGAAAGTTCATTTTGTAGCCACGGCATAGAATTCCACGCCATGCTTACGGGCTGTCCCCTCCAGCGCCGGAGTGTTTGTCCAGCCTGATTCTTCCAGGAGCAGGCCAAGTTCTTCGGGTCGTGTGCTCCAGATCCATGGCTCTCCAATCACCTTCTGAAACCACAGCAGCAACCCGGTCCATCGACCGACATCGGGGCGACCATCCGCACCGGTAGGGATATAGGTAAAAGCGATTCGACTGTCGACACCAGTGATCTCAGCACATTGACAAAACAGATCGTGGACCGCTTCGGCAGGCAGGTACGGCAGAAGACCCTCGGCAAGGATGACGGTTTGTGCGCTCTGGACCCACGACTCGTTGCTATTCAGAACATCCACCAGTTTCCGTTTTCCGAGGTCTTCCGCGATCAGGCAGAGGTTTTTCCGCTGTCCCATCACCTCAAGGCCTCTGGCCTTGAGACGGGCTGTCGCCGGATGATCAATTTCAAAGAAATTTACGTCAGGGTACTCAGGAGCCAACCGCCACCCCATCGTGTCGTAACCAGCCCCCAGAACAAGGATTTGGGTAGCGCCAGCGCTAATACCATCTCTTACCTGGCGCTCACAGAACGCCTTTCTGTGGGCAAAGGCCTCAAACTGACCCGGCAGCAGCCAGTCGAACGCTTCGTAGACAGAGGCCATTCGTTGGGAATGGGTCCATCGTACGACTCTTGCTCCAGTCGCGCCGGAAGCAACGAGCAATGTCTTTGTAGCTTGGACAATGCCTGAAGGAAGAAACCTGTCCATCCCCGGTTTCGCCCCCAAAGCAACAACATTCAGGGCAACCTTACGCGCCGTCATGCTTGGTTTGTTTTTACGCACGGAACCTCCTTCGAAACAGAATTTGGTAATACGTGTACTTAGAAAAGAACTATAGCCTAGTTTCTGAATGTCCGCTTTTGGGCGAAAACAGACGTTCAAAGGCGGGTGTTTTTAATATTTATTCAAAACCGGTTAAGCCAGTCTGACTGTGAATCCCACTCTGGAATCCAAATTCTTTTCTTTAATTTAGTCGATCGACTTGCGCGTAATGACCATCTTCTCATCGGTCATCTCCATCATGGCGGAGCGGATGCCTTCACGTCCCAGGCCGGAGTTTTTAGTTCCGCCATAGGGCATGTGATCCACGCGGTAAGTGGGGAAATCATTAATGACAACACCACCGACCTCAAGTGCTTCAATGGCATGCTGGATAGTATGGAGTTCGTGGCTGAAAACGGCTGCCTGCAGACCATACTCTGACCTGTTGATGCGTCGAATGGCCTCCGCCGCATCTTCAACCGGGGCCACAGTAATAACTGGGCCAAAAATCTCTTTGCAGCAGACCTGCATCGAATCTTTAACATCGGTCAGAATCGTGGGTTGAATCACCTGGCCTCTGCCAAGTTTCAGACGCTTTCCTCCACAGGCAACCTTAGCTCCAGCCGCTTCAGCTTCCCTGATCCATGCAATGATTCGTTCAGCACTCGCTGGTGTGATGACAGGGCCTGTAATGACATCGGCATCGCGCGGATTGCCGGCTTTGGTTGCAAGTGCGTTTTCAATCAGTTTTTCAAGGAATGGTTCATAGACCTTTTTATGGACATAGATTCGTTGAACGGCAATACATGACTGACCTGCATGGGCAAAGCCACCGAGCGCCAGCTGTTTGGCCGCCCAGGTAAGGTCCGCACTCTGGTCAACAAAACTTCCTGAATTGCCGCCCAGCTCAAGAACAATCCGCTGTTTTCTGGCAAGCTGCTTAAGAGCCCAGCCTGTTTCAGGACTGCCGGTAAAACTAAGCATCTTGATTGAATCACCCTTCAGCAGCATCGGAATATCCTGATGCCTTATTGGCATGGCATTTACGCTTCCGGCAGGAAAGCCTGCTTCACTGATAATACGTGCCAGAATCAGGGCGGATATCGGTGTTGATGATGCCGGTTTAAGCAGCACGGGATTCCCTGTTGCCAGAGCTGGAGCCACCTTGTGGGCAACAAGGTTGAGTGGGAAGTTAAATGGGGTGATAGCAGCAATGGTTCCGATCGGTTCGCGTCTGGTGTAACCCTCATAACCCTCTCCGCGAGCCATGCCATCCAATGGAATCTGCTCTCCGCAAAAGCGTTTGGCCTCTTCGGCCGCCCAGATGAATGTAGCAGCGGTGCGTTCAAACTCCTGCTCGGCAAAAATGCGTGGCTTTCCTCCTTCAAGAATCAATGCATCGACAAGCTCCGTTTTGGCATCATTCAATCTCTCAACGACTTTAAAGAGTAGCTCTGCACGTTGATGGCGGCTCATTGCCTTAAGCTGTCGGAAAGCCTGTTCGCTACTTGCCAAGGCCTCCCGGATTTGACGGCGTCCTGCAACAGATGCTGTTCCGACCAACATGCCATCATAGGGCGAGGTTATATCAAGTGCTGTAGACATCCCCTGGCGAGCCTCATTGTTAAGCCATAGATAAAAGTGTGGAACTTCGGGTTCGGAGTTGGCCGGCCGGCCTAGTTTGTGCGCTAACATGTAATTGATTATAGCAGGGATTTATCCTTGTAGCGGAGATGTGTCAGCATGAGTACACTCCCGCTCCCATGAATCAGGAACGTATCCGAAATTTTTCCATTATTGCCCATATTGATCACGGCAAATCGACACTGGCTGACCGTCTTATTGAAGAGACCGGCGCTCTCTCTCAGCGGGAGATGAAGAAACAGGTGCTTGACTCCATGGATCTGGAGAAGGAGCGCGGCATCACCATCAAGGCTCAGACAGCCACACTTCGCTACAAGAGCGATGCAGGTGAAGATTGTATCTTTAACCTGATTGATACACCGGGGCATGTTGATTTTACCTATGAGGTTTCGCGTTCACTACAGGCATGTGAAGGCGCACTATTGGTTGTGGATGCCGCACAGGGTGTTGAGGCCCAGACATTGGCCAATGTCTATCTGGCACTTGAAAATGACCTCGAAATTATTTCGGTGATTAACAAGATTGATCTTCCATCAGCTGATGTCGAGGAGGCCCGCCGCCAGATCGAAGAGATTATCGGTCTGGATGCGTCCGAGGCGATTCCTGTCTCTGCCAAGACGGGAGAGGGCATCCATGCGGTGCTTGAAGCCATTGCCAACAAAATCCCGACCCAGAAAGGTGATAAGGATGGCAAGGTGCAGGCGCTGATTGTTGATTCGTGGTTTGACAACTATGTAGGGGCGGTTGCTCTGATACGAGTGGTTAACGGTTCGATTCATAAGGGTCAGAAAATTCGCCTGATGTCGAATAAACGGGCTTATGAAGTGCAGGATGTGGGTGTATTTGAACCAACTCCGATCTCACGCAAGGTGTTACAGACTGGCGAAGTGGGCTTTATGATCTGTGGCATTAAGACGCTAGCCGATTTGCGTGTTGGTGATACCGTAACCATGGAAAGAGACCCGGCCGATAAGCCGTTGCCGGGTTTCAGGGAACCAAAGCCGATGGTCTTTTCAGGCATGTATCCGGTAGATTCGCATGATTATGGCGAATTGCGTGATTCGCTGGAAAAGCTGAATATGAATGATCCGGCCTTCACCTTTGAGGCAGAGAGTTCCACTGCGCTTGGGTTGGGATTCCGCTGCGGCTTCCTTGGCATGCTGCATATGGAGATCATTCAGGAACGATTGGAGCGCGAATACAACCTTGACCTGATTTCAACGGCACCATCGGTGGTCTATCGCATCACCCTCAACAGTGGTGACGTACTGGAAATCTCAAATCCGAGTGAATTTCCGGATCCCACACTGATCGAATCAATTGAGGAGCCGATGGTCCTGGCCCATATATTCCTGCCGAACGAGTATGTAGGCTCAATGATGAAGTTGTGTCAGGACAGGCGCG
>Ga0316191_10004601_pt1 | contig 10319 bp, 10 predicted proteins | sample Eddworburr2cm_MG_FD_204928 | JGI IMG/M metagenome (GOLD analysis project Ga0316191, IMG submission 204928) | Coastal sediment microbial communities from Maine, United States - Eddy worm burrow 2 cm | ecosystem: Environmental > Aquatic > Marine > Coastal > Sediment | place: USA: Maine... | reverse complement strand
TCGCCGAGCGCTTCCTCGCCAATCCGGACGAGTACGCACTGGCCTTTGCCAAAGCCTGGTACAAGCTCACCCATCGTGACATGGGGCCGCGCAGCCGTTATCTCGGCGACGACGTGCCGGAAGACGTGCTGATCTGGCAGGATCCGGTACCCACAGTGGACCATTCGCTGGTTGGCGCGGGCGACATTCGTAAGCTCAAAGAAGCGGTCCTGGATACGGAGCTCAGCAACGCTGCACTCGTTCGTGCGGCCTGGGCCTCTGCGTCCACCTATCGGGCCAGCGACATGCGCGGCGGGGCCAACGGTGCGCGGGTAGCCCTCGCGCCTCAAAATGGTTGGGCGGCGAATAATCCGGCAGAGCTCGGCAAGGTGCTGGAGGCGCTTTCTGAGATTCAGGAGGATTTCAACGATCGCTCCCGCCGGGCAAAGATCTCTCTGGCTGATCTGATCGTGCTCGGCGGTGCCGCTGCCATCGAGCGGGCGGCAGACGAAGCCGGTCAGGAGATCGAGGTGCCTTTCGTACCGGGTCGTGCGGATGCCACGGCAGAGCAGACCGACCTGGCTTCCTTCGCGCTGCTCGAGCCGAAGGCCGATGCGTTCCGGAACTATTTCAATGCCGCGACCAGCTATCGCTCGCCCACCGACATGCTGGTCGACAAGGCTGATCAGCTGACGCTGACCGTGCCGGAGATGACCGTGCTGGTCGGCGGCATGCGCGCCCTGGGCGCCAACTACGATGGTGGCTCGGCAGGTGTGCTCACCGCCAGGCCCGGCACGCTGTCGAACGACTTCTTCGTCAACCTGATGGATATGTCCATCGACTGGCGGAAAGCCGATGCAGAAGGCCTGTATGAAGGTGTCGACGGTTCAGGTGACGTGAAGTACACGGCCACCCCGGTGGATCTTGTGTTCGGATCGAATTCCGAGCTCCGGGCGATCGCCGAAGTCTATGCCTACGATGACGCTGAGGATCTGTTCCTGGCCGACTTCGTCAGCGCCTGGACCAAGGTGATGCAGCTCGATCGGTTCGACCTGAAGTAAGCCGGAAGGCGCTCCCGGCAAAACTGAGCCGGCGGCGATTGCTGCCGGCTCAGTCGTTTCTGGTCGCCGTGAATGGCACCTCGCCGCGCGGGCTCTGCACCATGCCCTTCATCTCGCTGCCCTCGAAGCTCCCCGCATAGTTCACTTCGACGTCGCCGATCGGCACGGAAATGATCAGCGGAAAAGAAAACGTGTTGCCATTCCGCTCGATCGACTCGATGTCGATCGGTCCGCGCAGGCTGTTATAGACACCGGAGTAACCGGCTTCGCCTTTTTCGATCTCCAGGGTGGGGTGCTGGATGCCACGCGGGGTATCTATATTGAGCGTCCAGGTGCCGGCGAAGTCTTCTGCCGCCGCCTGGCCGGCAAGAGTGACGCAGAGCAGGCTGAACGCGAAGATCGCCAGTAATCGGGTGATGGATGGCATTTTTTCTCCAGGTTAGATTTCGAACGCGCAGTCTAGCCGGGCGGCTAATCCGGTGCGATCCATATATCCTCCGGACTTTTGAATTCCGGCGAGGGAGCAGATGACCGTAACGTTTGAGATTCAGGACTCGATTGCCACCATCACGATCGATGATGGCGGCAAGAACGTGATCAACCACGGTGTGCTGGATGAGCTGGAAGCTGCCTGGGCGAAAGCGGAAACGGATGCGCAAGCGGTGATTATCAGCGGAAGACCCGGCAGCTTCTGTGCCGGCTACGACATCTCGGTGATGACCGGTGATGATCCCGGCGCTGCCGCGAAGCTGGGCCAGCGTGGCGGCCGCTTTGCCTATCAGCTGTTCGGTAGCCGGATGCCTACGGTTGCCGTTTCCACTGGCCATGCATTCACCATCGGTGCGCTGTGGCTGGCCTGCTGCGATGTCCGCATCGGCGAGTCGGGACGCTTCAAGTATGGGATGAGTGAGGTGGCGCTGAACGTGCCGTTCTCGGCCTGGCCACTGGAGCCGCTCAAGGAAAGGCTCAACAGCCGGCATCTGGTGCCGGCGGTGCTGCATTCGAGAATCTACGATCCCGAAGGTGCGCTCGAGGCGGGCTTCATTGATGAGCTCGTCGCTGAGGGTGCGGGTATGGACAAGGCGCGGATCGTCGCCGCCGAACTGGCGAAGCTAACCGGTTCTGCCTACAGTCAGAGCAAGCGCCAGCTCCGTAGCGAGGCGCTTGCCGTCATGGCCGAGGACCTGGGGCTTTAGGCGAAACCTGAGATCAGGTGCCGGTCCAGTTCGGCGCCCGCTTCTCGGCGAATGCCACCGGACCTTCCTTCGCGTCGTTGGAGCTGAACACCTCCTTCTGCAGGGGTATCTGCATTTCCCACAGGGTCTGCTCGTCGTAGCCCTGCGCAGCAGAACGAACCAGCGATTTCGATGCAGCGACCGCAAGCGGCGCGTTCTCGGCAATCCGTTCCGCCCAGCCGATGGCGGCTTCCAGCGCGCCTCCCTGTTCTGTCAGCTCGCTCAGCATGCCGGATTCCAGCGCGACTTCCGCGGTAATAGGCTCACCGGTGACCGCCATCTCCATGGCTTTGGTGTAACCGACGCGGGCAGGCAGGCGGAACACGCCACCGGCGGCTGCGAAGAGCCCGACCTTGACTTCCCGGATACCGATCTTGGCGCCTTTGCCGGCGACCAGCAGGTCGCAGGTCAGGGCGATCTCGCATCCACCCGCCAGAGCGAAACCCTCGATCGCGGCAATCAATGGCTTCTTGCTGCCTTCCCGGATAAACGTGGTGAGCGGTCCGATGTCTTCACCACGGGCGAAGGCTTTCAGGTCCATCCCGGAGCAGAATCCGCGCCCGTTGCCGGTGATGATGCCGGCGGTCAGAGAGCTGTCGGCATCGAGCTCTTTCACGGCGTTCAGGAGGCCATGAGAGAGGGCGCCATTGATGGCGTTCATCGCCTCCGGGCGGTTCAGCGTGATAATCATTATGCGGTCCCGTCGTTCGACGAGGACGGCGTCTTCCTGTGCGGCGTCGCTCATGGCCGGCTCCTTCTTTTGTGATAGAGAGTTGTGATAGAGAGTTGTGATAGAGAGTTCTGGTTGAGTAGATAATACGAGATTGCACAATATCGCGAGCCGGCAGCGGCAGTTCAAGTCGATCGGCCGCTGGACATACCGGTTGCTGCTCGGTAATGCTCGGCGACCGGATCTTTCCAGAAGGCCATTGCAGACGTGAACTTGAGGACGATGCGTGACGTCTGAACCGGCAGTCGCGACAGTACCGCCGGCTCAACCCCGCGGGCTCTGGGTGTTGTTCATCACCGAGATGTGGGAACGGTTCAGTTACTACGGCATGCGGGCCCTGCTCGTGCTCTACCTGGTGGCTTCCACGAGCGATGAGTCGGCTAATCCCGGCTTCGGCTGGTCTGAAGATTCGGCCTATCTCCTCTATGGCCTCTACACCTGGGCCGTGTATCTCACGCCTATCTTTGGCGGCATGCTCGCAGACCGGTTTCTCGGCACGCATCGTTCCATGCTGATCGGCGGCTGGATCATCGTTGCCGGCCACCTCTGTCTGGCAGCGACGGAGTTTTTCGGGGTAAGCGCCGGACAGGTGGTGACGCTACAGGCGAGCCCGGGTGCGCTTCTGTGTTTCCTGACTGGCCTGCTGCTCATCGTGATCGGCACCGGCTTCTTCAAACCCTGTGTTTCGGTGATGGTCGGCCAGCTCTATTCGGACAACGATCCGAGACGGGATGGGGGCTTCACCATTTACTACATGGGCATCAACATCGGCGCCTTCGCCGCACCGCTGGTCGCGGGGACGCTCGGTGAGACGGTCGGCTGGCATTGGGGATTCGGCTCGGCGGCGGTGGGCATGTTTCTCGGTCTGGTTGCCTATCAGATTTTCCGGCCGAACTACCTCGAGGGAATTGGTCTGCCACCGGAGCGGACGCTCGTATCGAATAGCCCGGTCCCTCGGCGGACACTCAGCGCGGTGGAATGGCAACGGGTGGCGGTGATTCTGGTCCTGGCTTTCTTTGGCAACGTGGCGTTCTGGGCCGCTTTTGAACAGGCAGGCAGCTCGATGAACGTGTTTGCGGCCCAGAGCACGGATCGAACGCTATGGGGCTGGCTGAGCGAGCCATTCCCGGCGACCTGGTATCAGTCGGTGAACCCGGGTGCGGTGATTCTTTTTGCGCCGCTCTTTGCCTGGCTCTGGTTGGCGCTGTCGAAGCGAGGTCTCGAGCCCTCCACACCGATGAAATTCGCGATCGGTCTCTGGCTGCTTGGACTGGCCTTCATCGCCATGGTGTTAGGCGCCATCGAGGCGAGGGACGGCGGTCTTGCCGGCGCGCACTGGCTCCTGATCACCTTTGTGGTCTACACCTGGGGTGAGCTCTGCCTGTCGCCCGTGGGGCTTTCGATGGTGACGAAGCTGAGCCCGGCTCATCTGCAATCGCTGATGATGGGCATCTGGTTCTTCACGTTTTCTCTGGCCAATCTGGCGGGGGGACTCTTTGCCCGGGTTTCCGTGCCGCTCGCTCAGGGCGAGTGGACGTTTGTGATCGCTGGGCTGCCGGGCTTTTTCCTGCTGCTGGTGCTGGTCCCTTGCGCGGTTGGTGTGCTGATCTTCGCGCTGGTGCCCTGGCTGAGGCGCCTCATGCACGGCGTGCATTGAGCCGCTCAGGTGCGCGAGTAGTGCTGGATTCGGCCTCGGAACGGTGCTTCCAGATAGCTCGTGTCCTCAGGTGACTCATACCAGTGGCGGTAGCCAAGGTCTGTCATGCACTGGTTGAAGCGGCTCTGCTCTCTGCGTCCAGGGCCGACCGTGACGACTTCGCTGCGCGCTCGCGCATGGTGGTCAATGAAAGCGGACAGCAGTTCCGCGTGCCCGGGTTCGTAGACGAGATCGCTGCCCAGGATGAGATCGAACTGACCCATGTGATCGTTCTGATCTTTCCAGTCGCACTGGTGGTAGGGAATTGTCTCCAGGCCGTTGAGCCTGGTATTGATCTCCAGAAATCCGGCCACTTCCGGGTGTCGGTCGGTGGCTGTGATGTCCGCTTGCCGATGGCTCAACATCAGGCTCGTCAAGCCGATTCCGCAACCCACTTCCAGAATGCGTAATCGCTCGATATCGAACTCGAGCATGTAGTTGGCGAGCACCTGACTCGAGGCCCAGACCACCCCGAACAGCGGCCAGCTCGCAGGTGGAATGTCGGATCGAGCGGCCATGCCGCTCTCATCGGAGTACTGATTGAGATCCCGCAGCGTGCGCAGGTGAATGTCCAGGTTACCGATTTCCACTGTCTGATAGCGAATTCGGTAACCCGGGACGTTCATGTCAGCCTCAATGCGGCATCGATCTGCCAGGCCTTATCGGGACTTGGATTGCGCTTCGTTGACGCGCAGTGCACGAGACTCGACCTCACGGCCGTTGAGATCTTCTATCGCTGCTCTGGCTTCTGAATCCGACATCTCCACGAACCCGAAACCGCGGGAGCGGCCGGTATCTCTGTCTGCGACAACCTGTGCCGATTGCACGGCACCAAAAGGACTGAAGAGGTCGGCGAGCTCCGAGTCACCGACGCTCCAGGGCAGATTTCCAACATATACTTTCACTGAGTTTTTCTCCGGCTCTGATTGAGCCTCAATTGCGCACTTTCCCGTCAAAATCTTTGATGCGCGTAGGTTGTGTTCGATGGCACCGTGCCAGCGAGTTCGAATGACTTAGAAGCGATTGCCGATGAACAGGCGAGAGGTTGATACTCGGAAGAAATCGGAACGGGGTTCCAGACAAGAGGGACTATACGTGTTGCTGAGCCGAAAAGCTCCCATTTTCTCGCCGAGTTACAGCCGGATAACATAAGCATCCGCTCAGGCTGAGCTATTGATTTTCTGTGCGAATCCACGGATCTTCGGGCCGTGTTGTTCAGTCAGAGGGAGTAGCAGAGATGAGCGAGGCGAAGGTGGTGAAATCCGTTGCTGCGCCGGCCGATGCGGTCTGGGCGCAACTCGGGGATTTCAGCGGCATCGAAGCCGGCGGTGGGATCGATTCCGTCAGCTTCGAGGGTGAGGGCGTTGGGATGACCCGAACCATTGTCATGGGTGGTCGGCCAGTAGTGGAGCGCCTCGAAGCGCACGATGCGGGGGAACGAACGTTCACCTATGCCATCATCAATGAAGACAGCCCGCTGCCGTTCAGCAACTACTCGGCGACGGTTCGGATCATCGACAACGAGGACGACACCTGCACGGTGGACTGGACTGGCAGCTTCGAGCCGCGCGGTGTCGAAGAAGCGGAGGCCATCAATATGGCAACCGGGATCTACGCCGGCGCGATCAAGCGGGCGAGGATCGCTCTCGGCGTCGACGGCTGACGCCTGCTCGAAACCAGCCCGGGTCCGTCAGACGTCCTGCTCAGCTGGTCGCTGGCCATTCCGGCGTTCGGCCAGATCTTTCTGCAGTTGTCCGTGGTAGGTCTTGTCGATCCGGTAGCCGCTGTAGATGACGGCGGCGATCAGGCCCCAGACCATGGCGAACGGACCGTCGATGATCCCCAGCGCGTAGATCTTATCCGGGTGAATTTCACTGGCCGGCACGCCCTGTGGGAACTCGATCACGTCCAGTGCAATTCCGGCAACTACGTGACCGATGCCGTTCGTCACCTTGGCAAAGAACGTGCGAGCGGAGTAGAAGATCCCTTCCTGGCGTCTGCCTGTATTGCGCTCATGGTCATCGGCAATATCCGCCAGTGCCGACATCACGCTGATGTTCAGAAGGGAGCCGCAAGCCGACGCGAACGTGCCGAAAAAGATGATGAAGGCGACCAGCTCCCAGGTGGTGTTCTCCGGGGCGAGGCCAAGCAGCCTGAGGCTGACCGCCGCGGACCAGAATACCGAAAGCCCGGCCGCGCTGATGACTATGGCCCAGCGCTTCTCGATGATCTGATGCACGCTGGCGGCTGTGAAGAAGCCGATGGCGTAGCCGATTATGTTGTTGAGAATCAGCCAGCCGATCTGCGCATCCGTGAGCTCCCAGTAAAAGGTGCCCATGTACAGCGACAGGGTTTCATGGGTGCCGATGGTGATCGAGAGAAAGAAGAGGCCGAACAGCAGATAGGCGTAGTTTCTGTTCTGCAGCGCCGAGAACATTTCCCGCATGATCTGTCGGATGCTGAATGGCGGCAGATCTTCCGGCACCGGCTTCATGTGCGCGATCTGCCCCCGAGTGGCAAACGCCGAGCCGAGCATGGTCACCACAATGAGGCTCACGCAGAACAGCACCACCGGCATGTAGGCCATCTGCGTCATGCGGCCATTCTCGAAGGACGGGAAGATCACGAACCAGACCATGATGTGCATGATGATCACGCCGATGTAGGTGAACACGTTGTTGTATGCCATCACCTTGGTTCGCTCGATGTAGTCATCCGACAGCTCGGCACCCATGGCGAGATGAGGCACCGCGAACAGCGTGGAGCAGACGCGCATGAGCACGGTGAACCCGGCGAACCAGAGAAACAGGGAGACGTGATCCAGATCCTCAGGCGGATTGAACATCATGTAGATGCAGGCCACGAGCGGCAGGGGGGCCAGGAACATGAATGGGTGTCGGCGGCCGAGCTTTGAGCGCCAGCGGTCGGAGATGGAGCCGATCAGCGGATCGGTGACCGCATCGGAGGCGATGCCTATGGTGACCGCTGCTGCGGTCAGAGTGCCGGAGAGGCCGAGTATCTGGTTGTAGTAGAAGAAAACGAGCGCATTGAAGATCCAGTTGGTTGCTGCCTCTCCAGAGGCGCCGATGCCGAAGGCGATCTTGGTGGGAATGGGAATACCTGATCGGCTGCCGCTGGTCTCGGACATCTCGTTCCTCACTCATTGTTTTGCAGAGAGAATACCCTGATTTCAGAAGTGGTTATGATCGCTGAGTTCATCTGACAGGACGGGTTCGGTGTATCGAGGAATCACGTGGCGCGCAGGCCTGACGACGCTCTCTTCGTTCTGCGTGTTTCTGTCGGCTTGCGGCGCGCCGGAGGTTGCCACCAGCCCATCCATGGATGCCGTCGAGCGGGAGCTCGAGGTGTCTCGCCATGGGCAGCTTCTCGAGCGGATAGCGATTGCCAGCGAAGGATTGAATGGATTCACCACGGATGGGTGCAGCGGCGGGCTCTCGCTCGCGTGGGAGCAGTTTTCCGGGCAGTTTCCGGAATTCGCGGACAACCACGGCAACCTGCCGCCCTGGCAGGCGTGTTGCGTGGCTCACGATCGCGCCTATCACGGGGGTGGCCGTGATGCCCACTCAGCCAGTGAGAGTTTCGAATTGCGCAGAGCGGCGGATCTCGCGCTCAGGGCCTGCGTGCTGCAGGTGGGTACCGATCGATCGGAAGATCTGCGCGCCCTCTATGGTCTGACGACGGATCAGGTGGCATCACTTTACGAGTCGGTCGGTGACCTGATGTATCGTGCCGTTCGCCTGGGGGGAGTTCCGTGCACGGCGGAACCATGGCGCTGGGGGTACGGCTGGCCCGAGTGTAATGCGCCATCGCCAGACGGCTAGCTGCCCGCGACGGTCGCCTGCTCCTCTTTGACTTTCAGCAGCAGAATGCCGCCGATGATCATCAGCAGGGCGAGGGAGCCGAAGCCGATTCGCTGAGATTCGAACAGATCGGTCGTGGTCGCGACCAGCAGCGGCGCCAGGAAAGCCGTGACGGTGGCGGATAGCGCAAACAGGCCGAAGAACTGCGTTGCCATTTCAGGTGGGGCGATGCGCGCCATGAGCGTTCTCGAGGCAGACAGTCCCGTCACGAAGAACATGGCGAACACCTGGTTCGTGAAGAAGTAGAAGAGCTCGGGCAGCGAGGCGAAGTAGGGCGAATCCCAGACCGGGCCCGAGCCCACGTGAACCACGTACAGAATAGTGTCCGGCTGCACCGAGACGAGCAGCAGCAGGATGACGGAACTGGTGCTGATGGCAATCTGCAGCGCGCGGATCGAACCGACCCGGTCGTCGAGCCGGCCGCCGACGTAAGCGCCGAACATGGCCGAAGCGCTGCTGCACAGACCGAACATCAGCAGGGTGGTGGTATCCCAGCCGAAGGTGCCCGAGGCGTAAACACCGCCGAAGGTCAGCACGCCCACCATGCCGTCAATGAAAAACATACGGGCCAGCAGGTAGCGCGCGATGTTTGCGTAGTGACGGACGTGTTTCAGTGTCTGCACAACGTCACGCACACCTTCTCTTGCCAGTTGCCACATGGGCCGTGATGAGGCTTGGCCGTCCGGCGTGAACAGCAGCACCGGCAAGGTGAACAGGAGCATCCACACGCCCGCGATCGGGCCGACGATGCGATTGTGCTCCTGGGCCGATTGATCAATCCCGAACAGCGGGGCCTCTGGCAGAAAGGCCCATGGCTGCGTGCCAGGCATGGAAAAGGCCAGAAGTACAAACAGCATCAGCAGCAGACCGCCGACGTTGCCCAGGGAAAAGGCGACGCCGGAAATCAGGCCGACCCGGTTGATTGGCGCGATGGAAGGGAGCATCGCGTTGTGGAAGACCTCCGAGACCGTGAAGCAGACCTTGACGACAAAGAGGATCACCAGCGTGAGGCCGAGGCTCAGTCCTCTCTCCTCAGGCTCTACGAACCAGAGGCAGAGCGCGCCGAAGGACATCACCGCCACCGTGCCCATGATCCAGGGTTTGCGCCGTCCGTCCTTGTCGGCGATCGCGCCGAGGAAAGGCGCGGTGAGCGCCAGCAGAAGTCCTGCACCCGCTGTGATGTAGCCGATCAGAGCCTGGCCCTGGACAGGATCTCCCACCACCGTATTGCTGAAATACGGGTAAAAGATGTAGATGATCACCAGGATGTAGTAGGGGTCGCGGGCCGCCTGGCCGAAGGTCCAGCTGAAGTAGCCAAGCGGGGACGCCGCCGGCGTACCTGCCAGCGAAGTGACATGCGTGCTCAATTAATCTCCCCGACTTGATGCTTGGCGTTGAGGCTCGGTCCCGCCCTCCAGGGCATCATAGCTGAATGGCCACGACGGGGTGCAACCTTGCGCATCATGGACGCGCGGCGCGTGCTTCTGCGCGTTGCCGCGCGGCCCGGTGCTCGCTCTCACTCAATGCGAATCGTGCCATCAGCCCCAGTGCCAGCAGGTGCAGGAAACAGGGCGCAGCCGATGCGAGCATCCTCATGCCGAGGATCGTCTCCTCACTCTGCACCACGTTCGGCGCAAAACCTGTGCTGGCGAGCGTCACCCCGATCGCCCACACCGCAATGCCACCGGCGCTCTTCTGCACGAAGTTCCAGGCGGCGAAGTACGAGCCTTCCTTTCT
>Ga0316191_10004599_pt1 | contig 10320 bp, 9 predicted proteins | sample Eddworburr2cm_MG_FD_204928 | JGI IMG/M metagenome (GOLD analysis project Ga0316191, IMG submission 204928) | Coastal sediment microbial communities from Maine, United States - Eddy worm burrow 2 cm | ecosystem: Environmental > Aquatic > Marine > Coastal > Sediment | place: USA: Maine | collected... | reverse complement strand
CTCACACGAGTCATTCGAAGCGTCCACGGGATTTCAATCCCGAGCCATTGCAGCGAAACCAGAGATGGCCGATGCCTATGCCGAGGCCATAATTGTCACTTGCGCAGCTTATACGATGGGCCCCAACTCTATCATGCAAGACTACATGCGGACGATGCCGCAGTGGGTCGAAGCCGCGAGACCGCTCGCGACTGGACACGCTATGCTGACATTGGCTATCGGGATCGCGGATTATCCTTCAAATCGCCGTATTGCGCCGCTGAACCAAACAGTGTCTCTGGTACTTCGCCTGGCACCCTTCGATGCACGGCTTCTCAGTTTTTGCGGATGGGCACATCTATGGTCGGGAGACGCGCAAACCTCATTGGATTGCTTCGAAAAGAGTATTCGCTATGGCAAACTCGGCCCGTTCATTGTCGCGGCCTATGGAGGCGCGGCAACTGCATTGGTTCAGTTAGGACAACCGAAGTCAGCAATCAGGCACTGCGACGCGGCCCTTAAGATGTCGGACAGTTACCCAACGCTCTATTCGGCAAAAGCTGCCGCGCTTGCAATGCAGGGTGAGACTGAAGCGGCAAAAGCGTGCATGTCGGCTTTTTTGAAACTCTTGCCCGACCGCACCTTGCGGGGCTGGAAGGCCACCAACGATTATGGAAAGTCCGAGGGAGGTGAAAGATATTTTGAAGCTTTGCTTATGGCGGGCCTTCCCGAGGGCTAACCGAGTAGCTTTTTTCCTAAATGGCAACTAAGTCCCGCAACTGAGACATTGGCTACCGGCGCAGCGCACGACCGGTACTGATAAAAGCTGTCGTTCAGAACTAAAGCTACAAATTTCAGGCGGCGAACGGCGGCTCAACGCGACAAAACAGCCATCCGAGTAAAAACAGCCGTATGACCGCATGGAGCTCAAATTAAAAAATCCTGCAACATTTAGAAGCGCCCGCTTTTTAAAAATTCTGAGGCGGACGAATACGATGTTTACGTAACAGGAACCCGCGTTTGTCGCGCTTTTGTCTTCCTGAACAGCGTTCGGAAAAAATATTTGAACGCTGAGTCGCTGCCAGTGTTTGCAAAACGCCTAATTCGTAGCCATTCTTTAGAAATGGAGTTCCTGACTGTCAGCCAAAACAGCTATCTGGTCTTAATGTCGTGTCTTGTTGCGCTGGCTGCAGGGTTCACTGGGCTATCGCTAACACGTGATCTTGCCGAAAAACCCGTATTTCAGAAGAAGGCATCCATTTCCCTTGCCGCAATCGCCTTGGGAGGAGGTATCTGGGCCATGCATTTTGTGGCCATGCTGGGTTTGCAGCTTCCCATCCTCTTCTACTACGACGCGGCGATCACTTTGGTCTCTGCTTTATCCGCGATCCTCATTGTCGGTGCAGCATTGATCTTGTTGCATTTTGCAAATCGCACACCGTTAACCATCTGCCTCGCGGGATCTGTGGTCGGCGTGGGCATATTAGTCATGCATTACATAGGGATGGCCGGCCTCGAATTGTGCCGTGCTGTCTACACGCCTATCGGTGTCGTGTTCTCGTCCCTTGTTGCCATCGGACTTTGCGTTCTTGCGTTCTGGATCGCATACGGGCAGCGCAGAAACCGCAATATCGTGATTGGCACCTTCTGTTTTGCGCTTGCTGTATGCGCGGTTCATTTCCTGGCGATTGGAGGCACCCGCTTCGTGGCAGAGTCCAGCGTTGCAGAGTTTGGCCCGTGGATCAGCAATGAAACCTTGGCGCTTGGTGTGATCTTCTTCAGCTTTATAATCTTCGGTGCGTGCCTGTGGGTTAGTGTGACTTACCTCGTCCCACCAAAGAGCGATGATTTGGCGGAAACGTCCGCTTCATCATTGCTGCGGACAAACGACGACCATGGCCTGAAAATACCCTGTGAGCGCGACAGCAGAAAAATATTCATCCGGCCAGACGACGTTCGTCTCGTCCGGGCTGATGGGCACTACACCCAAGTCTACACCAAGGATGAGCGACTGTTTTGCGTTTGGCCCGTCACGGAGGCGTCAAAGCGACTTTTGCCTGTTGGATTTTTGCACACACACCGCAGTTATCTGGTCAATCCCCGCCATGTGGCACGGTTCGAACGGACAAAAGACAAAGGGCGGTGTATCTTCAGCGGGGCGGATTCGCCTGCGGCACCTGTAAGTCGCTCAAAATTGAAAGTGGTGCAGGATGCGCTGACGTCGCAAGTTGGCGCAGTTGATGTGTCATAGCGCGCATTTCGTGCAAAAAACCTGAATTTCATTGATTAGACAGTACTGCGGCGTCTCGCCGCACTAGGGTCTTCCTAGAGAGAGAACATTCGCTTTAGGGAGGAAAAAGCCGATGATTCCAACGGCATTTGAATACTATCGGCCAAAGGACCTGGCTGGTGTCCTGTCAATATTGGAAGAGCATGGCGATGACGCGCGCGTCATGGCAGGCGGACACAGTCTTATCCCGATGATGAAACTGCGCATGGCCGATGTGCCACATCTGATCGACCTGCAAGATGTAGGGGGAATGTCAGATATCGACGTCGGCGGCGATTGCATACGTATCGGAGCGATGGTGACGCAAGCGGACATCATTGACAACGCGGCGCTGGCGCAGGCAGCACCCATCCTACGCGAAGCTGCTCTTCAGATCGCCGACCCGCAAGTCCGTTACATGGGCACTGTGGGTGGCAACATCGCCAATGGCGACCCTGGCAACGACATGCCTGGTCTGATGCAATGCCTGAACGCGGCGTTCACGGTCGTGGGAACCGACGGTCAGCGAGAAATTCCGGCACGGGAGTTCTACGAAGCGGCCTACATGACGGCCCGCGAAGACGAAGAGGTTCTGACTGGCGTCACTATCCCGCTGCCAAAAGGCGGTTATGCGTACGAAAAGCAAAAGCGTAAAATCGGCGACTATGCCACCGCCGCAGCAGCGGTGATGATCGTGAAAGATGGCGGAACTTGTGTCAGTGCATCCATCGCCATGACCAATCTTAGCGACACGCCGGTTTTCTCAGAACCAGCCGGGGATGCGCTAGTCGGCACTGCGGTGAACGATGCGGCCCTTAAAGCTGCTGTCACCGCCATGCTTGGGGACATTGATCCGGTAGACGACAATCGAGGTCCTGTCGCTTTTAAGAACCATGTGGCTGGCGTCATTCTGCGCCGCGCCATCGAACGCGCCTGGTCGCGCGCGTAAAAAGGATTTTGCCATGACAAAGAAAATGCACATCAAGCTAAACGTGAACGGCAAGGACGAGGAGTTTCTGGCCGAGCCACGCGAACTCCTGATTTACACGCTGCGCGAGCGGCTGAACATAACGGGCCCGCACATCGGCTGTGAAACATCTCATTGCGGCGCCTGCACCGTGACAATTAACGGCAAATCGGTCAAATCCTGCACTATGTTTGCGGCGCAGGCCGACGGGTCGGAGATCACGACAATCGAGGGGATCGGCGGTCCGGACCAATTGCACCCACTGCAGGAAGCCTTCAAAGAGCACCACGGGCTACAGTGTGGTTATTGTACGCCCGGCATGATTACCCGTGCGGTCAAGCTCCTTGAAGAAATCCCCAACCCTACCGAGGAAGAAATCCGGTTTGGCATGGCGGGCAATCTTTGTCGCTGCACAGGATACCAGAACATCATCAAATCAATTCAGGCCGCCGCGGCCCAGATGAATGCAGCCAAGGAGGCGGCAGAATGAAAGACGAAATCACACGCGAAGAACGCGTCGACAACCTCAAGGGCATGGGCTGCTCGCGCAAGCGGGTCGAGGATGCGCGGTTCACCCAAGGCAAGGGCAACTATGTCGATGACATCAAGCTGGACGGAATGCTGTTCGGTGACTTTGTCCGCTCGCCCTATGCGCATGCGAGGATCAAGAGCATCGACACCGCGGCAGCGCTGGAAGTCCCTGGCGTGCTGGCGGTATTGACGGCGGCTGACCTCGAGCCACTGGGCCTGCACTGGATGCCTACCCTCGCCGGTGACAAGCAGATGGTGCTGGCGGACGGCAAGGTGCTGTTTCAGGGTCAGGAAGTCGCCTTTGTCGTGGCCGAAGACCGATACGCGGCTGCAGACGGCATCGACGCGGTTCAGGTCGAATATGAGGAACTGCCGGTCATCGTCGATCCCTTCGAAGCGCTGAAGTCAGACGTCGTACTACGCGAAGACCTGGTTGCCGAAGACGGCTCACTTCCTGACGGCGCACATGGCCCCCGTAAACACGCCAATCATATCTTTACATGGGAAGCGGGCGACAAGGCTACCACCGAAGAAGTTATCGACGATGCTGAGGTCGTGGCTGAAGAGACCATGTACTATCACCGCACACACCCCTGTCCGCTCGAAACCTGCGGCTGCGTCGCCTCCATGGACAAAGTAAACGGCAAACTGACGCTTTATGGAACGTTTCAGGCCCCGCACGCCATTCGGACGATCGTGTCGCTGATTTCGGGTCTGGAAGAGCACAACATACGCGTGATTTCGCCTGATATTGGCGGCGGTTTTGGCAACAAGGTGGGTGCTTATCCGGGCTATGTCTGCTCGGTCGTGGCTTCCATCGTCACCGGCAAGCCGGTGAAGTGGATCGAAGACAGGATGGACAATCTGATGACCACTGCCTTTGCGCGGGATTATCACATGACCGGCAAAATCTCGGCCACCAAGGAAGGCAAGATCACCGGACTGCATTGTCATGTCACAGCAGATCACGGCGGTTTTGATGCCTGCGCCGATCCAACAAAGTTCCCCGCAGGGTTCATGAACATCTGCACCGGTTCATATGACATTCCCACCGCGTATCTTGCGGTCGATGGCGTATATACCAATAAGGCGCCGGGCGGGGTCAGCTACCGCTGTTCCTTCCGCGTAACAGAAGCTGTGTACTTCATCGAACGCATGATTGAAGTGCTGGCGATTAAACTAAATATCGACGCGGCAGAATTGCGCCGGATCAACTTCATCAGGAAAGAGCAGTTCCCCTATACCGCCGCTCTGGGTTGGGAGTATGACAGCGGTGATTACCACACCGCTTGGGACAAGGCGCTCAAGACCGTTGACTATGACGGCCTGCGGGCGGAACAGGCGCAACGCGTCGAAGATTTCAAGGCCGGCAAGACGCGTAAACTGATGGGGATTGGACTGTCGTTCTTTACCGAAATCGTCGGCGCAGGGCCTGTCAAGAACTGCGACATTCTCGGGCTTGGCATGTTCGATAGCTGTGAGATCCGCATCCACCCTACGGGATCGGCCATCGCGCGCCTTGGCACGATCAGTCAAGGACAGGGTCACGCCACGACCTTCGCGCAGATCCTCGCCAGCGAAATCGGATTGCCGGCGGATTCGATCACCATCGAAGAGGGCGACACAGACACCGCGCCCTACGGGCTCGGAACCTATGGCTCGCGCTCGACACCGGTGGCGGGGGCGGCCACTGCGATGGCGGGGCGCAAGATCCGCGCCAAGGCGCAGATGATCGCGGCCTACCTGTTGGAAGTCCACGATGACGACGTGGAATTCGACGTGGACCGGTTCGTCGTTAAAGGCGCTCCTGAAAACTTCAAGACAATGAAGGAAATCGCTTTTGCCGCCTACAACCAAGCCATTCCGGGCCTCGAGCCAGGACTGGAGGCGGTGAGCTATTATGACCCGCCGAACATGACCTATCCGTTTGGAGCCTATGTCTGTGTGATGGACATTGATGTGGATACGGGCGTTACAGAAATCCGCCGCTTCTACGCGCTGGATGACTGCGGCACGCGGATCAATCCGATGATCATCGAGGGTCAGGTGCATGGCGGTCTGACAGAGGCGCTGGCCGTCGCACTTGGGCAAGAGATTGCATACGACGACATGGGCAACGTGAAAACCGGCACTTTGATGGACTTCTTTCTGCCAACCGCATGGGAAGTGCCAAACTACGAGACCGACTATACGGTGACCCCAAGCCCGCACCATCCGATCGGCGCGAAAGGTGTTGGTGAAAGCCCGCACGTAGGCGGAGTGCCCTGTTTCTCGAATGCGGTTCAGGATGCGTTCCGCCCCTTCGGCAACACGCACACCAATATGCCGCATGACCATTGGCGGATATGGAAAACCGCAAATGAACTTGGCTTGCACGACTGATCGTAATTGGCGGGCGGGGACATGCCCCGCCTGGCGGAGCACATGATGACCTGGAGTGACTTGAAATCCGCGCTGGCTGGCGAAGGCTACGTGGCGTCCGACGATCTGGCAGTTGCGCTTCAGCTGGCCTTGTCGCTCGGTCGCCCATTGCTTCTTGAGGGGGCTGCGGGCGTCGGCAAGACCGAAATCGCGCGTACGCTGGCGACTGTCCAACAGACACGTCTCATCCGCCTGCAATGCTACGAGGGCCTGGATGCGGCACAGGCCATCTATGAATGGAACTACCAGCGGCAACTGCTGACGATACGCGCGGCGGCTGAAGGCGGAGAAACGGGCAAAGCCGTAGAAGACCGCATATTCTCGCGTGATTTCCTTTTGGAACGGCCGCTTCTTGCCGCAATCACACAAGAGCAACCACCCGTACTATTGATTGACGAGATTGACCGAGCCGACGAAGAGTTCGAGGCCTACCTTCTCGAAATCCTTTCAGACTATCAGGTTTCCATTCCCGAGTTGGGCACCATCACAGCGGTTACGCGTCCGATTGTCATACTGACGTCCAACGGTACACGCGATCTTTCCGACGCGCTGCGACGCCGGTGTCTCTATACCTATGTGGAATATCCCAACCGCACGACGGAGCTTGCGATCCTCAATGCCCGGTGCCCTGATATCGAAGCGCGGCTCGCGGCTCAGATCATAGGGTTCGTCCAGAAATTGCGCGAAGAAGACCTTGAGAAAACGCCGGGCGTCGCCGAAATGCTCGACTTTGCCGCCGCACTCCTGGGTCTTGGCCTATCGGATCTGACGGAAGATCCGGCGATCCTGCAGTCAACGTTGACGACATTGCTCAAGACCCAGAGCGATCAGTCGCAGATCACGTCCGAAGTCGCCGCGCGCATCGCGGGCAAGGCCGCATGAGCCGGGTCACGAAATTCGCAGCCCGCGATCCCGGCCCGTTGGCGCGGGTGGCGGGCTTTATCGCGCATCTGCGCGAAAACGGGTTGCGGCTTGGTGTGGCGGAAGCGGATATAGCGATGGCAGCTTTAACCGAGGTAGACGCCATCCACCCCGACGAGAGCCGCCGTGCGTTACGCGCCGTCTGCACCGGTTGCAAGGAAGACTCTGATCGCTTCGACGCACTGTTTGACAGCTACTGGATGGACGCAGGCCGTGTAAAACGCAAAATCATTCCCAGCCCGTCCCCAACCACCAGCAAAGACGTGCATTCATCCCGCGACGCAAAAGGTGAAGACGCAGGGACCTCGGGTGCCGCTACCTCGCCTGACACGGAAGGCGGTGAGGCCGAAAGTGACGGCACCGGCAAACTCATCGCGACGGAGCAGCGCAACCTGAGCCGACGGGACCTGCGCGATCTGGTGCGCGGGGATGAAATTGCCCAGGCCGAAGAGGTCGCCCGTCGCATCGGCGCGGCGTTGCGCGACAAACGTTCCCGCCGCCGGATTGCCGACCGCAAAGGAGATCGGCTGCACTTTCGCAAAACCATCCGGCAAAGCATGGCAACGGGCGGCGAACCTATGCGCCTGTTGCGAAAACGCAGACCGGACCGAACGCGAAAGATCGTAGCGATCTGCGACGTTTCCGGGTCCATGTCCGTTTATGCACAGGTGTTTCTCGCCTTTCTCGCCGGGCTGATGCGCGCGGATACTTCGGCGGATGCATATCTTTTTCACACAAGGCTCGTGCGCATCACCGAAGCCCTGCGGGACAAAGATGCCATGCGCGCCATCGGTCGCATGTCCTTGATGGCGGACGGCTTCGGCGGCGGATCAAAGATTGGCCCTTCCCTGATGAGATTTGCCGACACCTACGCAAAACGCTTTGTTGACGGGCGCAGCGTCGTCCTGATCCTGTCAGATGGGTATGACACCGAACCACCCCAGCTAATTGCCACAGCACTGGAAAAGCTGCGCAAGCGCGGGTGCAGGATCGTGTGGCTCAATCCATTGAAAGGTTGGGAAGACTATGCGCCCGTAGCTGGTGGCATGGCAGCAGCACTGCCCTACCTGGATCATTTCGCAGCGGCCAACACGCTAGCTGATCTCGCAGCTCTGGAAACGGAGCTGGCGACGATATGACACCTGCAGAGATCCTTTCAACCGACCTTTCGGAAGCAGCGCAGGAATTGCGCGCCAAGGATGAACCATTCGCCTTTGCGACGATTGTGCGAACTGCCGGATCCACAGCTGCCAAACCGGGCGCCAAAGCCCTGCTGAGCAGTGATGGCACTATCTTGCATGGTTGGCTGGGCGGCGGCTGCACGCGCGGGGCAGTTAAACGTGCCGCCATGCAAGCCTTGAAAGACGGAACACCTCAGCTTGTTTCCGTGGCGCCCGAAGACTTGCTGGTTGAAAAGGGTGTGGCTGCAGGCGATCATATTGACGGCACACATTTTGCCCGCAACGGCTGCCCATCGCGGGGCACCGTGGACATATTTATCGAACCCTGCCTGCCGACGCCTCTGCTTGTGGTCATGGGCGCATCCCCGGTTGCTCAAGCGCTGAGCACGCTGGCACCTCAGTTTCACTGGTCGGTCAGCGCGGCCTGTCAGCAACACGCGCCAAACCGTCAACAGTTTGTGGTCGTGGCGACACAAGGCCAAGGTGATCTTGAGGCGTTGAAAACGGCTTTGGCCAGCCGTTCGCGCTTTGTGGCCTTTGTCGGGAGCCGCCGAAAGTACGCGGCGCTCGCAGAAAAACTGTCAGCGGTTGGTATCGAGGACACCCGCATCAAAGCGGTTCAGGCACCCGCCGGTCTGGATTTGGGTGCGGTCACGCCCGAAGAGATTGCGCTGTCCATACTCGCGCAACTGGTTAAGGTCAGGCGCTTGGCGCTGAAACAGTGCGATGAATGAAGTTGGTGCAATCGTTTTGGCCGCCGGGCTTTCGCGTCGCATGGTCGCGCGCAACAAGTTGCTCTTGCCGGTCGGCGGTGTCCCCATGATCCGGCACACGGTGGATACTTATAGCGCTGTAAGCGTACGCCCTGTGCTTGTGGTGACCGGATATGCGGCAGAAGACATAGAAGCCGCGCTGGCGGGAAGTTCAGCGCGCACTGTCTTCAACCCGGACTTCGCACAGGGACGGTCAACCTCTGTGGTGTGCGGCCTTCGGGCAGTTGCGCCAGCTATCGATGTCCTCATCGGCCTCGGTGACCAGCCCCTTTTGACACCCGCAGATCTGCGCGCACTTTTGGCGGCGCATCGTGGCGGCGATCCCGCGCGCATCTCGATTCCGGTTCGAGAACAGAAGCGCGGCAATCCTATTGTGGTGCCCGCTTCTTTGCGCACTAAGGTCCTTTCGGATCCCGCGTCGCCGGGCTGCAAGAAATTCACGCGCGCCCATCCCGAACATGTTCGGTTTCTTGCCTTGCCCAATGCCGGTTTCTACACGGATATCGATACGCCCGACGAGTACGAAGCTCTCCAGCAAGAAAGTCGGGCAGCAAACGCATGAAACGGCTCAGATTTCTTCTCATCCGTTTGCGTCATAAAATGGCACTCACACCTGATCAGGCAGAGCACCTGGCGAAAATTAAACACCCCTGTTGTTGAAAAGGACACCCCATGGAACTTTATGACGAAATCACCATCCACGCATCCAAAGAACGGGTCTATGCCGCGCTCAACGATCCCGACGTCCTCCGTCAGTGCATTCCGGGTTGCGAAGAACTGACAAAGCATTCTGACACTGAACTGGAGGCAAAGGTTGTTCTCAAGGTCGGGCCGGTTAAAGCCAAGTTCACTGGCGATGTGCAGCTTGACACTTCAGGCGCACCGGACGCTTTTTCACTGACAGGGCAAGGCAATGGTGGAGCAGCAGGGCACGCAAAAGGCGGTGCCGACGTGACGTTGACAGCCGATGGCCCGGACAAGACCATCCTGCGCTACGAGGCCAAGGCGGATATCGGAGGCAAACTGGCCCAACTGGGAAGCCGGTTGATCCAGGGGACAGCAAAAAAACTTGCTTCGAAGTTCTTCAAATCCTTTGCTGATGTCGTCAACGAAGATGTTGCAGCCTAGGGGCCCGTACTTCACGAGCAAGGCCGTTTCCGAATTGGCAAAGCAGACGCTGGGGCGATACAACCCAACGGCGGCTTCTCTAATCGGGCGTTTGGGTCAAGTCTAATTCATCGTCTTTTCTCCATGTTGCTGGGGATCATTGCCACTCAT
>Ga0316191_10004594_pt1 | contig 10323 bp, 6 predicted proteins | sample Eddworburr2cm_MG_FD_204928 | JGI IMG/M metagenome (GOLD analysis project Ga0316191, IMG submission 204928) | Coastal sediment microbial communities from Maine, United States - Eddy worm burrow 2 cm | ecosystem: Environmental > Aquatic > Marine > Coastal > Sediment | place: USA: Maine | collected... | reverse complement strand
CCCATCACCGAGCTCGACGAGGGAACCGCACCGCCGAAGGCATTCATGCCGGAAGCAACCGAGCTTGCGACGCGATTCGCCGAGAAGGTCAGGGGCGTTACCGTGACCATGCTCACGGAGACCTTGCTCGGCACGCCGTCTACCGCCCACATCCTGGGCGGCGCATGCATGGGAAGCTCACCCGAAAGCGGCCTAATCGATGATCGGCACGAGGTGTTTGGCTATCCCGGCCTCTACGTCATCGACGGGTCGGCCGTCTCGGCAAATCCTGGCGTCAATCCGGCGTTGACGATCACCGCCCTCGCGGAGCGCGCTATGAGCTACATCCCCGCGAAGGCCGGCCCGATCTGATCGGCTACTCGCCGACTGGCTCGAACTTGAACTTCTGGCCGCCACCTGCGGCTTCCACCATGGCACCCTTTAGCGGCAGGACCATGATGGCGGTGCCGTCTTTGTATTTGGACGCGGCCGCCGCACCCTTCTTGCCACCGATCGCGGTGGCCGCTGCGCTCCCTTCGAAGCGGCTGGCCTTGAACCGATCGAGCGCCTTCTTGTTCTTGAAGAGGATGACCTCCGCGTACGTTTGGCCGCCAACCTGTGCGCCGACGGTCGTCTGGGTCATCTTGGAGTGGCCGATGAGCTTGCCCTTCTTGTAGACCTCGCCTGCTCCGTGCGAGGCGCCGACGATGAAGCCGCCCTTCCCGACCTCCGGATAAATAGCATAGGCGTATGCCCCCTTGAGGGTCGCATCGAACGTGTCGTCTTTTGCCTGCCAGTCTTTCTTGATGGCTTCAACCATGCCGTGAAGCTCATCCTTGTCGATATCTTTGGCAGAAGCGACGTTCATGCCGAGCAACAGAACCGGGACGATTAGGGCGAGACGCAATGCGTTGATCATAGGACCTCCGTAGTAGTTGTTGTCGGCACATGCGCGACGCTAGGCCTTCTAGCAGCTCTCTGGCGTCGAGGGCTAGCCGCCTCTGCCCTTGCCAAGGCGGTGTCTCGCCTGAGCCTAGGAATCTGCTATTCCGGCCTCAAATCATGCGCAAACTGACTCTCCTCACGCAGGACATCTGCAGTAGGCTCATCACCCTTGCCCCGGCAGTCATCCTGGTGGCGTCCGCAGGCTGCACGTCCACCTCGTCTTCAGGTGTGCAGGGGGTGCCAGAGGGGGTGACCGAGTGGGCCCCCGTCGGCGCCAGAACCGTGGGCGACTACGACTACGAGGTCATTCCTCAGCCCAATGCGTTCCATACGATGCACGCCGGGCCCAACAACGCGGACAACGTTTGGGTGGCCACGGCGCCGCGGATGGAGCTCGACTGGGTCTCAGAAACCAACTTCTACGTGCCCGAAGGGCCGACGTACGACAACCAGGGCAACCTCTACTTCAGTCCCCTGTTCCCCCAATTCGACGTGTCGCTCGTATCACTCGACGCGGAAACCGGTGAGCGAAACTGGGAGATCGCGGGGAACGGAAGCAACGCCGGGAGCGGCGCGATCCTGATCTTGAACGACCCCGACAAGCCGGGCGACCAGATCATCTATCACGTGACCTACACGGAGGCGATGGCGCTGACGCCTGATGGCAGCACGATTTGGAAAGTCGACACGGGCTTGACGCTACCTCCCGTCGTGCCTGGCGAGCGCTCGACCACGCACTCGTTCGGTTTTAACTATCAGCCGCAAACGGATTCGCTCATCGCCCTCATGATGGGGGGCGAGATCCTTGCGTTTGACCGAGCGACCGGCGCCAGCGCGGCACCCATGGGACAGATCCCGGGCGCCCCTGCGGTCAGCGAGGGGAATTCGCTTCCGCCCGCGATCATCGCGCTGAGCGACGCACTCACCGATGAGGTCTTCGGCAAGACACCTAGCGGGCTGAGCTTCTACTCATTAATCGTCGACGTCATCTTTGGCGGTGGCTCGGTGGTCACCAACTACTTCGGGATCGACCCCAACTCGGGCTTGATCTACGTTGCGGCGACCGCACCGGACGAAGCCGACGGAACGGTGGACGGGAAGTCGGAGCTCGGAGCGATCTACTCGCTCGATCTGGTCGACGACGGCAATGGCGGCCTCGAGTTCAAGATCCTGAATCAGGCCCAATTCGTCGGTGGCACCGGCTCCACCCCGTCGATCAGCGAAGATGGCAGCCGTGTTTACGTCTCGGACAATCTCGGAGCGCTGATCGCTCTCGACAGTGAGCTCAATGAGATCTGGCGCTACGACGTCGGCGCCCCTCTGGCCGCCTCGGTCGCGGTGTCACCCGACAACCGCGAGCTCTACGCGGTGACCCGCGCGGATGTTTTCAAGCTGCTCGACGAGGGCGACAGTGCAAGCCTGGCATGGACCGCCACCCTGGATGCCTTTGGCGGCTACTCGGAGGTCGAGGTAGAGTTCCAGGCCCTGACGCCCACGATCACGGCGAACGGCGTCGCGGTCAGCGTCGGTGGCGGAAAATCGATCAACGATCGCGCGCTCATGCTCCACGTAGGCGTGGGGCTTCTCGATCGGGTAACCGGTGAGCTGCGCTCCTTCACTGTGGGCCGCGAGGAGTCCATCGCCGTCACCAGTGTCGGGCCGGACGGAAGCATCTACACCGCAAGCTCACCGGTGCGGCGCGTCTCGGGCAAAGCCGTCTATCCCGACCTCACTGAAGACGTGATCGGCGGCATCTCGAGGTACAAGCCCGTGCGAAACGACCTGCTGGCCCGGGACGCAAGCTGCGCAGCGGGTGTGCGCGCTCGGAACGCTGCATCGATTGCGGAGGCCGCGCCGGCTTCGGCAGACGAGGATGCTCGTCAGATCCAGGTCCTGATCGACCAGAGCCGCGCAGCGATTGCTCGCGCCATTTCCGATGGCGACCTCGACTCGGGTTCAGCCGAAGGTCTCAACGCGGACCTCGACGATGCGGAGGTCGACCTGTCCGCATCGAGGCTGGCGGCCGCAGCCGACGAGCTACTCAGAGTGTGCAACGCGCTCGCTGTCGACTGAGGCGGGCGTCGCAGACAGCTCTCCGGCCAGCGCCCCAGTTCACTGCGGCGCGGCAATGAGGGCGTACTTGAGATTCCTGTTGGACCGATCGTAATAGCTGACGTGCGCGTGACCCAGGCTGTCGATAGCGATCGACGTGTCGCGCCCGACGTCGCCCTCGCTGTCGACGGATTGAATCACCCAGGACCCGCCCGGCGGTTGGACCGCATACTTCAAATCTCGAGCGCTCTCGTCCAAGTAGGCGAGGCGCGAGGCGCCGGCCCCATCGATGGCTAACGAGGTGAACTTGCCCACGTCCCCTGCGCTTTCGACGGTCTCCGTCATCCATGAGCCGCCGGCAAGCATCGTTGCATAGAGCAAGTCTCGGGTGTCCTCGCCGTAGTAGCTGATGTGCGGCGCACCGGTGCCATCGAGAGCCACGGATGTGTATTTGCCGACGTCCCCGTCGCTGGCGACGGTTTGGGTTGCCCAAGCCCCAACGAGCTGCCGCACCGCGTACTTGAGATCTTTGTCGCTCGAATCGTAGTAACTGATGTGAACCGCACCGAGCGGACCCAAAGCCAGCGAGGTGTACTGACCCACGTCGCTGGCACTATCGACGGTTTCCAGTACCCAAGTCCCACCGATCTGCCGTGTGGCGTACATGAGAGCTCTGTTGCCCTCGTCGTAATAGCTGATGTGGGGGACGCCGGATGCATCGAAAGCTAGCGACGTGTACTTGCCGACGTCGTCATCGCTGTCGTCAACGGCTTCTACCGCCCAACTCCCATCGCCCTGGCGGGTTGCGAGCATGAGATCCTTGTCGCTCGCGTTGTAGTAGGCGACATGCAAGACACCCGCGGGATCGAAGGCGGCGGAAGTATACTGCCCTGCGTTGCCTTCAACGTCCGGCATGTGCGGGATCCACGAGCCGTCCGCTTGCTGAGCGGCGTACCTGAGATCTCTCCCGCTCGAAGCGTAATAGCTAATGTGGGCGGTGTCGGCTGCGTCGAGGGCGATCGATGTGTGCTGGCCGTTGTTTCCCTCCGCGTCCACGGTTTGCAGATGCCACTCGGCGCACACCCCGTTGTAGAGCGCCTGTCCGGGCGGGCAGCTCGTCGGGCAGCACATCTGGTCGCACTGCTCAAAGGTGTCGTCGCAGACGCATGCGTGCGTAATGGTGTCGCAAACCTGGTTTTCGTCCGTGCACTGGTCGTCGTCGCCACAGCCGAGCAGACAATCACCGGTAGCGTCGTCGCAGTAGGTGAACCCGCTGCAGTCCACACCATCCGCGCGGCAGTCGCCGGGATCCAGGCACATGCCGACCTGGCAGACATCGCCGCTGGGGCACGAGGTGGTGCAATCCCCGCAGAAGTTCGGATCACCTTGTGTGTCTACACAGCCTGCGTCGCACAGCTCGAAGCCCGGCGCGCAGACGCAATCGTGGATACCGGGGTCGCAGGCCTGATTGTCGCCGGTGCATTGTTCGCTCTCGGTGCATCCAGGCAGGCACGCGCCGCTGCTCTCTTCACAATAGGTGAACCCGCTACAGCTAGCGGCGTCCTCGCGGCAGTCGCCGGCATCGGTGCAATTCCCCGCATCGCAGACGTACCCGATGGCACAGGCGGTATTGCAATCGCCGCAGTACCGTGGGTCAGCTTGGGTGTTCACGCAGTCGAGACCGCAGACGGTGAGCGGGGCCCCGCAGATGACCCCGCCGCCGTCGGGCACGCCGCCATCCGGGATCGGGATGCCGGCGTCGGGCGGCAGGACACCTGGGTTGTCGATGCTCTCCAGATCTTCGGGGTGCACCATCTCGTCAATGCAGGAGGGGACGGTGCAGGACAGTCCGCCAGCGCAGCCACAGGTCTCCCCGGTGGGACAATCCACGCCCGCACAAGCGCGGTACAACGGAATCTGGACCAGCCGGGCTTCGCCGCTGACGAACCCGGTCTTGACGCGGCGAGAGACCAGAACTCGATCACTACCGTTCGCGAGCGCCTCGAGCTCGATCACGATCTCGCGATTGAGGTCGGAATCGTCGGGCAGGATGCCAAAGGTTGCCGGCAGCGTATGGACGCCCGCGGCGCTCGACGCCTCGTCGGATACGGTGAACACGCTGACCCAGGTTTGGACCTCTTCTGAGCCGGCTTGCGTTTCCATGACCTTGGAGACGCGTGCCCGAATGCGATCCACTTCCATCGGCACCCCGTAGTCGGTGTCCATGAGGACGACGACCTGCGTGGACGTGCCTTGGGCGCAACTCACCCCAAAGAGTGAAAAGCAAAACAGGCTGATCAAGAGCTGTCGTTTCGTGGATGCCAAGGCCAGCAAGGATAGCTGGGGTCCGTTGGACCGCAAAGCGCCGAATTCCAGAGGATGTAGGGTCCCCGATGTCCGCTTTTGCTTGTCCCCCAGCCGGAGATCTCACACCCTCTGGTACTGCCCGCATGGCCAACTCCAACCCCCTAATTCGGCAAGACTCTTTGCTCGGCGGAAAGTACCGCCTGGGCCCTGCCATAGGATCCGGCGGCGTCGCTACGGTGTATCGCGCGACGCACATCTGGACGGAGCGCAAGGTGGCCGTGAAGGTGCTGGATCCGACGCTTCCGCATTTTGAGCGGGTGCGCGAAGGATTCTTGAGAGAGGCGCGGGCGACCGTTCAACTAAACCACCCAAACGTCGTCCAGGTCCTCGACATGGGTGAGGAAGATTGGGAGACGGTCTATCTGGTGATGGAGCTCCTTCACGGGCCAACGCTTCGCGACGTGCTCCTCGAGCAAGGGCACCTCGGTGAGGAGGACACACTTGCGATCCTGCTCCCCCTCATCGACGCGCTAGAGAGAGCCCATGAGCTCGGTATCGTGCATCGGGATTTCAAACCCGAGAACATCATGTTGACGTTCGACGGGCGCGGCGTGGCGACGCCGAAGTTGCTGGATTTCGGGATCGCGGGGATCCTCGACGACGTCCAATCGCGAAGCGTGGGCAACATGAACAGCGTGATCATGGGCACGCCTGAGTACATGTCCCCGGAGCAGGCCAGAGATGAGCGGAGGCTCATCGGACCGCACACCGATGTATGGGGCGTAGGTATCGTCTGGTACGAATGTTTGACCGGCGGAGCCCCGTTCGGCGGCGACAGCTCGACAGAAATCCTTCATGCGGTATGTGAGAACGCGATCGACTTCGAAACAGTCCCTGCCGCATATGTCCCGCTCCTTCGCGATGCTTTGCAACGATCGCCAGACCTACGGATCAGCTCGCTCACGGCGCTCAAGGCACGCATCGAGGACATGGGCGTTGCGACGACGTCGACACCTCCCTCCTCTCCCCCTCTCCCCTCGTGGCCATTCCCAACACCGAGGGAAAGCTACATGCGAGAAACGCTCTCCGGATCGGCACCGGACCCGTTCCTACTGGTGTCCCCCTCCAGGAGCCAAGCCGACACGGAGCCGCTCCACGTTCCATTCAAGTCGAATCGAAAGGCGGTGCTCGGTGGCCTTGCGCTGGCCGCGGCGGTCGCGCTGGCAGCATGGTGGACGGTTCGCGAGCCCAACGACCCCTTCGTCATCCCGGACACACCGGTGATCACTGCGGCGGAGGCACCTCCAGAAATGGCCGAACCGCGTCCGCCACAAACCGCCGTATTGCCGCCGGCGCCGGACGACGCCGCCCTGGAAGAAGAACCCACGATGGAACCCGAGCCAACCGAGCCGCCCCCAGAGCCAGAGGCCACCGCGGAAGCAACCCCAAAGGCGCCCAAACCAGCGGTCCGAAGGGCGCGACCAAAACCCAAGCCGGCGCGTCCCCCAACGCCCCCGCCGCCGGAGGGCTCACGGTACCGAAAGCCGCCGGACGTGGTGACGGAATGGTGAGGCTGCTGTACCTGGCGCTGGCGCTGTCCACCATCTGCTGTCCGGCATGGGTTCCCACCCTGTCCACGGCCGCGGCGCAAGACGGCACTACAGCCGCGCAACGCGCGCGGGGCCTGTTCGAGCACGGAGTGGCGCTTGCGAAATCGGAGCGTTGGGCTGAAGCGCTCGCTGCATTTCGCCGCTCGGCAGAGTTAGTCCCGCGCGCGAGCACGTCGTACAACATCGCGAATGCCCTGTACCGGCTGGACCATCCGTTAGACGCGCTTGCGGAGCTCGACCGATACGAAGAGATGCCGGAAGTCCGAGCCGGCGGCGAGGCTTGGGAGCGCGGAGCTGCACTCCGAGAGTTGCTCGACGGTGCGGTTGCGGAGGTTCGTTTGGCGATCACCCCGGCAAGCGCGAAGGTCTCTGTCGATGGCCGGCTTTCGGCAGCTACCGGCCTCGAGCGGACGCTCCGCCTGAACCCGGGCACGCATTCCATTCACATTACGCATGAAGACTACGCCAGCGCCCTCCGCGAGGTGCAGGTTGCTCGCGGGAGTCGACAGGCCTACACGATTGCGTTGCAGCCACACACCCCCGCCCCGTCTCCAGCGCTGGCGATCACGCCGACTGGTATTTCGACTGCCGAAGCGGCTCAGGACGACCGGAAGCCCTTCGTCAAGCGACCCGGGTTTTGGGTCATGATCGGCGCGATTGTAGTGGTCGGCGTTGGGGCCGGGGTCGCCGTAGCGCTCACTCGGAAAGACGATGCGCCTCAATGTGGAACCACGGGAGACTGTGCGACGACGCAGGGCCTCACGGTGACGTCGTTCTAGGTGCGGCGGCGATAGAAAGCTGATAGGCCTTCGCCATGGCTAACCCGACAGCAACGCTCGAAACCTCGCTCGGAAACGTCGAAATCGAGCTGTTCACGGATCAGATGCCCGCCACCGCGGGAAATTTCATCGAGCTCGCCAAGAGCGGCTTCTACGACGGTCTTCACTTCCACAGAATCATCGACGGCTTCATGATTCAGTTTGGATGTCCGCACAGCCGGGACCCGAACAGTCCGCGCGCCGGCACGGGTGACAGCCCGAATGGCACCATCCAGGACGAGCATCCCGAGAACGCGAAGCTCTCGAACGAGCCTGGCACACTATCGATGGCCAACACCGGCCGCCCCAACAGCGGCGGTTGCCAGTTCTTCATCAACACCGTGCACAACGCCTACCTGGACTGGTTCAGCGCGGGGCCGTCCAAGCACCCGGTGTTTGGCAAAGTGACGAGCGGGATGGATGTGATCAAGAAGATGGAGACCACGCAAACGGGCGCCGGCGATCGGCCGGTCACGCCGGTACAGATGATCAAAGTCACCGTTCACGACTGAGTCTTCTAACCAGGCGCGATGTTGACGGGGATGCCGTTCACCACTGCGTTACCCGACGGCACATCGACCAGCGACCCCGGAGCCAGGATGTTGCTACATACGCCCGCGTGCTGAGAGGCCACGGACAGCCGTGCGCCCTCTTTGTCGTGGCCGAAGCCGTGTGGAAGGCAGACGACGCCTGGCATCATCTCATCGGTCACTTCGACGGGCACCTCGATCTCGCCTGCCACCGAGCGGACAAGCGCAGCGCCACCATCTTCGACACCAGCAGCCTTTGCGTCGTCGGGGTGGATTAATAGCGTGCAGCGGGGCTTGCCCGTCATCAGGGGCGCAACGTTGTGCATCCACGAGTTGTTGGAACGAAGCTGACGCCGGCTCACCAGAACCAGCGGCTCATTGGCCTTCACGATTCGCTCCTTCAACCGGGGCAAGTCCGCCACGATGTAGTCAGGCGCAAGCTCGATCTTACCGGAGGGCGTCGCCAGTATCTCGTCGAGGCGCGGGGTGAGCGCCCCCATGTCGATCCCGTTCGGTTGCTGCTTCATTCGCCCGAGGGTGAGGCCGTCAGGGTTGCTACCGTAGGCATCGCCCCAGGGGCCGCTTCGAATGGCGAAGTCGAGGATCCGCTCGGGCCCGGGCGTGGGATGTTCTGCCAAGATCTCTTCCACATCGCGTCCGTGGACGGGTGACCCTTCTTGCTCGGTGATCATGCTGACCAAACCGACGAAATAGAAGTTGTCGATTTCCTCTACGTCGACGTCCGCGGCGGTCTGTCCCTGCACCATCGCCGCCAACTGCAGCAGGACTGCCCACTCGGGCACGGTGCCCTCCGGAATGGCGAAGAGCGCCGGGGAGTACTTGCCTGCGTTTCGCAACGCCCATGACCAAATCATTTCGTCGTAGTGGGGCTGCTCGAAAGGCGACTGGCCGGGCAAGATCACGTGCGCGTGTCGAGTGGTTTCGTTGAGCCAATTGTCGACGCTGATCATGCAGTCGAGCTTCGCGAGCGCTTCGTCCAATCGGTCGCCACCAGGGGCGCTGAGCACAGGATTGCCCGCCATGGTGATCAAGGCTTTGATCTGGCCTTCGCCCGGCTCGGCGATCTCCTCCGCGAGGCACGACACCGGAAACTGGCCGAGGACCTCGGGCGCACCTCGCACGCGGCTGCGGAATCGGCCGAGCTCGAAGCCGTGTTCAAACTCCGGCGGTCGAAGGCTGAGCATCGACCAGGCAATCGGGTTCGAAAACATCGAGCCACCCGTTTCGTCGAAATTGCCGGTCAGGATGTTGAGCACGTCGATCAGCCACGACGCCAGCGTTCCGAACTCCTGCGTGCAGGTCCCGATGCGCCCGTAGACCACGGCTCGCTCGCTTGTCGCCAGCTCCTGGGCCAGCTCGCGAATCCGCGCGGCCGGAATACGACACGTTTCTTCAACGGCCTCCGGCGCGAAGTCGGCGCACAACTCGCGCAGGGCATCGACGCCGTCAACTTTGTCCGCAAGGCGCCCAAGGTTCACCAAGTCGTCGGCGAATAAAACGTGCAGCATGGCCAAAAGGAGTGCCGCGTCCGTGCCAGGTTGAATCGGGATCCACTCATCCGCGCGCTCGGCGGTCCCCGTGCGTCGTGGGTCGACGACGATGAAACGGCCACCTCGCTCTCGGAGCGCACCGAGCCGCTTCATGAGGTAAGGCGCTGCCAACAAGCTGCCCTGCGAGTCGAACGGATTGGCCCCGAGCATCAGCAGGAAATCGGCGCGGTCGACGTCGGGGACCGGAATGGTCCACGCACTGCCATACATGAGCGCCGAAGCCACGTTCCTCGGCCATTGGTCCACCGTGCCGCCGGAGTAGATCGCGGTGATCCCCGTGAGCTGGATCATCGCGCCGATGTACCTCGACAGCGAGAAGTTGTGCGCGACCGGATTGCCCGCATAGACCGCCAAGGCCTCGGGGTTCTCGAGCACCGGTGCGAGACGTTTTTCGACTTCCTCGAAGGCTTCGCTCCACGAAGCCTCTCGGAAGCTGCCATCGTCGTTGCGGATCAGCGGCTGCCGCAGGCGATCCGGGTCTTCGTGCAGGTGATGCAGAGCCGTCCCTTTC
>Ga0316191_10004592_pt1 | contig 10326 bp, 9 predicted proteins | sample Eddworburr2cm_MG_FD_204928 | JGI IMG/M metagenome (GOLD analysis project Ga0316191, IMG submission 204928) | Coastal sediment microbial communities from Maine, United States - Eddy worm burrow 2 cm | ecosystem: Environmental > Aquatic > Marine > Coastal > Sediment | place: USA: Maine | collected... | reverse complement strand
GAAACTCTTTTAAATAAATAATTTGAAACGCCTCCATTTATGGGGGCGTTTCTTATTTTTATGGTATGCAAACATTTCTTGAAGAAACGCTCAATACCATTCGTAAAGAATACTCAGATGTTTCTTCACTTACTTTAATACTTCCAAGTAAGCGAGCTGGCAGTTTTTTAAAAGACCTTCTCCGTGAAACCACAACAAAAACCATTTTTGCGCCAAAGATTATTAGTATTGAAGAGTTCATAGAAGAGCTTTCAGATTTAAAAATTATAGATACGTCCGAGCTTTTATTTAAAAGCTACGAGGCCTATCTAAAAACGGATTCCTTTCCAGAAAAAGAGGATTTTGAAACCTATACTTCCTGGGCATCAACACTTCTCGCCGATTTTAATGAAATAGACCGTTATCTTATTGATCCAAATCCATTCTTCAATTATTTAAGTAGTATTCAGGAAATTAATTATTGGTACGCTAATCCTCAAAAATCCAGCCTCATTGAAAACTATTTAAAATTTTGGAATGGCCTCCATGCCTTTTATCTGTCGCTTAAAAGTGAGCTTTTACGTAATAAATCCGGTTACCAAGGAATGGTTTATCGCAAGGCAGCAGAAGACATTGAGTTTTATTGCAAAAGTAAAGGCCATATAAATCACATTTTTATAGGCTTTAATGCACTGAATGCAGCCGAGCAACAAATATTTCAGGAGCTGCTAGAGACCCAAAACACCAAGGTATATTGGGACATCGATGCCACATTTTACAACGATACCGATCACGGAGCTTCTCATTTTATCAGACAATATGTGAAGAACTGGAAATACTATCGAACAAATTCTCCACAATTCGTTGGAAACCATTTTCAGAATAAAAAAAACATCCAGTTCGTTGAGGTTCAAAAAAATATTGGTCAAGCAAAATATGTGGGGAATATTTTGTCCAATTATACTCAGGACGAACTCAATAACACAGCCATAGTTTTGGCAGATGAAAATCTTCTTATTCCTATTTTGCACTCATTGCCAACTAATATTGGATCGGTCAATATTACCATGGGGGTTAGCCTGAAAACATTTCCAATTGTCTCCTTTTTTGAACTCGTATTGGGCCTACACTTACATCGTAGAGAAAACCATTATTACAAGGAAGTTTTGTCCATATTAAATCATCCTGCAGTCGATTTGTTGCTTCCCTGCGCCCAGAAGATTGTAAAAGACATACGATTATTAAATATCTCTCATCTGTCATTAGAAACCCTCTATAGGCTCTCTGATGGGGCAGACAAGCCTATCCTCGGTTTATTATTTGGAGATTGGCAAAATAACAGCAGTCAAGCTATTTCGAACTGTATTCAACTATTACTTGAGTTAAGAGGTAAAAATTCGATAAATACTGTGGAAAGATCTGTTTTATATCAATTGCATACCATTTTTACGAAGATCAAAGGATTGAACGACACCTATTCCTATTTAAAAAGTGTAAAATCGGTACAGGGTCTATTTTCAGAATTTATAACTACAGCCACGCTGGATTTTATGGGCGATGCTTATTCAGGACTTCAAATTATGGGGGTACTTGAAACACGTGTGTTAGATTTTGAGAATGTAATCATTACATCTGTAAATGAAGGAATATTTCCTGCCGGAAAATCCAATGCTTCATTTATTACCTACGATTTGAAACAACAATTCGGGCTGCCCAGATTCACTGAAAAAGACGCCATTTACACCTACCACTTTTATCATCTTCTTCACCGTTCCCAAAATATCACCCTTTTGTATAACAATCAAAGTGATGGTATCAACCCAGGTGAGCGAAGTCGTTTTTTATTACAATTAGAAATAGAAAGACAGACGAATCATTCTATTGAAAAAATAGTTCTGGGTCAAAGTCTTAACATACAGTCTAAAGAACCAAAAAAGATTGTCAAGACTGAAGAGGTCTGTGAACGACTTCAAGAAATTGCTTCGAAAGGATTCTCTCCTTCTGCCCTCACCACATATATCAGAAACCCCTTGGACTTCTATTTTCAGAAAATATTAAAGATTAGTGAATTCGAAGAGGTAGAGGAAACTGTGGCTGCCAATACTCTTGGAACCATTGTTCACGATACACTAGAGGTTTTTTACAAGCCATATGAGGGTGAGTGGCTAAGTTTTGATATCCTAATGTCAATGAAAAAACAAATTGATAAGGAAGTAAGTAAACAATTCGCATCGACTTTTAAAGGGGGTAACTTTCACAAGGGGAAGAACCTTATTATTTTTGAAGTTGCTAAACGCTATATCTCAAATTTCATTGATCATGAAATTTCTGAAATAAAAGCTGGAAATAAAATTAAAATTATTCAAATCGAAACCAAACTAGATGTACAGCTCCCTATGCCTGAACTTAATTTTCCTGTAAAAATAGGAGGGAAAGTAGATCGCGTGGATGAATACAATGGACAACTGCGTATTATCGATTATAAGACTGGAAAAGTAGAACAAAGGGATCTTGAGATTGTCGATTGGGAAGAGATTACCATGGACTTCAAGTATAGTAAAGTGTTACAAGTCCTTGCGTACGCAACAATGATAAATAAAGAAATTCCAATAGTCAAAGCTGAGGCTGGAATTATCTCCTTTAAAAACCTCAGCCATGGTTTCTTAAAATTTGCCACAAAACCCGCTCCTAGAAGTTCCAAGAAAGATTATAATATTGATTCCAATACCCTGGACTTATATCGTACTGAGTTAAAAAAATTAATTCTGGAAATTTGCGATCCAACAATTCCATTCATTGAAAAAGAAGTATAATAATGGTATCTGAAAATAACGAAATACTAGAAGCGAAAGGAAAGAAACCCATAGTTTATGATATTTGCTATGATAAATCATCCTATCCTAAACCCGTCATTATCTTCTGTCATGGGTACAAAGGCTTTAAGGATTGGGGTGCGTGGCATCTCGTTGCAGAAGCATTTGCAAGCGCTGGATTTTTCTTTTTAAAATTTAATTTTTCACATAACGGCGGCACAGTTTCACAGCCAATCGACTTCCCCGATCTGGAAGCATTCGCAAATAATAATTTTAGCACCGAATTGGATGATTTGAACCGCATTATTGACTTTGTAAGCACGAACAAGGATTATGAGGGTTTAATCGATCTGCAAAAAATAAATCTTCTGGCGCATAGCCGAGGTGCTGGTATCGTGCTTATTAAAGCTCAGGAAGACCATAGAATTAATAGCGTCATTAGCTGGGCAGGTGTAAGTGATTTTAAGGCTAGATTTCAAGAAGGGACAGAAGCCTTTGCTAAGTGGCAAAGAACTGGGGTCACTTTTGTCGAGAATGGCCGAACAAAGCAACAAATGCCACACTATATTCAATTCTATGAAGATTTTAAGGCACATGAAAAACGCTTAACAATAAAACGGGCCGTTCAAAACTTGGACAAGCCTCAACTTATTATTCATGGTAGTGAAGACACAACAGTTTCAATAAAAGAGGCAGAAGCGATTCATCAATGGAACCCAAAGAGTGAGTTGCGAATTATTAAAAATGCGGACCATGTTTTTGGCGCTAAACATCCATGGGAAGAGAAAGAATTAACTGGGGATCTAAAAAAAGCTGTCGATTTAACGATCGATTTTTTAAATTGAATGCCCAGCTATAGATAAATTTACTATTTTCGCAATCTAATTAGTCTTTGGGGGATTAGCTCAGCTGGCTAGAGCGTTTGGCTGGCAGCCAAAAGGTCATCGGTTCGACTCCGATATTCTCCACAGGAGAAGAAGCAACGTGAAAGCGTTGCTTTTTTGTTTACAAAAAATTGGAGGAGAAGTTTATCCTGAGTAAAACCGAAGGGACTCCGATATTCTCCACATCAAACAACACAAGACCTGCACTACGGCCTGGCTTTTTTGTTGTTAGCTACAGTGTTTTTTGTAGAATTATTTGATCCACTTCTTCTTTTTAAAATAAATTATTGCAATTAAAAAACTTAGTATCATCAACCCAATTGCAGTTGGATACCCAAATTTCCAATCTAATTCAGGAATGCTTTTAAAATTCATTCCATAGATTCCAGCAATAAGTGCTGGCAAAGAAATACTAACGGTAATAATTGTTAATGTTCTAAATATACTATTTTGTTCTAGTTCAATTTTACTATTTATATTTTCCTTTAAATCATCAAGTCTGTCAAAATTAAATTGAATATAGTCTGAAATTACTGCAATATCGTCAAGTTCTAAGCTTATCTTATTTGTTATTGTCTTTTCTTCAAATTTGTTTTGAATGAGTAAGTGAAGGATTCTTTGAAAATTACTTATTGATTCTTTTATTAAGAGGTTATTAAAATTTAGAATCATAATTAAATCTAAGTCATTTGACCTAAAATCTTTCAGGTTCAAAATATTCTCATAAAACTGTTTTACTCTTTTGGAAATGAATTCTGTCAAATCTGCATAGTAATCTGAAATTATTCCTATTTGAAATACAAAATGTTCTAAATGAGAATTGAAATTGATACTTGCAAAGTCATATCTTGTTTTCGTAAGATTTACAAAGTTTTCATCAATATTTGAAGATAAAAAATAAAAAACAACTTCCTTTTTGATTATGATGAAAATCTCTTCCTCTTTAAAAAGAGTATTCGAATTGTAATTGGGTATCGAAAAGTTAAAAGATAATTGGTCGTTTGATTTTAGGTAATGAGAGCTTATTTCAATATCCTCTTTTTGATTAAAAATGGATATATCAATATCAAATTTATCAGAAATTTCGTTTAATACTGTTTGAGTAGAATCAATTATGCGAATATTAAAAATGTCTTTAGCCTCATAATTAATTTCACTTATTAAATTTAGTTTCTTTACTTCATTGGTCTTTAAATATAATTCTATCATGTTTTTTGCGATTCTTTGAATTTAATCTTTTTGTAGCCAACGGTTTTGTATAAAATTAGTGTTTATATGTTTTAATCTTTGAACGAACCGAAGAAAACATTTGTTATATAGTATGCCCTCCTTCAATTTTCAATTCGTTCCCCATGGTGGTTGGAAAAACACCAAATAAAGAAACCAGTATTCAAAAGAATCACAACCGAGTTATAAACGTTCTTTAAAAAGGAGCGTTTTTTGTTTAATAGAAAAACTTTCGTATTCCAATAAAAACAAAAATCATAACGGTATATACTAAAAAGAAAGGTAGAATAAATGCTTTTAAGCCTAATACGAGCATAGCCGCAATAATAAGTAATTGGAAGCCTAAACCAAAGGTAGAAACACTTGTCATCAACCAATTTGGTAATATTTTACCTTTATCTGCATTACTATCTAAAGCATAAATGGTTTTATCAAAAACACCATAAAATAGTTTATACAAAGCAAAAAGAATATTCACGTGCTTTTGTGTTTCGCCTTTTAAGGCTATTGGTGTTTCAATTTCAAAAACACGGCTGGTAGTATCGCCATCAAACTTATTTCTTAAAATAACATAGTAGTAATTGTAAAGCGTTCCTTGTAATTGCAAGCCGAAGAATGCTACAAGGCATATCCAAATGGAAGCATGGGTAATATACCCTATAGAAATAAAAAACAAAGCATTTAAAATAATGTCCGCAACAGAGTCTAAATAACGACCAGTATACGATGGTGTTTGTTTTACGCGAGCTAATTCACCATCTGCAGCATCCAAAATAGATTTAAAAATTAAAAAGAATGCAGCGAGCCAATAATAACCTTGAATAATACAATAAATGGCAATGAGGCCAGATATTATAAATCCTATTGTAAGGTGAATAGGGGTGAAAGCAGTATTCTTTAATGAGTTTGCAATAACTCTAGCTATAGGCCTTCCATAGTCTGAAAGATCAACGAATTTATGCTCTTTTGGTAATTTGGACATGTAATATCATAGAAAGCTGTATTGTGGAATATACCAAATTAGAATAATGCAAAGATACATTTAAAATCATATGAATAATGAGGTTCTATTTCGCTGCTCTTATGATGACGAAATATTTTGTCAAATGGAACGATTTTGTATCAAATTAGGGCACATTCTCAATTCAGTATCCAGTACTCAATTGCTTAAAAGTTATCGGCACGCATCCAATATTCTCAACATCCTGAAGCAAATCCGTGCTTAAAGAGTGGATTTATTTATTCCTGTCCTTTTAAAATTAACAATGGAATGCTGGTATGAAACTGTTTTTTTAAGACCGTATTCTTTACCCATAATTTTTCGAAAAAACCCCTCTTCCTTCGAAGCACGCATAACATGTCTGGGTTATGCGATTGGAAATGTTCCAACACCCCTTGAAAAACTGTAGCGTTCTCTGTGACTTTTAACGAAGATTGATGCTGTGTTAACTCCTTGTCTATTTGATTATTTTCGGGAGTTTCAGGAGTTATTACATACAATAAGTTGAGCTTCGCACTAAACAATCGCTTCATATTAATTAACGGATCTAAAACATTCTCTCTTTCAAAATGTCCATTCTTAAATGCTAGTAAGATTGTTTCAAACTTCCGAAATAAATAGTCCTTGGGAACGATGAGCAATGGAATATCCGTTTGCTTAACAATCCTTCCAGTGATATTTCCTAAATACACCTCATTCTTTATTTCAACACTTTGAGGAGACAAAATAATAAGATCAATATTCAATAATTTCGAAATACGCGCTATACCTTCATAAGCATCTCCTTTAATTGGCTTCGCAATAACCTCTACACCCTTAGTATCCACCCTAGAAAGAACATCATTCAGCTGTGATTCATTGTCATCTATAATCAGCTGATTCACCTTAGTGAGACCCCCTACCCTCGAAAACTCTTTGTACAAATTAATGACATAAACAGTAGCGCCGCTCATGGAAGCAAAATTTACAGCGTATTGCAAATTATTTACACCGTTTTCCGTTGATCCTACAGGAACCAATATATTTTTCATCTTTGCTCAGTTATAAAAAAGTAGTCGAAAGAAACTTTGAGGATACATGGAGAATAAAAACATCTCTACGAGCTACCTCTGGTAAATCGACTATCTTTAATTCTGACACAAAACTAATTTTAAATTATGATAAGGAAGGCAAAACCTTCAGAAATTGAAGAAATATTATCGATTACACGGGCATGTGGTGCTCAAATGGCATCGGAAGGTATCTTTCAATGGAATGAACACTATCCCCATAAAGAGGCCTTTCAGAAGGACGTGACGCGCGATGAATTATTTGTTTTACTATCTGATTCATCCATTGTTGGATGTATCACGATCTCTTCGGAAAAAGACACGGATTATATGGACGTAGATTGGCTTACAGAAGACAACCGCCATTATTATATTCACCGCCTCGCCATTCATCCCAGCTTTCAGAAAAAAGGCTACGCAAAAAAACTAATGGATTATGCCGAAGGTTTGGCGATAGAAAACAAGATTACTTCCATCCGTTTAGACACTTTCAGCCTCAATCATCGTAATCAAAAGTTTTATGAAGCTAGAGGCTATACGCGATTGGGAAACATTTTTTTTCCAAAGCAAAGTGAACATCCATTTTTCTGCTACGAACTTATAATTAATAGCTAAGCTTCTAGCTCTCACAAAATCATATTTAAGTAGCTTTGCCTTTTCAATATGCAATTGACTAATATATCATTTAAACGAATCCAACAGCTTGCACTTCCAGCAATTGTTTCGGGAATTGCAGAACCTGTACTTTCTAGTACAGATGCTGCCGTGGTTGGAAATATTGCAGAATTTGGCACCGAGTCGCTGGCGGCTGTTGGAATTGTAGGCTCCTTTTTATCAATGCTCATTTGGATTTTAGCTCAAAGTAGGAGCGCCATTTCGGCAATTGTTTCTCAAAATCTGGGAGCCGGAAAAATAACAGAATTACACTCCTTTCCAGCGCAGGCCATTTATTTTAATATCATCCTCAGCATCATTGTATTGTTCACTACGTATTTTTTCGTAGAAGAAATCTTTACCTTATTGAACGCCGAAGGATTAATCCTAGAATACAGCATGGATTATTATAACATTCGGGTTTGGGGGTTTCCATTGACACTTTTTACCATAGCCGTTTTTGGATTATTCCGAGGTTTTCAAAACACCTTTTGGCCGATGATCATTGCAGCTTCAGGTGCTTTGGTAAACATAGGATTGGATTTCGCGCTGGTCTATGGCATTGAAGACTTTATCCCAGCTATGGGTGTTAAAGGGGCCGCATGGGCAAGCTTGATAGCCCAATTTGTCATGGCCGTATTGGCACTTGTTTTATTATTACGAAAAACCGAAGTATCGCTACGATTGCGTCTTCCTATTCATCCTGAAGTTAATAGATTGGTTAAAATGAGTTTTAACCTATTTATAAGGTCTCTGGCTTTAAATATTGCCTTAATGATGGCGGTTCGCGAAGCCGCTGGTTTAGGAACAGAATTTATTGCGGCGCATGCAATAGCTATCAATATTTGGTTGTTTACAGCATTTTTCGTGGATGGTTATGGAGCGGCGGGAAATGTTTTGAGTGGAAAGTTATTGGGTGAAAAAGATTATCGTTCACTATGGAAACTCACAAAAAGAGTGAATCTATACAACCTGGCCGTTGCGGCTATTCTAATTGGAATGGGGTTACTTTTTTATCAACCACTGGGGCAGCTATTTAACAAAGACCCCGAAGTACTTGATATTTTCTACGCCATGTTCTTTATGGTGCTGTTAAGTCAGCCACTCAATGCAATTGCTTTTACCTTTGATGCCATTTTTAAAGGTCTTGGGGAAATGGGATATCTTAGAAATGTTTTGGTTGGTGCTACTTTATTTGGCTTCTTACCCACCTTATACTTCGCAAAATATATGGACTGGGGATTGATAGGCATTTGGAGCGCAATACTAGTTTGGGTAGCGTACAGGGCCATTGCGCTGCTAATTAAATTTAAAAGGAAATATATTCCCTTAGTTGAAAATTAAATACATTTACAAAAATTACTCCTCATGGATATTTTACAGTTTTTAAGTGGTAACGGCTTATTTTTACTACTAGGCTTACTTCTAATCATCATTGTGGTATTTAATAAATTGAAGAAAAAGAAATGAGCAATATTCGTATCACTAAACAGTTTTCGTTCGAAACAGGCCATGCACTGTATGGCTACGATGGCAAATGCCGAAATGTTCACGGGCACAGTTATAGACTTTCGGTAACCGTCATTGGAACACCAATTAAGGACTCCGACCATGTGAAATTTGGAATGGTGATTGATTTCAGTGATCTAAAAAAAATTGTAAAAGAAGAAATAGTGGATGTATTCGATCATGCGACAGTTTTTAATCAGAATACACCACATGTTGAATTGGCAAAGGAGCTCAGCGATCGTGACCATAATGTACTATTGGTGGACTATCAACCCACTAGTGAAATGATGGTGATTGATTTTGCAAAAAAAATAATTAATCGCCTCCCTAAAAATATTCAATTACACTCTTTAAAATTACAGGAAACAGCAACTAGCTATGCCGAATGGTTTGCCGGTGATAACTAAGTCCGTATTCCTTTTTACTATCTTTACCCAATGCAAATATCCAACGGCAAAAAAATATACTTCTCCAGCGATAATCACTTGGGCGCACCAACACGAGCTGAAAGTCTTCCGCGTGAAATAAAATTTGTGCAGTGGCTTGACGCGATCAAAGAGGATGCCGCGGCTATTTTCCTTCTAGGTGATTTGTTCGATTTTTGGTTTGAATACAAAACTGTAGTTCCAAAAGGATTTGTACGCGTATTAGGAAAGCTTGCTGAACTAAGTGATCGTGGAATTCCAATCCACTTTTTTGTTGGCAATCATGACCTTTGGATGCGAGATTACTTCGAAACAGAACTTAACATTCCAACCTATCGCGATGTAAAAGAATTCAAGATTAACGAAAAGGTATTTCTAATTGGTCATGGTGATGGGAAAGGTCCAGGCGACAAAGGATATAAGCGAATGAAAAAAGTCTTTACGAATTCCGTTTTCAATTGGCTGTTTCGTTGGTTTCACCCCGAACTTGGTATGCGCTTGGCACAGCACCTTTCGGTAAAGAATAAATTGATTTCAGGCGATGATGACAAAGTTTTTCTGGGAAATGAAAAAGAATGGTTGGCGATCTACGCCAAACGAAAACTAGAAGAAAAACATTACGATTACTTTGTTTTCGGACATAGACACCTGCCTATGGAAATCGAAGTCGGCGAAAATTCTACCTATTACAATCTCGGTGATTGGATTACGCATTTTACCTATGGCGTGTTTGATGGGACTTCCTTTCAGATTAAAGAATTCAAATAGCCTTTTAAATTCAAGCCT
>Ga0316191_10004590_pt1 | contig 10329 bp, 11 predicted proteins | sample Eddworburr2cm_MG_FD_204928 | JGI IMG/M metagenome (GOLD analysis project Ga0316191, IMG submission 204928) | Coastal sediment microbial communities from Maine, United States - Eddy worm burrow 2 cm | ecosystem: Environmental > Aquatic > Marine > Coastal > Sediment | place: USA: Maine... | reverse complement strand
TGCGCGGGAGCAGTCTGGCAAGCCCGCCAATGCGACCATAGTTATTCGTTTCCGGCGTGAAGGCGCCCAGGTACTCATTGATATTGTGGATGATGGGGCAGGGCTGGACCTGGAAGCTGTTCGCCATAAGGCGGTTGAGCAGGGCGTTATAAAGGCTGATCACCAACTGACGGACGAGGAAATTACGCAGCTGATTTTGAGGTCCGGGCTGTCTACAGCAGAAAAGTTGACGCAGTCTGCGGGACGTGGCATCGGCATGGATGTGGTGACCAGCGAGATCGCCAAGCTGGGCGGCATGCTTTCAATCCAGTCGGTTGCCGGCGAGGGATGCACCTTTACCGTTCGTTTGCCCTATACGCTGGCAATTACGCAGGCGTTTATTGTTAAGGTCGGTAACGAGGTGTTCGCATTGCCTTTGCCAGCCGTTGAAGGGGTAGTGCGACTTTCCCGCAAAGAGTTTGATGAGCGATTGCAGCATGCTGAGCCCGCGGTTGAGTATGGCGGGCGTAAGTATCGGCTGCGGCATCTGGGTGTTTATCTTGGTCTTGGTCCGGCAACGCTCCCCGCAGATGAGGATCAGGTTGCTTTAATTTTGGTTGATGCGGGCGAGAACTCGGCGGCACTGATCGTTGATGAGACGGCTGATAGCCGCGAAATAGTGGTTAAATCTATTGGCCCTCAGCTGGCGGCAATTCGCGGAATAGCGGGTGCCACAATACTGGGCGATGGTCGAATTATTGTGATCCTGGACCCGGGCAGTCTCGTGCGTTCGGCTGTGCCAGGCACTATGGAAGTTCAGCCGGTTGTTACTATAGAAAGCGATTTGCCGCCTCTGGCACTGGTTGTGGACGACTCAATTACAATGCGTCGAGTGACCCAGCGATTGCTGGAACGAAATAAAATGCGGGTCCTGACCGCAAAAGACGGCATAGAGGCTTTGGAAGTATTGCAAGACCATACGCCGGAGATCGTGATACTGGATATCGAAATGCCGCGAATGGATGGATACGAATTCGCGAGCATTGTGCGTAACAAGCCCGAAACGGCAGATATGCCCATCATTATGGTGACCTCCCGAACCGGAGAAAAACACCGTGCACGTGCGATTGAGCTCGGCATCAATGATTATCTGGGCAAGCCATATCAGGAGCACGAATTGCTCGATGCCATTCGCAATATCCTGGGCGATTTTAACGTAGACGACAAAGTGCGCGAACGTGACACGGTATCGTGATTAACAGGGATCAAGTATGGCGGTAATTGCCGAAGAACTTTACAGTCTGCTGGTGCCACTTGGTGAGGATCGCCTGATTGTGCCCAGAAGCTGTATCGCCGAGGTAATACGCTATACCTCAGCGCCTGTTGACGGTTCGCATGCGCCCTGGCTATACGGCATGACTCAGTGGGGTAAGCAGGACATTCCTATAGTTTCTTTTGAGACCTTGTGTGGGAAAAAGGCACCCGAGCTAAGTGGCCGCACCCGCGTAGTCGTGTTTCATCCGCTCGGCGTTGCTGCAGGCTGTCCCCCATACGGGCTGCTGTCCGAAGGATTTCCGCAAATGGTTAAGCTGAATCGTGAAGTTGTTGTGCTCGATGAAAGCTACCGCGTCCCGGACGATGTTCCCGTGGTGTGCCAGATAATTATGATCAAGGATCATGCGTTGATTCCGGATCTCGAATGGGTTGAGCGGAACATAGTTGCTGAGCTGGGTATCACTACCTAGTCCATCGCTCCCGTGCGGCGAGCTTGAATAAAGCAGGCTCGGCCAGGCATCATAGATCCCCTGCCAGATGCTGCAGCAAACTTATTGCGGTAACAGGCGCGGTTTCTGTCCTGAGTACGCGCGGACCCAGTGAGACCAGACTAAATCCGGCCCCAGCCGCTGCTATTTTTTCGGCCTGACTGAACCCGCCTTCCGGGCCGGTCAGCAATACTATGTCCTTTCCTGGATTGAGATGCTGGCCTATACCTGATTCACCATCAGGGTCGCACATGATGGCCTTAATCGAAGTGCTCTGATTCGTTCGGAATCTGTCAAGGCAATCAGCAAGCATTCGGGGCTCTTCAATCCCCGGAATTAAAACCCGACCTGATTGCTCGCAAGCGCTTATTGCGACGTTACGCCAGTGGCTGGTTTTCTTTGCGCCGCGTTTGGCATCCAGGCGCACCGTGCCGTGGTCGGTTAACACAGGTTGAATCGCAGTGACGCCAAGCTCTGTTGCCTTTTGCACAACGCTGTCCATGCGACTGCTCCTGCATAGCCCATGCCAGAGTGTGATGTTTAGAGAGGACTCTGTCGCCGGTTGTTGCGCGTTTCCTAGTGCAACAGTTACCCGGTTCTTTGAAGCACTCTGGATGCTTCCCTGAAACTCGTTACCAGAGCCATCGAACAATACCAAATGGTCGCCAGTGACCATGCGCAGCACCTGTGCGACATGGCGGGCGGCTGTGCCTGCCAGCTCAATAGTTGTTTCGGCCACCAGCTTGTGTGGCGAATAAATTCGTGTTGATCGCATAAGCGCACATCGTGCAACATGTGTGCGATTCTGACAACGTAGGGATTGTGCAGGTATCATCACTGGATGTTCAGACTGAATAATGCAACCGGCTTGATTGACAATGCCCGGCAGGTCGATTCGCCGAACTGTGATGATCGACCGGCTGCTTGCACCCCCAGTTTAATCGTCATTCACGGAATCTCGCTGCCTCCCGGAGAGTTTGGTGGGCCCCAAATTGATCAGTTCTTTACCAATTGCCTGCCCGCCGATGCACACCCTTATTTTGAAGCGATTGCTGGCGTGACGGTGTCGGCTCATTTCCTGATACGCAGAGATGGAGAACTGGTTCAGTACGTACCCATAAGCAAACGGGCGTGGCATGCGGGCGAATCCTGCTACGATGGAGTTGATTGCTGCAACGACTATTCTATTGGAATAGAACTTGAAGGCGAAGATCATGTGCCCTATGAGGATGCTCAGTATGATTGCCTCACGGAACTTGTTGGCGTATTACGCGCTGGAAATGCAGCGCTCGCGGATGCCAGAATTGTTGGCCATAGCGATATTGCGCCAGGTAGGAAGACTGATCCGGGAGAAGCTTTCGACTGGCAAGATCTTTACAGACGGCTTGCTAAAAAGTGATCATACGTTGCGGGCAAATACAGGGATCTAACGGGCAATGAATTTTTTGGCTTTATTCCTTGGGTTGGGTCTCGAACGGCTGCTTACCCATCTTTTCCATCTGCGTGAGTTTCACTGGCTTGACCCCGTATTCGACTGGGTTTTGCGCAATCAGCGTATAACCCAGCCTAATCTGGCTGTCGCAGTTGTGGCACTGGCTGTATTGGCCGTCGTCGTGCCTGTTGGTTTGGTTGAGTGGGCTTTGCAGGACAGACTCGCCCAATTACCCCAGTATGTATTTGCAGTCGTGGTGTTGCTCTTCTGCCTTGGGCCCCGAGACCTGGGTGAGGAAGTGAACGACTATTGCAAGGCGATCGAAGCCGGCGACGAGGACGAATATCGGCATATTGCCAACGAACTGCTTGAATGCATGCCCGAGGCCGGCCAGCCGGCGCCCGATGTGGAAGAGGCGATATATGCCCAGGCTAATAATCGTATTTTTGGCGTAGTGTTCTGGTTTGTCCTGCTGGGTCCGACAGGCGCCTGGTTATTCAGAGTGCTGGATTTGATGCAGCGGCGGGCTGCATATTTTGCCTGCCAGGACTCCGGCGAAGAACGCACAGGCGAGTGGCCGCAACTGGTACAGGCCATATTGCTGATGCACAGGTTGTTTGCCTGGATGCCGGCAAGATTATTGGCAGTCGGTTACATGCTTGCCGGGAGCTACGATGGCGCGCTGGCGGCCTGGAAAAAACTGTACACCGTGAGTTCGGCATTTTTTCCTGGTCCAAACGACCAATTACTCGGCGCCGTTGGCAAGGGTGCTGTGCCTGTAATCGACGAAGGTGATGTTATTGCCCGGGCGCGGATAGCGCGAGATCTTGTAAGTCGCACACTTTGGATGATCTGGTGTCCTGTGCTGGCGCTGCTGACGATCTATGATCTGATGCTTTAAAGGTAGTGGGTTGCCGGGCACTTCTCCGGCCAGAGGTTTTCCCCGTAAAACTATATGTCAGGATGGTTTCTCCGCTGGCGTTTCGCGCAACTTGCCACCAGTCCACAGTACTTCCGCGTCTTCACTGCTTACGTTTAACGATCTGGCGAGCACAAACAACAGATCCGATAGTCGGTTTAGATAGCTAACCGAATACTCGTTAACACTGGCCTCTTCTGCCAGTGAGATGACCCGCCGCTCCGCGCGCCTGCAAACCGTGCGGGCCAAATGGCAAGCCGCCGCCGCAGCATTACCGCCAGGCAAAATAAAATCTTTTAATGGCGGTAGCGTGGCATTAAGTTGGTCGAGAGCTACTTCCAGCTGATCTACATCGATAGCGGTAAGTACCGCAGTACCTGGTATGCAAAGCTCACCGCCCAGATCGAACAGTTTTTGTTGAACGCCGGCTAACAGTTGTGCCGGGCCTTCTGGGAGACCGCAAGCCTGGACCACTCCCAGGACGCTGTTCAGCTCGTCGACGGTGCCGTATGCCTCAACCCGGATGTCATCCTTCCGCACGCGCGCCCCATCGCCCAGCCCCGTGCTGCCGTCATCGCCAGTGCGGGTATAAATTTTGCTAAGTCGATTGGCCAATTTTCTATCCGGTTGCTGTAATTGTCGCTTGTCAGGTTAAACGACGCAGCAGCCCCACGCAAAGCTTATGCGGCCAAGAAACGCAGGCAAAAAAAACCCCGCTGGGTGAGCGGGGTATACGGGTTATTGTTGTTGTCGCGAATTCGGTTTCTGTTTCAGCGTACGGGCTGTGGTGGATTATTGTTATTTTAGTTACGGATCTTATTATTATTATTGTTGTATATTCTTTTTCTTGTTTCGTCCGTTATCTTCTGGCTTCGATGTCTGTTAATCAGATTTCGAATTGCCCTGCATCACAGAAACCTTTTTGTGCGCATGTATATATAAGCAAGTCCTGTGCCAACCTTGCTTTACTTGTATAAAAACAATAGGTTGTGAAATTCGGTTTAAATGCTTTGATAGCACGATTTTCGATCCTGTAAATAGTTTCGACACTGCATACAAGGTGAAATTCCTTCTCAAACCCGATATAAGCCATTGCTGCTGCGGCCAATGCAAGTCCCACTTGGAGCTATTTAGGGCGCTAATATCGGCGCAGAGCAACGCGCTCGCACCAGTTTGCTGTGGAAAAGCGGTGCATAGCTTGGGTTTTTATCCCACTCATGCAATTTAGTGTAAGTTTTTCCGACATATGATGCAGTGCATTGCTTTTACTAGGGTTGCAGTCGAAAGGCTGTCCACGCACCCGGCTTCGGAGGCTTGTCACCCGCCAGCTCCAGAGGCCTTTCCCAACGGCCGCGGTCATGCAGTCTGGCCTGGCCTCTGACCCAGAGTTCTGCGGCACTAACCCATATTCGGTAGCCGCCCCAGAACGGTGGTCTGGGGATCTGCATAATCCCTGAGTCCATCGCCAGGTTGCTCAGCTTGCGAGCTGTGGCGGCATGTTTGTTGAGTAGCATCTGCCGCGATTTTACAGGTTGACTCTGATTGCTGGCCCAAGCGCCGATCTGGCTCTCCTTGTCTCTGCTGGCAAAATAGGCATCGCTTTCTTCTGCGGGCGACGGCAGTGCAAGGCCCTCTATGCGCACCTGGCGATTCATGTCATCCCAGTGAAATACGGCGGCCACGCGATTTATAGCCTGGATAGCCAGGCCCTTGGAAGAGTCATAATTAGTATAGAAAATCAGGTAGCCCGGATCGGCCACTATGTCTTTGCACAGCACTATCCGTGCCGCCGGCTTACCGTCAGCATCTACGGTCGCCAGCGTCATTGCATCCGGATTGGGCAGGCCGCCATCGGCCACGGCATCCTTGAGCCACTTGCATATGAAAGGCATTGGGCTGTCGGGTAATGATTCGGGTAGTTGTTCCATCACAATTGAGTCTTTAAATTAAAGCCGGAAATCGATAACCGAGCGAATACTCTCGCCTTCGTGCATCAAATCAAAGGCCTTATTGATATCTGCAAGCGGCAGGACATGAGTAACCATTTCATCAACCTTGATTTCACCCGCCAGATATCGATCGACGTACCCGGGCAATTCCGAGCGTCCCCTGACGCCCCCAAATGCCGAGCCGCGCCATACACGACCGGTAACCAGCTGGAATGGACGTGTTGAAATCTCCTCGCCCGCACCGGCAACCCCAATGATGACGGACTCGCCCCAGCCTTTGTGGCAGCATTCTAAGGCGGCGCGCATTAGCTTCACATTGCCGATGCACTCGAAGGAATAATCTACGCCACCGTCCGTTAATTCGACGATGACATCCTGAATAGGGGCATCATATTCGGACGGATTCACACAGTCGGTTGCCCCCAGTTGCCGTGCCATCTCGAATTTGTCCGGATTAATATCAATACCGATGATCCGCTCGGCCCCAGCCATAACCGCACCCTGAATGACGCTTAGCCCGATGCCACCCAGACCAAATACGCCGACGGTGGCGCCTGCTTCGACCTTGGCCGTATTAAGCACGGCACCGATGCCCGTCGTTATGCCGCAGCCTAAGAGGCATACTTTATCCAGCGGTGCCGCCGGATTAATCTTCGCCAGCGCTATCTCAGGCACCACCGTGTACTGGGAGAAGGTTGACGTGCCCATGTAGTGGAAAATTGCTTTGCCACCCGCTGAAAAGCGACTGGTGCCGTCGGGCATCAGGCCCTGCCCCTGCGTGAGCCTGATGGCCTGACACAGGTTAGTCTTGCCGGATTTGCAGAATTTGCACTCTCGACACTCGGCAGTATACAAAGGAATAACATGATCGCCTGGTTTCAGATTGCTAACGTTTGCGCCAGTTTCAACTACTATACCGCCGCCCTCGTGCCCTAAAATTGCGGGGAAAAGGCCTTCAGGATCTGCGCCAGACAGCGTAAATGCATCGGTGTGGCAAACGCCGGTAGCAACCATTTCGACAAGCACTTCGCCTGCGCGCGGGCCTTCTACATCGATGGTTTCAATTTCGAGGGGTTTGCCTGCTTCCCACGCTACTGCCGCAAGTGCTTTCATCCGGGTTCTCCATAATTGCCTGGTGACATATCGCCTGGCTATTCCTAAAAGACTATTGTAGCTGCTGATTCATACAGGGCTACTCATTTTCAGCCCGCTAAGTCTTACTTTGGCTTGCGACTGTGTTCCGGACTCTGTAAAACACCCGTTGTTTTAGGCATGAAAATTCCACCGATGGATCTTCACGATTTACGCAAACGACTGAACGAACTGGATCGGCAGCTGATAGAGCTGATTGCCGAGCGTCAATCTGTGGTTGAAAAGGTCGGCGAGCATAAACGCGCTGCGGGTCAGGCGACCCGCGACTACGCGCGGGAAAAGCAGGTGCTCGACAGGGTTAGAGCCGGCGCCGAGGAACTGGGCATAGCGCCCGATGTCGCGGAACAGGTAATGCGCTTGCTAATCCTGACATCGCTGACCAGGCAGGAGCGAGCTCGCGTTCGTGCTGAAGGCCAGGGAGACGGGCAGAAAGCGCTGGTGATTGGCGGTGGCGGCAAGATGGGACGATGGTTTGCCGACTTTCTGGATTCGCAAGGTTACGCCGTCACGATTGCCGATCCGGTGAATACGGTGGAGGGTTTTCCCTGTGTGCGAGACTGGCGCACCATTTCTGACAGCTTTGCTGTAACGGTAGTCGCGGCGCCATTAACGGTATCTGCTGATATTCTGGAAGAGATGGCGGAGCGTGGTCACGCGGGGCTGATTTTTGATATTGGTTCGTTGAAAACACCTCTGGTCGCGGCATTGCGCAAGCTTGCTGCAGCCGGTGCCAGGGTCACTTCCCTGCATCCCATGTTTGGTCCGGATGTCGAGCTGTTGTCTGGCAAGCATGTGTTGTTTCTGGATGCGGGCTGCGCAGAGGCGACTAGCGCTGCGCGGGCGCTGTTCGATTCGACCATGGCGCAGCAGACGGAAATGGAACTTGAGGAGCATGACCGGCTTATTGCTTACGTTCTCGGCCTTTCCCATGTTCTTAACATCGCATTTTTCGGGGTACTTGCCGGCAGTGGTGAATCGGTTCCGCGTTTAGCGGACCTTTCCAGTACCACGTTTGATGCGCAGTTAGCTGTTGCGTCTAAAGTTGCACGGGAGAATCCGCAGCTATATTTTGAAATACAGTCGCTCAATAAATTTGGCCTTGAGCCATTGGAAGCCCTGATGGGATCCTTGCAGACAATTATCGACTGTGTTCGGGCTGGCGATGAAGCGGCGTTCGTTAGCCTGATGGAACGGGGTCGTCTGTACCTCGAGGCTAGACGCTAAGCGCACGCGCGTGCATAGCTATGCGTCCGTCTTATCTGGCAAGTTGCTAACCTTGTGTGCAGCTGAAGCGTAATGAAATAGTGGGCTGCCGCCCCGCTATTGATATTTGCCCGGGCCAGTCAGGCGAGAAACAGTTCGCGCAACGCTATTGGTTCAGGCAAAACCGCACAATGGAGAGGTTTCTCCCGAATGAATGTGACAGCGGAATTGCGATTGTGGAAGAATGGCAACCCTCTAGATCATGGAATGTGATGGATCACTACGACTCAAACGGTTTTCGCAGTAACGTTGGCATCATCCTTACCCGGGATGATGACTGCCTGTTGCTGGGCGGCAGGGTGGGTCAGGCGGGCTGGCAGTTTCCCCAGGGCGGCATTCAGGTAGATGAAACACCATTGGATGCGATGTACAGGGAACTGGAAGAAGAAACGGGGCTGTTCCCTGCCGATGTGAAGCTATTGGGGCAAACTCAGGACTGGCTCCATTACTGCCTGCCCGAGCGATACATTCGGCATGACCGTAAGCCGGTTTGTATAGGGCAAAAACAACGTTGGTTCCTGCTGCGGATGGTTGCCTCGGAACATTCATTAGTTGCCGATAGAACGGACACCCCGGAATTCGACCGATGGCGATGGGTTGATTACTGGCGTCCGGTTAAGGAAGTCATTTATTTTAAACGCCAGGTTTATGTCAGCGCATTGGCGGAACTCGCGCCGCTGCTATTTTCCAATGAGATTCCTCCGCAGCCGCGGTGGTGGCCTGCCGAATGGCTTGCTGATCCTCATCAGCCGGCTTGAATAACAGATTACGCGGTATGAATCCTAAAGTCGTTGTTACCAGTCAGAGTGAGCAGTTCAGGTACATCCTATGGGCGGGCATCGCCGGCCTGGTCATAGTGACAGGCCTCATCAGTTACGAAGTGGGCCAGAATCGTGCCGGATTTAGTCGAATTGATGCACAGGAAAATGTTACTCGCCTGGAAAGCGAGAACAGTGACTTGGTTAAAGAGAACAAAAAGCTAAGCGAGCATATCGCAGTACTCGAGACCTCCGTTAAGGTTGATCGCGAAGCGTACCGCAAGGTCGAAAATCAGTTGGTTGACCTGCAGAGTCGTATTCTAGAGCAGCAGGAGAATATTGAATTTTATAAGGGCATCGTCAACGAGAATGACGGTACCGGACTGCGCATACAGGATTTTCGAATCTCACAAGGATTGGGTGAGCGAGAATTCGATTTGCGGCTGGTTTTGGCACAGGCTTTTCGCAGCACCAAGCTTGTATCCGGGCAGGTAGAGATGGTCGTTGAAGGTTTGCAGGAGGGCGAACCGGTGAGGTTGGCTTTGCAGGATTTGGTTTCGAATGACGCTTCCGGGAAGCTGGGCTACTCGTTTCGTTATTTTCAGGATTTGAAAGCTGAAGTGGTGATTCCGCCGGATTTCGTCCCCGAGCGCGTTCATGTCATAGTCCGTTTTAAGGGGAAAAACTCTAAAACTGTGGAAGACTTCTTCGTTTGGAATGTTAAATCCGGCTAGATTGTGATTTAAGGTGCTGCTAATGCAGCGATATGGTTTAACGTTCCGTTGTGATGCAGCGCAACAATACTGCCCTATTAGGCGCAGGAGACAGCAAATGTTTGGCAAAAAAGGGCTTAAGCCCAACTCAATTCAGACCCTGATCGGCGAAAGCGCGCGCATTGAGGGCAACCTGTTGTTCGATGGCGGCTGTCATGTTGATGGTGTTGTTCACGGCAATGTTGCCGGCAGCAGTGATTCCGACGCCTTCCTGAGTGTCAGTCAGCAAGGTAGCGTTCAGGGCGATGTGGATGTGCCGCGTTTGGCGCTAAGCGGCACGGTTGAGGGCAATGTCGTGGTCAGCGATCGTGCTGAATTTGGTCCTACCGCCCGGGTGAACG
>Ga0316191_10004585_pt1 | contig 10334 bp, 6 predicted proteins | sample Eddworburr2cm_MG_FD_204928 | JGI IMG/M metagenome (GOLD analysis project Ga0316191, IMG submission 204928) | Coastal sediment microbial communities from Maine, United States - Eddy worm burrow 2 cm | ecosystem: Environmental > Aquatic > Marine > Coastal > Sediment | place: USA: Maine | collected... | reverse complement strand
CCCGTAACCACGCATCAATCACGGCAACGGTCTCCTCAGATAAAATGCCCACGGCGGCGTGAAGTTGTAAATATGCCATCGCATGTCTTGCCAAAGCATCCGCATACCGTTGTTTCGCTGAGGCCAATCTTTCTTCAGCATCAAGGGCTTCAACAATATTACGCAACCCAACCTGATAACCATCTTCAGCAGCTTTTTTCTCTGTGGTGGCACTTTTGACTGCCGCTTCAAGTGCTTGAATTTCTGAGGCCGTACTTTGTAGGCTCAACCATGCATTTTGCGTATTCAGTTGCGAAACGCGTTTGGCTTCCTGTAGCTCGAATTCAGCACTCACTTTTTGATGCGTGGTTTTGCGTAATGCGGCCCATGTTCCTCCACCAGCAAATAATGGCATGGATATTTCAATGCCAATGGCACTTGCATCCAAGGTTGAGCCTCCAAATGAACCATCAGAGCTTACATTGTGCTCTAATCCTGCCACAAAGTTAATTTTAGGCGCAGCTCCACCCTTTGCTTGTAGATTGGTCATTTCAGCCAAATCCAAAGCCTTTTGACTGAGTAAAACTTCTAGGGAAGATTTTTGTGATAGATTCAACCAAAGCTCTTCATCATCAGGATCTGCCTTGAGTGGCACAACATGCTCTTTTATTCGGATGGTGGTGCTGATGTTTTTACCCACTAGAGAACTCAATTGGCTTTCTGCATTGCGCAAGATTTGACTTGCATAAATTCGTCCAGACTTTGCCAAATCACGTCGACTGTTGGCAGATAGTGATTCATTCACAGATAAGGTACCCACATCAAACGCGGCTTGCGCTTGCAGGGCCAATCGACTCATCGCTTTTTCACCAGCTTCAGCAGACAAAAATGCTGCTTTCGCTCGCATCACATCCAACCAAGCTGCAGCAACTTGTAGTGTGGTTTGTTGACTTAACATCTGCAATTTCAGTTCACCTGTTTCACTGGATAAACTTCCTTGTTCAAAGGCTGCCCAACTTTCAAGGTCAAACAAAGGTTGAAATAGCGTGATACCATAAGTTTTCTCACGGTTGCGAATGGTGGGTTTCATAAATGCATTGGGGTTATCAAATGAAAAATTCTGATTCTTTTGCGTGTACGAACCATGCGCAGCAATGCGTGGCAGAATGAATGCTCTACCCACAGTTGCATCTTCAGCAGAAGCATCCCGATTTGCTCTAGCAGCCTGCAATTTCGGTGCATGACTCAAGGCAATCGAAACGGCATCAGCCAAGTTTACCTTTTCAATCTCCACAGCATAAGCTGAACCTGTACCCAGCAGCAAAACACATCCTGAAAGAAATGAAATCCCAATTCGATTAAGCTTCATGACTAGCTCCTTTTGTACGCCACGTTCTGAAACGCTCTATGCCCGATTCCAGAAGCGAATATGCTGATGGCACAACAACCAGTGTAAGTAATGTCGAAGAAACCATGCCCCCAATCACCGCTACGGACATAGGAATGGTCATCTCACTGCCCTGCCCCAATCCTAAGGCCGCTGGCAGCAAAGAGAAAATAATGGTTAGTGAAGTCATCAAGACAGGTCGCATCCGAATCGGACAGGCTTCTGAGAGGGCCTCATGAATACTTTTTCCTTCTCTTCGATACTGATTGGTCAAATCAACCAACAGAATTGAGTTTTTGGCCACCAGCCCCACAAGCAATACCAAACCAATCATGGAGAAAATATTCAACGTTTCGCCCGCAATCACCAAGGCTGCAATGCCCCCGATAATCGCCATGGGTTGTGCCAACATCAGCACCCAGGGTTGGGCAAAGGAATTAAACTGACTGGCCAGCACCATAAAGATCAAAAGCATGGCAATGGTAAATGCAAACAACATATTCTTGGCCGTTTTGCCAAATTCGGCTGCCTGACCTGTCAAGATGATGCTGTAGCCTGGAGGTAATATCTCATCAGCATGAAACTTTACCGCATCCACAGCACTGCCCAGAGGCATTGAAGGTGTAGAATAAAACATACCGGAAAAACGCAAATCCATTTTTTGTATCACCGCTGGCCCAAGCTCACGTTGCCATGAGGCGATGGTATCTAGACGAATCTTTTCCCCAGTGTTCGAGTACACATAAATTTTACTCAAATCAGCAGGCTGTTGAAGTTGTTCATCGCTGACTTTAAGACGCACATTGTAGCGATTACCATCACCTGGCTCATCATTGTATTTGGCAATATCAATTCCGCCTGCCAGAACACCGATAGTCTGGGCGATATCCACCGCTGAAATACCCAAATCACGCGCCCGTTGTCTATCCACATGAATGTTGACCTGAGGTAAATCCAACTGCAAATCCAAATCCAAATTGCCCAACCCCTCAATGTCATCAAGTCTCTGTTTGAGCTCATGGGATAACCTAGCGACTTCATTTAAATTCGGGCCTGTCAGAGAAAACTGCATCGGCTCACCACGTTGACCCCCGCCCACAATGGAAACCTTCATGGCAAAGCCGTTGATACCCGCTATTTGATTAATCTTTTGCTGAATTTCAGGTAAGATTTCCCATTGTTTACGTTTGCGTTCTGATTTGTGTTTTAGGCCAACATAGATGGTGCCCTGATTCACTTGCCCAAGTTGGCCTGAACCAACGGTTGAAAAATAACTCACAATGTCAGGGTCTTGTTCAAGTATGGCTTCCACCTCAAGTAAGCGCTTTTGGGTGTCTGTAATCGAGCCACCCAGCGGTGCTTTAAAAAGTACAATAAAGCGGCCTTCATCTTCATCTGGTACAAAGCCCTTACCAATCACGCCAAACAACATGGTGCTGGCAATAAATATCGCAAATGCACCCATCAATACTTTCCAGCGATGATTTAAACACACAGCTAAAACACGACGGTAACCACTATCAAGTCGATTAAATCCTCGATCAAACCATTGATAGATAGCCCCATGATTTTCTTCAACTGTCATATACCGAGAACACAGCATTGGAATCAACGTAAGTGCCACAAACAATGACGTTAGAACCCCAAAAGAAACAATCACGGCAAATGCATTAAAGAAACGCCCTATCATACCATCCATAAATATCACAGGCGCAAAAATCGCTACAATACTCAAGCTTGCGGCAACTACCGCAAAGGTCACTTCCCGGCTCCCTGCCAAAGCAGCACTTTTGGCATCGGTCTCCAAACCTTGTTCCCGATGACGATAGATGTTTTCCAAGACCACAATCGCATCGTCAACCACAATCCCAATCAACAACAACAAAGCCAGCAGTGTCATCAGATTTAAAGTAAACCCGAACGAATCAGCCACCATAATGGCTGCTAGCATCGACACGGGAATTGACGTTGCCACAATCAGGGTAGCTCTAAAGTTTTTGAGGAACACCAACACCACCACAAAAGCCAAAAGCACCGATTCAAATAAATGCTCAATCAACCCATCGACAATACCTTGAATAATATCAGCGTCATTGGAAGCAATTCCAATGTGAATACCTGGTGGTAATGCAGGGATAATCTCTTCATCCAAGCGTTTGCGCACTTCATCCACAATCGCCACAACATTGGCACCACTGACTTTAATAATACCCAAACCAACCGCAGGCTCACCATTAAAGCTGGCCAGTTGCCTGAAATCAGCAAGCCCATCCTCTACATCAGCCAAGTCTTTCAGTTTGATAAGGTTGCCACCCACCGCACGAACCACCATGTTTTTCAAGGATTCAATGCTGTGAAACTCCAAGTCCAGCTTAATCATATACTCGCGTTTATCGCCAGTGAGAAAGCCACCTGGAAATTGAATGTGCTCGCGTTGAAATGCACCCATCACTTCCGCAATACTCACGCCGAAACTTTGCAATCTATCCATATCAAGATTTACACGAATGGTGCGTTTGCGCTCCCCTGCAATTTGCACTTCACCCACACCATTGATGTTTTCCAAACGTTTTTTCACCACATTGCGAGCAAACATATTCAACTGTTGCAGGGTGCGGTCACCGGTGATGGAAAGCCATAACACTGGAGAAGCGCCAATTTCCAGCTTGGCGACCACGGGTTGCTCAATGCCTTTGGGCAAATCACGCAGCACCTGATTTACTTTGGCTTGCACCTCATTAAATGCCACATCAATGTTTTTCTTGAGTTCGAATTGGACTGTCACCACCGATACACCTGGAGATGAAAAGGAAATCACATGTTCGATACCCGGTACACTATTCACCTTCTCTTCAATTAAGGTGGTCATGGAGGCATTCACTACATCAGGATTAGCACCAACTTGTACCGTGGTGATGGAAATCATGGGAATATCAACAGCCGGAAAGCGATCTACACCGATATTGTTGTAACTCACAATACCAAACAAGACCAGTAGGCCAGACATCATCCATGCGAGTACATGCCTATGTATGGAGAGTTCAGGCAAATTCATTGTGCAACCCCTTGAACTTGAACCAACGCCCCATCACTCAAAAAACTGGCTCCCGTAGCTGCCAGAGTTTCATCAGCACTCAAACCTTCAACAATCTCAATAAAGCCGTCTTTGTTGATACCTATCTTCACAGGCTTCATTTTGGCTACCTCGCCTTCAATGACATATACCACTTCGCCATTGGGCCGTAATACGATGCACTCCTCGGGCACCACAACGGCTTGTTCATGGGTAGCCATCACAATTTCCGTGATGACGCTGCCTCCGGGGTTCCAACCTGCTGACTGATCTATATTAATGCGCGCTGCAAAAGCATTAGATTGAGAACCAATCATGGGTGATAGCTCAGATATGGTTGCTTCCACCACATCTTCCCGCCCTGCCCTGTGCATGCGAACGGGTAGCCCGACGGTTACATCATCAATTTTGGTTTCAGGAATAATAATGGACACCACCAGATGTTTATGGGTGACCAATTGAAACATCGGTTTACCTACACCAATATAATCGCCAGCTGCTACAAAACGCTGTTGGATGGTGCCCGCCATAGGTGCTTTAACATAACTACGCGCCAAATTGTTTTTGGCCTGACTGTATTGTGCCTGTGCAGCGTTCACTGCCTTTTGCAGATTAGAAAATTCAGCCTCTGCCTGGTCTAAAATGGTTGTCGAAATAAACTTGTCTGCCGCTAAGGTACGATAACGCTCAACCTGACGTGCTTGGGTATCATACTGTGTTTCCACCCTGTCCAGATTGGCTTTTGCTGTGTCAACGGCAAGTTTCACATCGTTGGTATCCAGCCTTGCAAGCACATCTCCCTTCTTCACTGCATCACCTGCATCCACCAACACTTTCTTTACACGTGCAGGGATTTCAGCTGCAACCATGGCACTTGACGGGTCTAGTACTCTGCCCAGCACCTGCTCTGTAATTTCCATATCTCGCAACGAACTTTTTGCCGTTTTAATTTTAACCGCTCGCACAGTACTTGCTTGCTTCTCAACTGTGGGCGTTTGGTTATCTTCTTGTACGGCTTCTTCGCTGCTACATCCAGCCATAGATAATATTAGACCCAACACAATCATTCGTTTCATGCTTTTTCTCCACCGGACACCAGTCCATTTAAAAGTAATTCAAATAATTTGTTACCTGTTTCTGCTTGATCTTGAAATGAGCCCTCAGGGAAATATTGTAATGCAGGCCAAGCCTGAAAAAGAAACACATTTAACCCTACCAAAGCAATCACCATATGATCCAAATCCATTTCCTTCTTCAGCACTCCACTTTCTTGTGCTTTACCCACCAATGCCTGCAGCATTGTAAAGTGACCACTAAACACATCCTGTGCCAAAGCACGACAACGATCGCTACTGCCATCAAGCAATTCCCTAAGCACCAGTTTGGCAATCTGAGGTTTTTGATTGAGATGCTCCAAATGTGCTTTAGAAAATGAAGAAATCTGCTCAATGGTCGATGATTCATCCTGCCCAAAACTATTGAGCAACTCGTTCATTTCCTGCATAGAATTTTTAATTACAGCGAAATATAAATCTTCTTTTGAACTAAAGTGATGGTAAACATTGGCTTTGGACACTTCTGCAGCCTTAGCAATATCCTGCACAGATACCCCATGGTATCCATGCTCTGCAAATAGGGCTTCTGCTGCATCAAGGATTTTTTGAGCGCCGACTCCCCATGATTCCAGACTTGAATTTGTGACTGTTTCTTCCAATAAAAACTCCTTACAAAGCTTGACTGACCGAACGGTCGGTAGAACAATAGAGTCCTCAAAGTAAATTGCAATAGCATCCGACAAACTTTCAGTCACACTGTTGTTGAACCATGTCGGCATGATGGTAAGCTATTGTTTATTGTGTTATTTTGTCTGAGAAAGGTTTGGTGAGTGAAGATGATACAGGGGCTCAATGTATAAGAGGAGTTGCACATGAAAGGGCAAATCTTAAATAGGTTTTTGTGGATGCTTGCAGCCTCTTTGTTGCTTATATCATGTGAACAAGACGCCAACTCAACATGGCCAGGTTATGTAGAAGGTAATTATATTGATGTGGCGGCCGAGGTTGGAGGTAAACTCACCTCGTTGAATGTCCAGAAAGGTCAGAGTGTAGAAAAAGATGCAAACCTGTACTCCTTAGATGAAAACCCGGAACGCCTAGAGTTTGTGCAAATCCAAGCTCACCTCGATGCACTTCAAGAGAAAATCAAAGAAGCAAACGCACAAATGAAGCTTGCTGGCCAAGAGTTGGCGCGTATTCAAAGGCTTGCAAAAGAGGATTACTCCAGCATGGCCGCACTTGATGCTGCCAAAGCCTCTAAAGTAGCTGCCCAAGCCCGCGTGGCTTTCGCCAAAGCAGAATATGCGGCACAACAGGCGGGCCTAGAACGCATCAACTGGATTCTTAGTCGCAAGCATCAGAAAGCAACTGAGGCAGCGATAGTTGAAGATATATGGTTTGAGGTTGGTGAATGGATAGCGCCCGGTAAACCTGTGTTAAGACTTCGTGCCAAAGAGAGTGTGCGACTACGCTTTTTTGTACCTGAAACTGCAATAGCCTCGCTCACCATAGGTGAACAGGTTCAAATCAGTATTGATGGTATGTCTCCGTTTACCGCCACCATTGAGGCCGTTGCTGAAGAACCAGAATTTACGCCTCCTGTACTTTATGCGGAAGGCGCACGGGGAAACCTTGTTTTCTGGGTGGAGGCAAAACCTGAGTCTAGCGTAGCAAGTGCATTACATCCTGGCTTACCCATTGAAGTTTCAAGCAGATGAAAGCAATCGATGTTCGAGGGTTAAATAAGGCATTTGACGGTAAGCCCATCGTTCGCAACCTGGATTTATCCATCAATTTAGGTGAAATATTTGCTTTTCTTGGCCCCAATGGCAGTGGCAAGACCACCACCATGCGCATGATTTCTGGGCTATTGACTGCCGACTCTGGTGAGGGTACTTGCTTTGGTTTGGATGTACGCCGAGATCATGAAGAAATTCGATATCAAATTGGGTATATGTCTCAGTATTTCAGTTTGTATGAAGATTTGACTGTGGAAGAAAACCTCATTTTTACCGCCCGGGCTTACGGCGTCAGTCATGTCAAAGCAGAAGTGGAAAAAATGATTTCGCGATTCTCTCTGCAAACCTATGCAAAACAGCTCTCAGGCACCCTTTCAGGCGGGTGGAAACAACGACTATCACTTGCATGTGCACTGTTACATGAGCCAAAATTACTCATGCTTGATGAACCCACAAGTGGTGTGGATCCCGAATCCCGCAACTTCTTCTGGGATGCGATTCAGGCTGAAGCCGCCGCAGGAATCACTGTGATGGTCAGCACCCACTATCTTGATGAAGTCATGCAATATGCCAATCGCTTGGCCTATATTTTGCGCGGCAGCCTGCTGGTGCACGGTTCACCCCTTGAGGTCATTCAAAATTCAGGATTAAAAGCGCTTCGTATTTCGCAAGGCAAACATAACCTTCTGCAAGCAGCCAGAAATCATCCGGCTGTGTTGTACGCAACCCTGACCACAGATGGATTGCTGCTTATTGGAGAAGGAGCAGGTGAGCTTGAGCGCATTGCAAACGATATCGCACCAGATTACGCCATAGAGACTGTTCAGCCTCGATTGGAAGAGGTGTTTCTGCATCTGGCCAGGGGACAATCATGAAAACATCCGTATGGGGAAGACTGGGTGCGATGATTGCCAAAGAGTTCATTCAAATGCGCCGCGATCGTATGACCTTTGCCATGATGATTGGCATCCCTTTGATTCAATTGATGCTGTTCGGCTATGCCATCAACAATGACCCTAAAGATTTGCCTTCTGCCGTGGTAGTGCATACCCAAAGTGAAGCGACCCGATCTATCCTTTCAACCATGTCTCATACCGGTTACTTTAGTTTTCTTCCTGAGCTGATTTCACAAAAAGAAGCAGATACCCTAATGAAAGATGGACGGGTTCAATTTGTGATACAATTTCCGTCAGATTTTGAACGCAAACTTCAACGTGGTGAGCGACCCGCCTTATTGGTGGAAGCCGATGCCACCGACCCTGTAACCACAGGCAATGCGTTGGCAGCCCTAGCGAATCTACCAAAACTTGCCTTGAAAGGTCAGGGCTTCGCTTTGTCACCAGACCCGTTTGAAGTCCGTCTGCATAGGCGCTATAACCCCGAAGCGATTAGTCAGTACAATATTGTACCCGGTTTAATGGGCGTCATCCTAACCATGACTATGGTGCTGGTGACGGCAGTGGCCATCACCAGAGAACGTGAGCGGGGAACCATGGAGTATCTGTTGGTGACACCCATTCGTCCGCTTGAAGTGATGGTGGGTAAAATCGTGCCTTATATCTTACTGGGTTATATTCAGGTGTTGCTGATTCTGATTGCTGCAGCCTACCTCTTTCATGTGCCCATGCGCGGTAGTGTCTCTTTGGTTCTACTCCTTATTCTCCCCTTTATTGCCGCCAATCTTGGGCTTGGCATCACCTTTTCCACTATGGCCAAGAATCAACTACAGGCAATGCAGATGAGCTTCTTCTTCTTCCTGCCCTCCATCATGCTTTCTGGCTTTATGTTCCCGTTTAGAGGTATGCCCGACTGGGCGCAAGCCATTGGAGAAGTGCTACCTTTAACGCACTTCTTGCGCATTATTCGTGGCATTCTACTTAAAGATGCTCAGATGTTGGATGTATTACCCGAACTTTGGCCGATTCTGGCCTTTTTAGTGGGTTCTCTGCTGATTGCTGCTATCCGTTATAAACCCACACTTGAATAGTACGCGTTTGATTTGGTCCTCAAGTCTCAACAATGAAAAACGCCACCAATTGTCTGAACTATTGTTGAAAAAGGTTTGATTTACGCCACATAAGCATAGGTTTAATTTTCAAGTCTAAACCCAAGGGGAATGTTATGCTCTCAATGAACCCTGCAACCGATGAGTTAATTCAAGCCTATGAAGTCCAATCCGACCATCAGGCTACTGCCATCACCAATACTGCCCACACAGCTTACTTAAATTGGCGGGATGTCCCTATCAGTGAGCGTGCGAAACTGATGCAACGTGTTGTAAAGTTACTGCGCGAAAACAGTGCTACCTACGGTCAACTTATCAGCAATGAAATGGGCAAAATCTTCAAAGAGGCGGAAGCCGAAGTGAAGAAGTGTGCACTGGTTTGCGATTATTATACCCAGCAAGCACCCGTGATGTTAGCTGATGAGGAAGTAACCACTGAGGCCAATCATAGTTTTATCAGTTACCAGCCCTTAGGTGTTGTGCTGGCGGTGATGCCATGGAACTTTCCATTCTGGCAGGTGTTCCGCTTTGCAGCACCTGCTTTGATGGCAGGCAATACATGTTTACTCAAACACGCCAGTAATGTTTGTGGCTGTGCACTTGCCATCGAACAGTTGTTTCGAGATGCAGGATTCCCCGAAGATGTTTTTCGTAGCCTGTTGATTGCCTCTACTCAGGTGGAAAAGGTGATTGCGCATCCCTATGTGCGAGCAGTCACGCTGACGGGCAGCTCTGAAGCAGGAAAAGCAGTAGCCTCAGCTGCAGGAGCCCACCTGAAAAAGAGCGTACTGGAGTTAGGTGGTAGTGATGCATATCTGATTCTGGCGGATGCTGATTTGGATGTCGCAGTGGATGCATGTGTAAAAAGCCGCATTATCAATGCAGGGCAAAGCTGTATCGCTGCCAAACGCTTTATCGTGGTCGATGAGGTTTATGAAGCATTTCTCCAACGTTTCACAACCCGCATGCAAACATTGGTGATGGGCAATCCCATGGCTGAAGACAGTGATATCGGCCCTTTAGCCAGTAAAAAGTTTCGCGAATCTCTTCATGCACAAGTGCTTTCATCGATTCAAGCGGGAGCCGAATGCACATT
>Ga0316191_10004584_pt1 | contig 10335 bp, 9 predicted proteins | sample Eddworburr2cm_MG_FD_204928 | JGI IMG/M metagenome (GOLD analysis project Ga0316191, IMG submission 204928) | Coastal sediment microbial communities from Maine, United States - Eddy worm burrow 2 cm | ecosystem: Environmental > Aquatic > Marine > Coastal > Sediment | place: USA: Maine | collected... | reverse complement strand
CATAGAGCGATGCACCAATAACCCTGAGGGTTTATTGACTGCCACCAAATCATCATCCTGGTAGAGGATTTCTAAGGAGTATGATTGTTCTAATAAATTGGACACAATAGCAATCAAACAAACATACACAATGAAGGCAACACTTCTTCTTCAGTGGTTGCCATATAAACACCTTGGGCATAACATATATATAGCGAGTTTCTCCATTGGAGATGAACGATGAACAAGAAAATTCCTTTAAAACGCGCAGTGACTTTACCCATGCTGATTCTTTATGGCTTAGGAACCATTATTGGCGCAGGCATTTTTGTGCTTATCGGCGAAGTTGCAGGTATCGCAGGCATCTACACACCCATTGCCTTCTTCATTGCTGCCATCGTTTCAGGATTAACCGCATTTTCTTATGCAGAACTATCATCACGTTTCCCTAAAAGTGCTGGAGAAGCAGTGTATCTTGAGGAAACATTTCATCAGCGTTGGGTATCTGGGGTTGCTGGCTTTAGTATCACGATTATTGGCATAGTCTCAGCAGCGACCATCACCAAAGGCTCAGTAGGTTATCTCCAAATCTTTTTCGATTTGCCTTCATGGCTAATCAGCACGCTTCTCGTCACAGGTCTCACCTTGCTTGCGATATGGGGTATCAGTGAATCAGTAAAAGTAGCAGCAATGACCACTAGCATTAGTACCACTGCCCTTTTACTCATCATTATCATCAATATGGATAGCTTGATGACTATACCGACACGTTTACCTGAACTTATTCCTCCTGCAGACCTCAATATGACAGGGCTGATTATTTTGGGGGCATTTGTTGCGTTTTATGCATTCATTGGTTTTGAAGATATGATTAATATTGCTGAGGAGGTAGTAGACCCACGTACCAATATGCCCAAAGCCATCGCAATCGCTCTGGTTATCACTACCCTGCTTTATGTGCTCGTGACACTCACGGCTGTACTTTCAGTGCCAATCGAAACCTTAGCAACAAGCCAGGCACCCTTGGTCACACTCATAGGGGAAAGTCCTGAATATGTAAAAGTTTTGATTGGTATTGTAAGTATTTTAGCCGTAGCCGATGGCATTCTTATTCAAGTAATTAAAACTTCACGTATTCTCTTTGGTTTAAGTAACCAGGGTATGATTCCTGCATTTTTCTCCTCTGTTCACCCGAAAACAAGGACGCCAATATTTTCAACCGTCTGCGTTGCAACCGTGGTCTTATCCCTAGCTATAGCATTTCCTCTGTTAGGTCTTGCTCAGTTCACCAGTTTCTTGACCCTATCTGTCTTTGCTGCTGTAAACTTCTCACTATGGCGACTAAAGGTCCGCCGGGAAACGCAACCAGCCGAATACCTTAACCTTCCTCTTTGGGCACCAATCACTGCATTTCTTCTTTCTACGGTCTTTATTGGTTACCAGCTCATTTACCTCTTTAATCATTGAAGAAGTATCCAAAATAAAGCATCGTTGGAACATATACTGTTAAGGAACAACTAAAACCTATGAGTGAACAACACAATAGCGACCCAATGCATGGGATCACACTAAAAATGATTCTTGAGCAGCTGGTCTCCTACTACGGCTGGGGTGAGCTTGGCATTCATGTCAAAATCCGCTGTTTCAACAACAACCCATCCATCAAATCCAGTTTAGCTTTCTTGCGTAAAACGCCTTGGGCAAGAGCAAAAGTCGAAGCTTTGTTTCTTGAAATGCTTGATGAGAAAGCTGGTGTAAATAAAAATAATAGCCCTTGGCCTAACGTACCATAAGATTTGAATTAACTTAGGGTTTGATGCCAAACCAAATCGTATGTTTACCACCACTTTTTTTGCCAGCACGCGCACTTACACGCACTTCTTCAACCAAAAAACCAGCCCGTTTTAATTGTTTGGTAAATCTTGGATCCGGGCCCATGGACCATACTGCAAAAACACCTTTTGGACGAAGTGCCTTCAGACCAGCCTTTAACCCGGCAGGGCTGTAAATCGCATCGTTTTCTCTTCGCGTTAAACCTTCTGGGCCATTATCGACATCCAATAAAATAACATCAAAAGACTCAGTTTCAGCCCTTATCAGTTTGCCTACATCACCTTCATAAATGGTTGTACGTTTATCTTGAAGAGGATGACCGGCTAGCGCAGAAAGGTATTTTTGATTCCATTGAATGACGGCAGGCACCAATTCAGCAACAACAACCTCTGCTTTAGCTCCCAAGCTTTTAAGCGTGGCAGCAAGGGTATATCCCATGCCTAAGCCACCGACCAATACGCGCGGGTTGGATTTGTTCTTTAGTTTCTTACATCCAAGTTCTGCTAACGCATCTTCTGAGCCATGCAACCGGCTGTTCATCAGTTCGATATAACCTGTTTTGATTGAGAACTCATCTCCGCGCCGATACAGAAGCATTTCTTTTGCTTCACCAATCACGGTTGTGGCGTCAAGCAATTCCCAAGGTCTCATAGTTATCCTGTATAGATTGGGTAGTACTTCTACCCTGATTAATTTTGATTTAGATTTAAATCATCCTATCCATCTTCATTGATGGTAGTTTCATTATTCGAAATGAATAATACCTGTTACACCCATAAACATGATTATGCCTAACGCAGAAAATGATATACAGATAAAAGGGATAGCCACAAGCCAACCGGCCATTTCAGCATTAATACCAAGGTGCGAAACAAAGCCACGGTACATCAGATAAATCTGCCAAAGCAAGACAACAGGGCTTAGAAAAACAGTTAAATGTAAAATATTTAGAGCGTTTGCATAGGCAATCACACGAAAAACAGCCGTTTTCTCTATATGTTTGTGGTGAAAAACACGTAAGGCCCAGTTCACATACTCTGCCCATAACCAGGCAATCACCAGCCCCCCAGCTATAACAGCAGGGAAGATATACATCATGAATTCCATATCGTTAAAATAGACAAGTTCAGCAGCTGGAAAAAACATCAATATTGATAGCAAAATGATGCTGTCTTTATACCCAACATCCTCTGCCATTTCTTCAAAAAATTTTGTAGGCCGTTTACTTACAGCATTTACGGTTCTTACAAAACTTGGAGCTATATCATCAGCATGAAAATAGCAGGGCATTACTTTAATGGGCTATGAGTTTTCATCAATCCCTCTCCTCTTCGCCACCTTCAACCTATCAACAACAAACCTCTCCCCTAAGGTGTTTATTCATTGACTATTGAATAGTCGGTTCTTGTTCAGCTTCCTTAGCTGCCTGTTGCAACTTACTTTCAAACAATCCTCTGAAATTCACTGGCTCCAATAGGAATGGCATAAATCCACCATCAACGGTCATTTGGCTCACCACCTGACGTGTATAAGGCAAAATGATTGTTGGGCAATCTACTGCCAAAACCATGGCCATATGCTCGTCTGGAATATTTTTTAAGTAAAATACAGCTGCTTGTTCCACTTCGATCTCAAACAAAAGCTTATCTGTATCTGCATCACGCGTTTCAGCGGAAATCTTTATGGATACTTCCCATTGGTCATCAGCCACTTTGCGATGGTTCAATCCCAGGTTCATATCAACTTTTGGCTGTTTCCCTGAGCGATCGAAGATTTCAGGTGAATTGGGATTTTCAAAGGAAACATCCTTGATATAAATCCTTAGTAACCTGAAAATCGGTTCTTCTACAGTTTGATCATTGGCAGACATTCAATATTCCTCATTTGGTATCTCTATTAGCTTGCAAAGTTATCTGAAGAATTATTTATTTCAATTCCACAGAACAAAACCAGCTAAAATCATCAAATAAACAGTGTGGTTCCTGATTCTGATGCCTCAGCTAAAAATGCGGCCACGCCACCAATTTCCACACCCTCAATGAGTTCTTCTTTCTGAATACCCATCACATCCATAGACATTTGGCAGGCAATCAATTGCGCTCCACCATCCACCAAGCTGCGTAACAAATTACCAGGGGTTTCCACTCCTTTATCGTGCATCACCTTGCGAATCATCTTGGCACCCAAGCCATGCATATCCATTTTGGAGATTGATGTCAGATGGTCTGCATCACTTGGTAGCATAGTGCTGAACATTTTATCCATCATGGGTTTCTTCAGATGCGGTGCATCTTCACGACGAATCACATCCAATCCCCAGAAGGTGAAAAACAGGCTTACAGGATTGCCCATAGCCAAAGCACCATTGGCGATAATCATACTTGCCATCACTTTATCGAGATCATCTGAGAAGACTACTAATGTCAATTTATCCTTATTCTTTAAGTCTGTAGCACTTGGTACTGGGGTTGAAGCGACTTTACGCAGCAACACCACAATCAAACCTTTTTCGGCTTTTACCGATAAAAGTTCATGACCAGTTTTCTTGGCCCAGGCACGAATATCACGCCCGAAAGCGGGATCAGAGGCTGTGACTTCCAGTAATTCACCTTCATCCAGTGCCTCCATGGCTTTATAAGTTTTCATAATCGGTCCCGGGCACTGTAGACCAACAGCATTGATAGCATGTACTTCACCTGTGGAATTAGGTGCCACCATCGCAGCACTTACAGCACAGCTACCCATACGTTCAGCTTCAATTTCATCAGGGTCACGAAGTTTGATATCTTCATAATCAAAAATGTCAGGGTTGGCCTGTTTATCCACGGCCCATGAGTAGGTTTTATAACCACCCGATAGGTTTTTGATTTGGGTAAACCCGCTTTGTTTCAAAATGCGATAGGCCAAATAGCCGCGAAGACCAATTTGGCAGAACAAAATGATAGGTTTGCCCTTATCAAGTTCATCCAAGTGCTCTCGCAACTGATTCACATCAATATTTTTCGCAGTGGCAATGGAGCCAAAGCCAAATTCTTCGGATGTACGCACATCAATGACCTGAACATCATCTTTGTTTTCGAGATGCTGATGCAGCGTTTTCCATTCAATCAGTTCATGGGATTGATTCAGCACATTGATGCCTACATAACCAGCGATATTGATGGGGTCTTTTGCAGAGCCAAATGGTGGCGCGTAGGCCAGTTCCAACTCAGCCAGGTCATGCACCTTCAAGTTGCCCTGAATGGCTGTGGCAATCACATCAATGCGTTTATCCGCTCCATCCGCACCCACAGCTTGTGCACCCAGAATCGTACCATCCTGCTTAAATAATAGTTTCAAACTGATTTGTTTCGCACCCGGAAAATAACTGGCGTGGGAGCCGCTATGGGTAATGCAGCTCAAAAACGGAATACCCGCTTTGTTCAGCTGTTTCTCATTCAAACCTGTAGTTGCTGCTGCCAAATCAAAGGCTTTGAGAATAGAGGTACCTTGGGTTCCTCGATAAAGTTGTTGATTACCAAATATCATATTATCGGCCGCCATACGTCCTTGGCGGTTGGCAGGGCCTGCAAGTGGAATCAATGCTTGATAACCACCAATGCTGTGGGTGATTTCAATGGCATCCCCTACTGCGTAAATACTATCATCAGAGGTTTGTAGGAAATTGCTAACCTTAATGCCCCCTGTTTCCCCCAGTTCTAGGCCGCTTTCACGCGCCAGCGTGGTTTCAGGACGCACACCAATGGCCAACACCACCAAATCAGCTTGTAAGCGGCGACCGCTATCCAAGAATACAATGGTATGGTCTTCCTTATCTTCAAACTGTTCGACCTTCTCAGATAAATACAATTCCACATTTTTATCTTTCATATGCGAGTGAACAATAGCTGCCATCTCATAATCTAGTGGTGTCAGAATTTGATCTGCACCCTCAACCAAGGTGGTAAAAATACCTTTATCATGCAGGTTTTCTGCAACCTCCACACCAATAAAACCACCACCAATCACTACTGCACGGCGTGGATTATGTTCTTCAAGGTGTTTCATGATCCGGTCGAGATCTGGAATATTCCTTAATCCAAAAACCCTAGTGGAATCAATACCGGGTAATTTCGGACGAATAGGCTCCGCACCCGGTGAAAGTAACAGTTTGTCATAAGACTCATCGTACTCCTCACCTGTTGTAAGGTTACGCAAACGCAATGTTTTTGCTTTGCGATTGATGGATACTGCTTCAGTGCGACTACGCACATCTACACGATACCGTTCTTCAAACGCCTCTTCTGAGGTCACCAGAAGCTGGTCACGCTCAGCAATCATGCCCGAGATATGATAAGGCAAGCCACAGTTGGCGAAACTGATATAAGGGCCGCGTTCAATCATCACGATTTCGGCAGATTCATCATTCCGACGAATACGCGCAGATGCAGTGGCACCACCAGCTACACCACCTACAATTATAATTTTCATGTTTTATTCCTTGGAGACATCATCTTAAACGATGATGGGGATTTATTAGCTTAGCGTAATATAATAATATATAATATTAGCGCAACACTATTCTTTAAAGTGTAGATGTAACTGTTCTGTATAAGTCATTGGCTCACCCTGCTCTGTGTCACTTGATTGCGAAAAGCCTGAAGCGGTCACACCCACCAATCGAACCGCTTTCTTGCCTGCGTCCGTTTGCGTGAGCAATTGATTCAAAACCCCTTTTACTACCTCAGCATCAGTAAAGTGCCCAGCTTGCGTAAATGCACGAGTCACCTGCTTAAAATCAGCATATTTTACTTTCAAAGTAACGGTTTTGGGTTTTAAACTTTGTTCCTGTATACGCTCAAATACTTTATCAGCCAAAGTGTTGATTTGTTTCTTCAGATCCAAGATATCCAAAATATCCTGTTTAAAGGTTGTTTCTTTGCCTAAGGATTTACGGGTACGTGTGCTTCGTACAGGACGATTATCAATGCCTCTTGCGACTTGATAGTAATATGCTGCTGATTTACCAAACACAGCTGTTAAATCCTCCAGCGACCACCTCAGTATATCTTTTCCGGTATAGATACCATGTTTAAACATTTTCTTTTCTGTCGCTGGGCCAACGCCAAAGAATTTCCCTACAGGTAACGTCGCAACAAATGCTGCACCCTGCTCTGGTTTGATCACATACAAACCATCGGGTTTATCCATATCAGATGCGATTTTGGCTAGAAACTTGTTATACGAAACCCCTGCCGAAGCAATCAAATCTGTTTCCTGTCGAATTTCTTCTTTGATAGCTTGGGCAATGCGCGTTGCTGAGCCATCAAATGATGCTGTATAGCTCACATCAATATAAGCCTCATCCAAAGAGAGTGGCTCTACTTGTGAGCCATAGCGCCAAAAAATTTTGCGAATTTCCTCAGAGGCTTCACGGTATGCTTCAAAACGAGGTGGTACAAACAAAGCCTCAGGGCAAAGTTTAAACGCTTTTGCGCAAGACATTGCAGAGCGAATACCAAATTGACGTGCTTCATAACTACACGCTGCTACTACACCACGGCTGTTGGGTTTGCCACCTACAATGAGTGGTTTCCCTTGGTATTCAGGATGATCCCTTTGCTCTACCGATGCAAAAAAAGCATCCATATCCACATGTATAATTTTTCGTTGAGTAACCATAACTTACGCTAATTCAATCAAGTACCGCAAAAGGTTTGATACGTTGCATCCTTATCCTCTGCTTCATCCTGATAAAACTTGGTTTCAGGTTGTTCTGCATATGGTGAACGCAACACTGTGAGAAACGGTTCTACAACTGAGAAATCGCCTTGTTCACAGCTTTTCAGCACTGCTTCAACATGATGATTCCTTGGGATGACCACTGGGTTATGTTGTCGCATCCCTTGAAATATTTCTTCATCGCTTTGGTTTTGCTTGGTTATCCTTTGCTTCCAATCATCGAACAATGAGCCGAAGTTCTGTTGCAGAAAACCATCATCCTTTTGCAACACGGATTTGGTAAACGCATCAAAAGTATTTGTATAATCCAAATTTTTTTCCAACATGGTGTTCAGCAACTTTTGAATCAGTTGCGTATCCGTTTTGTTGTCCTCGTTTAAACTAAACTTATGCGCCATCATGGTCTGATAAGCGAGCTCATACTGCTCAGGAAAGACTTCTATGATAGGTATTAACTGTTGCACTGCCGTGTCATTATCTTTATCCACCAAGGGCAATAAACACTCACCCAACCGCGCCATATTCCATTGGATAATGGCCGCCTGATTACCAAAGGCATATCGCCCATATTTATCTATGGAGCTGAATACCGTTTCAGGATTGTAGACACCCATCATGGCGCATGGCCCAAAATCAATGGTTTCACCAGAAAGCGCGGTATTGTCCGTATTCATTACCCCATGGATAAATCCCACACGCATCCATTCCACAATCAGCTCGATTTGTCTTTTAACCACCGCTTCAAGCAAAAGTACGGCCTTGTTACCCTCTGAATTCAACAACTGAGGGTAATGGTGCTGAATGGTGTAATCACAAAGCTTTTGCAGGGATTTTACATCATCTCTTGCCGCAAAATATTGGAATGTACCGACTCGAATATGGCTTGCTGCCACACGTGTCACCACAGCTCCGGGTAAGGGTTGATTACGAAATACTGATTCACCTGTTGTGACTACTGCTAAAGTACGTGTGGTTGGCACACCCAAAGCAAACATCGCTTCACTCATGATAAACTCACGCACCGCAGGACCAAGTGCACATCGCCCGTCCCCACCTCTGGAAAAGTAGGTTTGCCCAGAACCTTTGAGTTGGATTTCGCGTGGAACGCCAGACGTATCCACCATATCTCCCAGTAAATGTGCCCTGCCATCACCCAGTTGCGGCACAAAATGACCAAACTGGTGCCCTGCATAGGGCAAAGCCACAGGTTTTGAACCTTTAAACAACTGTTGCCCGGTAAAGTATGCCGCTAATGCTTTGGAATCAGCCTGCAATGTTTTTGGGATTTTTAATATATCTGCCAGATTCGCATTCCACAGTTGCAATTGCGGTTGTTTAAAAGAAGCAGGGCTACTTTCCTGATAAAAGGCTTTGCCCAAAGATGCGTAAGTATTCGAGAGTATCATCACGCACACTTTTTGCTTCTTTGTATCACTTGGCAACCATGACCCAAATAAGTCTATTTCTCTGCTGTTGTTTCTACACCTTTTTCTAGGGAAGCTCTCAAATCAGTCAGTGCCCTTTGTGTTTGATCGAGCTCACGTAACAGTTCTTTTTGTGTAAGTGGCTGCCGCATGGATTCCAGATGTTCGAGCTTGGCGCTTTCAAGGTTATTGATGACAATGGCAATAAATAAATTGATTACCACAAATGTGCCTAAGACCACAAAACTTACAAAATAAATCCAACTGTATTCGTTATACTCCATGGCGGTGTACATCAAATCAGTCCAATCCTCGAGGGTGACAATGCGAAACAAGCTGAGCAAAGAAATACCAATATTACCCCAGTGTTGAGGATCATGCTCATGGAAAAACTGTTGCCCTGCCACGGCAAAAATGTAAAAAATCACACTCATCAGAAGAATGATATTGCCCATACTTGGAATGGAGCGAACCAGAGTCGCCACAATCAATCTCAGCTCTGGAATCACTGATATCAGGCGGAATACCCGTAGCAAACGTGCCAAACGTGCAATCATGGCAAGATCGCCTGTAAATGGGATGAGTGCGAGGACAATGATACTGAAATCGAACAGGTTCCAGCCATTGGTGAAATAAAGCTGGGGGCGTGGCGCTAATGCAAACATCTTCAGGCATGCTTCTACAATAAAAACACCCAAGATGATTTGATTGATGAAGTCGAACCAACCGCCGTATGATGCAGATAACTCTGGTGATGTTTCTAGACCAATAACGACAGCACTCATTAAAATGACTGCAACAATAAAATACTCAAAGAAGGAGTGTGCGACGATTTTTTTTACAATTTCTTTCACTGGATGCAATACCTCAAAATTTATTTGAAGTGCATGTTATCTACAGTACATTGGCTAGCAAGAATTTATCACGTATCTTAAAAAAAATAAGCAAGCAAAGGGAACAAATTAATGAGGAACGCCTTATGCAGTATCACTATTATAAGTTTTTTCTGGAGCCTGCCTTGTTTTGCAGACGACAGTGGGCTAGAGCTGCAATCAGGTTGGAAGTCGCAAATCATCACTGAATGCGCTGATCATATGCCTGATATGCTGTTGCTTTCGTCCGACAAACAACATCTGTATCAAAGCTGTGAAACCAAAGAAAATATGATGTCACCCTCGCTTGCACGCATCAACATCAAAACAGGAGAACGCGAAATCCTGATTTACGGTTTAGGCCGAGCTGATGGCATGCGTTTTGCCCCAGATGGTTCGCTTTGGTTGGGCGAAGAGCAAAGCGATGGCCTCATATGGCACATTATTGACCCAGATGAACTTAAACCCGAACAACGCGCAGATAGACGTAGATTGGTGGCAAGTAG
>Ga0316191_10004583_pt1 | contig 10338 bp, 9 predicted proteins | sample Eddworburr2cm_MG_FD_204928 | JGI IMG/M metagenome (GOLD analysis project Ga0316191, IMG submission 204928) | Coastal sediment microbial communities from Maine, United States - Eddy worm burrow 2 cm | ecosystem: Environmental > Aquatic > Marine > Coastal > Sediment | place: USA: Maine | collected... | reverse complement strand
CGGTGCAGGGTTCTGCAGACCGTATATAGCACGAGCACTCCTTCCTGCCTAAGTTTGGCGGCATAATTCGGCCCAACGCAGCGACGATGGGCGCGATGATGCCGGAAAAAAACCGATCAGCCGGCAGCGCGGTGCATGTGCTGTGCTCGGCGGTGCTTCTGTGTTCCACTCCGCCGGTCGCGGCGTGGTTTCGACCGAATGGCGGGCGTTGCCCAGAGGTGGGAGGCGCCGGGGCGCCCGAAGTTGCTTGGAACGGTCGACGCTACCTCAGACGGCGCGAATGAGCTCCGCGAGATCGCGTTCCAGGAGTCGGTGGTCGTCAAGATTGAGTTCCACCATGCGCCGCAGGCGGCGCGCGCTGTCCAGGTCCAGGCCGCTGCAACGCACACCGATGCGCCTGCCTGCCACGTGCATGACCTCGCCGGACATCTCGATCAGGTGCTGCTCGCCGTCGAGCATGATCCGGACCTGAACGCTGGCGCCATCGGCCGGCGGCCTGTCATCCGCGAGTTCCAACAGCAGGCCGCGTAGCGATACGTCGAGCACAGTCCCAGCGTATTCAGCGTTATCCGCACAAAGCACGGCCGGTTTGTCGCTGGCGATGCGCTGGAGGTGACGGCGTTCGCCGGATTGTTCGGACATCACGTAGCTCCTCTCCGCTGCGCCGCTTAACGGCTGCAGGCATAAGACCTTGAACCGGTCGGCCCGCCGGTCAGTTTTCGCCTTGCGACTTGCGTCTTTCCTTCGGCCGGATGCGCGCAGTCCTGACCGCATTGTCCTGGATCTGGACCACCTCGATCGGGTAGCCGGCGATCATCAGCGATGTCCCGGGCTCGGGAATGCTCTCGAGATATTCGACGATCAGTCCGTTCAGGGTCTTGGGGCCGTCGGTCGGCAGCTCCCAATGCATGGTCTTTACCAGATCTCGCACGGTGGCACTGCCATCGACCAGGAAACTGCCGTCTTCCTGTGGCAACACATCGGCGATCCCGTCGGCCGGGTCCGTCGCGAACTCGCCGACGATCTCCTCGAGCAGATCGGCCATGGTGACCAGTCCCTGGACGTCGCCGTATTCGTCCACGACCAGCGCAGTGCGCCGCCGGTTGTGCTGGAAATTGATCAGCTGGCGGTTCAGCGGTGTGCCCTTGGGGATGAAATAGGGTTCGCGGATCAGGCCCTCGAGCGACTCGCGGGTCAGCTCGTCGTCGAGCTGGGCCTGCATCACCCGGCGCGAGTGCACGAAGCCTGCGACTTGGTCGATGCTGCCACGGTAGGCCAGTACCCGGGTGTAGGGGGTCTTTTCCAGCTGCTCGAGGATGACATCGATCGGGTTCTCGAGGTCGACGCCGTCCAGTTCGCTGCGCGGCACCATGATGTCGTCGACGGTGACCTTCTCCAGATCGAGGATGTTGAGCAGCATCTTCTGGTGACGCTTGGGGATCATCGCCCCGGCCTCGTTCACCACCGTACGCAGCTCCTCCCGGCTCAGTGCGGTGCCCTCCGCGTCCTCGGGATAGATGCCGAGCACCCGCAGCACCGCGTTCGCGAGCAGGTTGACCAGCCAAACCAGCGGGAACAGCACGCGCAGCAGCGGCGTGTAGATCCAGGACGCGGGAAACGCCAAGCGCTCCGGGTGCAGCGCCGCGAAGGTCTTGGGCGCGACCTCGGAGAAGATCAGCACGACCAGCGTCAGCAGCCCCGCTGCGATCGGGATCGCGCCCTCGCCACCAAGGCGCAGGGCGATGATGGTCGCCAGCGAGGAGGCCAGGATATTGACGAAGTTGTTGCCGAGCAGAATCAGCCCGATCAGCCGGTCCGGTTTGCGCAACAGGCGCTCGGCCAGGCGCGCCCCGGGATGACCCGCAGCTGCCAGGTGGCGCAGACGGTAACGGTTGAGCGTCATCAGGGCCGTCTCCGACCCGGAGAAGAAGGCGGACAGGGCCAGAAGGAATACCAGGGCGCCTGCCAGCGCGCCGAGCGGGAGATCATTCAATGGGAGAGGCACCGGTTACTTCGTAGGAACGGCATTTTCTAGGGTGCATGGCAGGGGCTGTCAAGCCGCGTGCCTGCCGGGACAGAAGCTGTGCCGTTTTGCCGACTGACGTTTTTTTGACAGGATGGTTGGGGCGTGCTTAACTCTTGGGAAATCCATACCTTATCCAAGGTCTTCATGCCTACAGCGAGCGCCGGAGCCGGCTGGATGACGCCCGAAAACAGCAAAGTCCAAACCCTGAGCGCGATCACTGCGATGCTGGTGTTGTCTGACCAGGCATCAGCGGGATATCTGCAAAATATCCTGCAGTTTATCGACTGTGATGTGCATATGCCTGAATCACCTCAGGATTTACAGCGTCTGATCGAGCGCTTCAGCGACCGCTCGGTGGTCGCGTTCCTGAGCGGACAACTGGCGGACCAGGATCGCAGCGCCTACCTTGGGGCGATCAACGCGGGCACCCCGCGCCCGGCACTGATCCAGGTGCAGGAGAGGTCCGGTGACGAAATGCTGGTCAGCGGCGACGTTCTCGGCACATTGCGTCTGCCCTGCCAATACGACGCGATCTCCGCGTTGATGCACAAGGCCCAGGTGTTTGCCGAGTCGCAGCGTCACGGCGAGGCGCCGCGCCGCCCGCTTGAATTGTTCCGCAGCCTGTCCGGTAACAGCCGCGCGACGCGCGGCATCAACAAGATGATCGAACAGGTGGCCGACACCGAGGCGACGGTGCTGATCCTCGGCGAGTCCGGTACCGGCAAGGAGGTGGTCGCGCGCAAACTGCACTACCACTCGAAGCGCCGCGGTCGGCCGTTCGTGCCGGTGAACTGCGGCGCGATCCCCGGCGACCTGCTCGAGAGCGAGCTGTTCGGCCACGAGAAGGGCGCGTTCACCGGTGCCATCACCTCGCGCCAGGGCCGCTTTGAACTGGCGGAGGGAGGGACGCTGTTCCTCGACGAAATCGGTGACATGAGCATGCACATGCAGGTCAAACTGCTGCGTGTGCTGCAGGAGCGCACCTTCGAACGGGTCGGCAGCAACAAGACGATTCATTGCAATGTCCGCATCATTGCCGCCACCCACCGTAATCTCGAGCGTTCGATCAAGGAAGGCAGCTTCCGCGAAGACCTTTATTACCGCCTGAATGTCTTTCCGATCGACGTGCCGCCGCTGCGTGAACGGGTCGAGGACATCCCGGTGCTGGTCAATGATCTGATCCAGCGCATCGAGCATGAGAAACGTGGATCGGTCCGCCTGACGCCGGCCGCGGTGACTGCACTGACGCATTATCGCTGGCCCGGTAACGTACGCGAACTGGCCAATCTGATCGAGCGTCTCGCCATCCTTTTCCCTTACGGCGTGGTCGACGTCGCCGATCTGCCGGAAAAATTCCGTGCCGGTATCCCGGTCCCGGTAGTCGAGTCCGTCGAAGACGAGGTGCTGCCCGTGGTCAGCACCCATGGCGATGGACCGAATACCGTTTCCAGCATGCCGCGTCTGCCGGCCGAGGGCATCGACCTCAAGGCGCACCTGGCCAGCATGGAGCAGAGCCTGATTCGCCAGGCCCTGGAAGAGGCCAACGGGGTGGTCGCGCATGCCGCAAAAAAACTGAAAATGCGGCGTACCACCCTCGTCGAGAAATTGCGCAAGTACGGCCTGCAGCGCGGTCAGGAACTGACGGGCCTTTGACGTAATCATTTCGTTCTCAACTCAACTAGCTGTTTTTAATTAGTATTTCTGCATGGCACGTGTCTTGCTGAAGGTGTCTCCGAACAGTATCGGGAGACGGGATTCAGCCGCATGGGCGAACTGCAGACACGAGCGCCACAGTCCACAAAGGATCTCGAACACGCCTTCGGTGTGTTCAACGAACTGTCCGAACGCCTGACCACTGCCTACGGTCGGCTCGAGGGCCGCGTCGCTGATCTCACCCGAGAGCTGGCGCTGTCGCGTCGCGAACGCCTGGACGAACGGGCGCAGAAAGAACATCTGGCGGACCAGCTCGGCGTGTTGCTCGAGGCACTGCCGGCGGCGATCGTCCTGGTCGATGCGCGTGACCGGGTGGATCGTTTCAATCCCGCCGCCGAACAGTTGTTTCCCTGCCTGGCCTGGGGTCGGCGCTGGAGCGAGGTCAAGAACGAGGTGGTCGCGGCCGAGCCGACGCCCGGCGACTGGCGCCTGCGCGACGGTCGCCGGGTCAGTGTCTCGCAGTGTCCGCTCAACGATCGCGGGCGCATCCTGGTTGTCGTCGACATGACCGACCAGCGGCGCCTGCAGGAACGGGTCGAGCGCCAGGACCGCCTCAGCGCCATGGGCGAGATGGCGGCGCAGTTGGCACATCAGGTGCGCACACCGCTGTCGACCTCGGTGCTGTACGCCGGCCAGCTGGCCAAAGACGGCCTCAGCAATACGCAGCGTCGCGAGTTCAGCCACAAACTGCTGGACGGTCTGCGCCACACCGAGACCCTGGTTCGCGAGATGCTGGCGTTCAGCCGGGGCGGCGGTTTCAATGCCAACCCGATCTGCGTCGAAGATGCGCTGAGCACGGCGCTGGAGGGCTTGCGGCCCCGTCTGCGTCAGCTCGGGGTGCGACTGCTGGTCGACCTGGAGCCGGTCGCCGGTCAACGGATCGCCGGCAATACTGATGCCCTGGCCGGGGCCTTCAGCAACCTGATTGACAATGCCCTGAATCACGGCGGCAATGGCGTCACGCTTGCGATCTCCGCGGACAGCGGACCGGACGCTTCATTGCGGCTCGTGTTCGAGGACGACGGCCCAGGCATCGACCCGATCGCACTGCCACGCATCTTCGATCCCTTTTTTACCACTCGCGAACGCGGCACCGGTCTCGGTCTCGCGGTAGTCCAGGCCGTCGTGCTGCAACACGGTGGCGCGCTGCGTGCCGGCGACGCGACTTTGGGCGGCGCGCGCTTCGAAATTCAGCTGCCGACGCTCTCGGCGTCCGGGCAGGAAACGTCAGCAATGAGGAAGTCGCTGTGATGAATCCATCGCGCATATTGGTAGTGGAAGACGACAGCGCATTGGCGCAGGCGCTGAGCGATACCCTGATGCTGTCGGGCTATGAAGTGGTGACCGCGACCGACGGCGAGCAGGCACTGGCCCGGCTCGACCGCGACGTCATCGACATGGTCCTGACCGATGTACAGATGCGCCCGATGGATGGGCGTGCGCTGCTGCGGAGTCTGCGCGCCCGCTTTCACGAACTCCCGGTGCTGGTGATGACGGCCTACGGCACGGTCGAGCAGGCGGTCGAGGCGATGAAGCTCGGCGCGGTCGACTACCTCGCCAAACCTTTCGAAGTAGGCGACCTGCTGCAGAAGGTCGAACGTTACCTGCCGCATCGTCACCACGAAGACGGGCGGATGATCGCCGAAGACCTGCGCACCCGCGAACTGATCGAACTCGCCAACCGGGTGGCGGCCAGCGATGCGACAGTGATGATCGGCGGGGAATCCGGTACTGGCAAGGAGGTACTGGCGCGCTATATCCATTGTCGATCTTATCGCGCCGATGGTGCCTTCGTCGCGATCAACTGTGCAGCAATCCCGGACAACATGCTGGAGGCGGTGCTGTTCGGCTACGAGAAGGGTGCCTTCACAGGCGCGGTGCGGGCCAGCGCCGGAAAGTTCGAGCAGGCGCAGGGCGGCACGCTGCTGCTCGACGAGATATCCGAAATGAGTCTGTCGCTGCAGGCCAAACTGCTGCGTGTGTTGCAGGAGCGCGAGGTGGAACGGCTGGGTGGGCGCGACGTCATTCAGCTCGACGTCCGGGTGTTGGCCACGTCCAATCGTCACCTGCGCGAAGAGGTTGCCGCCGGGCGTTTCCGCGAAGACCTGTTCTATCGGCTGAATGTGTTCCCGTTGACACTTCCGCCGTTGCGCGAACGGCCACGCGATATCCTGCCGCTGGCGCGCCATCTGATGGAACGTCACCTGCGCAGCGGCGAAGGCTTGCCGCCTATGGAACCCGAGGCCGAGGCCCGGCTATTGTCACATCAGTGGCCCGGCAACGTCCGCGAGTTGGACAACCTGATGCAGCGCGCGCTGATTCTCTGCAACGGGTACCGGATCGGCGCGCCCGACATCCACTTCGAGGCCCTCGACGGCGAGATGGCCTCTGCGGTATCCCCGGCACCAGCGGACAGCGGGGAAGATGCGGCCGGCAAGGGCCGCTTGAACGACGACCTGCGCAACGTGGAGGAGCAGATGATCCTCGATGCCCTGCGCAACGGTCGCGGCAGCCGTAAACAGGCGGCAGAGATCCTCGGTATCTCGCCGCGTACTCTGCGTTACAAGCTGCAGAAGCTGCGCGAGGCCGGGGTGTCGATTCCCCGCAGTTGAAGTTTGGCGCGATTACTGCTTTTCCCGATTGGGGCGGCAATCGCGTGTCAGAAAAACGATCAGACCGACAGGACAACGACCATGAGTACTCCAGAAATCAACCAGGTCTTGGCGCAGATGCGCGTTGCTCGCGCACAGGCAGCCGGTGGCGTGGGCATCGAAGAGACGCCCGAGAACGACTTCAGCGGTCTTCTCAAGCGTTCGATCGATTCGGTCAACGAGACCCAGCAGCAGGCCAACTCGCTGCGTACCGCGTTCGAGCAGGGGGAGGAGGGACTTGATCTCGCCGATGTGATGATCGCGGTGCAGAAGTCCAGCGTGTCTTTTCAGGCCATGGTTGAGGTACGCAACAAGCTGGTCGATGCCTATAAGGACGTCATGAACATGCCGGTCTGAACGAAGCGTCAGACGAAAGGCTAAACAACTCAGAGGTAGATCGGGAACATGGCGGACGCGGCGAATGTGAAGAGTCTTCCGGCAGCGAATCCGGGCGTCGGCATGCCCGCCATCGTCGACAACCCCTGGTTGCGTCAGATGGCCGTGATGGTCGGCATCGCGGCCAGTGTGGCCCTGGGGGTGGCGGTCGTGCTCTGGTCGCAGTCGCCGAACTACGCGCCACTGTACGGCAACCTGGCCGAGAAAGACGCCAGCCAGGTGATGGAGGCCCTGCAGCAGACCGGCGCGGATTTTCGGGTCGATGAGGCCAGCGGTATGGTCATGGTGCCGTCTGCCAAGTTAAAGGAGATCCGGATGCAGTTGGCCGGCCAGGGCCTGCCCAACGGCACCGGCGTGGGATTTGAGCTGTTGCAGCAGGATACCGGCTTCGGCACCAGCCAGATGGTCGAACGTGCGCGCTATCAGCAGGCGCTGCAGGGTGAGCTGGCGCGCACCATCGCGACTATTGGCGCGGTGCAGAGTGCAAGGGTCCATCTCGCGATACCGAAGCAGTCCGTCTTTATACGCAAACGCCAGCCGCCCAGTGCCTCGGTGACCCTGCGACTGCACAATGGGCGGGTACTCGAGGCAGCGCAGGTCGAGGCCATCGTGCACCTGGTCGCCTCGAGCATCCCGGAACTCGAACCCGGCCGTGTGACCCTGGTCGATCACAAGGGCCGGCTGCTCAGCGACGAACAGGAGAGCCGCGACCTGAAACTCTCGGCGACCCAGTTCGAACACACCCGGCGTATCGAAGAGCACTACCGCGCACGCATCGAAGACCTGCTCGCCCCGATCGTCGGCCGCGACAAGGTACAGGCGCAGGTCGCGGCGGACGTCGACTTCACTGTGACCGAGCAGACTCAGGAGCGTTACGACCCGGAACAGTCGGCGCTGCGCAGCGAGCAGCTCAACGAGGAACAGACCAGTGGGCTGGGGGCCGGAGGTATTCCCGGGGCGCTTTCCAATCAGCCGCCGGCTGCAGGCAGCGCGCCCGAGGACGCGGGTGGTCAGGGTGGCGTCGAAGGCGATGGCACTGCGATCAACTCGAGCCGTCAGTCCACGCGCAATTACGAACTGGATCGTGTCATCAGTCATACCCGCATGGCGCCTATCTCGCTGCGTCGTCTGTCGGTTGCCGTGGTGGTCGACGATATCGCCACGGTCGGCGCCGACGGTACGGTCGGTGTGCGCGAACGCACCCCGGAAGAGATCGAGCGGCTGACCGAACTGGTCCGCGAGGCGGTTGGATTCGATGCCCGTCGCGGCGACAGCGTCCGGGTAATGAACAGCTCTTTTCTGAATCCGGAGCCGGTGGCGGACCTGCCCGCAGTGCCGATCTGGGAGCAGGGCTGGTTCATCGACATCGTCAAGCAGGTCGGCGGTCTGCTGATGGTGCTGATCCTGATCTTCTTCGTGCTCAAGCCGACGATGAGGCGTTTGACTGCAAGTCATGCCGAACTCGCCGGTGGCGGCGACGACGCGGAGCGTGCCAGGGTCGAGGGGCCATTGGCCTCGGCCGACGGTACTGCGGGCGATGCTCAGGATCTGCTGCTGGGTAGTGACGGGCAGCCGCTGCAACTGCCCAGTGGCGCGCGTTACGAGAACATCATGGATGCTGCGCGGCAGCTGGTGGACGAGGATCCGAAGCGTGTCGCCCAGCTGGTCAAGACCTGGATGAACGAAGAAGCCGCCTGACATGGAACAGAATCCGGATGCCCAGCTAGTCAAGGCCCTCAGCGGCGTGGAGCGGTCGGCGCTGCTGATGCTCGGGCTGGGTGAACAACATGCGGCCGAGATCCTGCGCCACATGGGACCTAAGGAGGTTCAGGAGATCGGACTGGCGATGGCCGGACTGAACAATGTCACCAACTCACAGATGGAGCTGGTGATGCAGAAGTTTGTCGATGCGATCGGCGAGCAGACCTCGCTGGGTATGGGGTCGGACGAATACATCCGCAATATGCTCACCTCGGCATTGGGTGCCGAAAAGGCGGGCGGCATCATCGACCGGATCCTGCTCGGTCGCAACAGCAAGGGCCTGGAGCAGCTCAAGTGGATGGATTCGCGCGCTATCGCCGAGCTGATACGGTTGGAGCACCCGCAGATCATCGCCATCGTGATGTCGTTCCTGGACCCGGATCAGGCCGCTGGTGTGCTGGCGGAGTTTCCGGAGCGTGTCCGTACCGATGTGATCATGCGTGTGGCGACGCTCGATGGCATCCAGCCCAGCGCGTTGCAGGAACTCGATGAGATCCTCGAGAAGCAGTTCTCCGGGGGGTCCAATGTCAAGTCGTCCGCGCTTGGCGGGGTCAAGAAGGCGGCGGACATTCTCAACTTCGTCGACGGCGCGGTAGAGAGCAAGGTGATCGAACAGATCAACGAGGCGGATGACGAGCTGTCACAGCAGATTCAGGACAACATGTTTGTCTTCGACAATCTGATCGACGTCGACGACCGTGGCATGCAGACCTTGCTTCGCGAGATCTCTTCCGACCAGCTCCTGCTGGCGCTGCGAGGCGCGCCCGAACCGCTGCGCGAGAAGATATTCAAGAACATGTCGTCGCGTGCGGCCGAAATGCTGAAAGACGACCTCGAGGCGGCGCCGCCGGCCAAGCTCAGTGATGTCGAGAATTCGCAGAAGGAGGTCCTTACGGTCGCCCGCCGGCTGTCCGACGCCGGTGAGATCAATCTCGGTGGCAGCGGCAGCGAAGAGTTCATCTAGTGGGCCATGCGGTACACAAGGTGACACTCAGCCCGTCCACACAGGTTACTGCATGTCCGGCTAGCACAGATGGATGAGCGAAAGAAGAGCGGCGTGAAGATTCTCCGGGCAGAAGATGTCCAGGTGACGCAATGGCAGCCCCCGCATGTGCTAAGGCAGGGTGAAACGCCGATCGAGGAGGCCGGTGGTCTGTTGACGGCCGCACAGCTGGACCAGATCCAGAGAGCGGCACACGGCGAGGGCTTCGAGCAGGGCCGCAGGGAAGGTCAGGCCTATGGCCACCGTGAAGGGCTCGAGGAGGGGCGGGCGCAGATCCGGGAGAGGGTCGAGAGACTCGACCGGATTATCGGCATGCTCGACCGGCCGTTCGAGCAACTTGATCAGCAGGTCGAGGACGAGGTGGTGGTACTGGTGATCAGCATGGTGCGCCAGCTCATCCGCCGCGAGGTCAGGCTCGACCCGGGACAGATCGTCGGCGTGGTGCGTGAGGCCCTGGGCGTGTTGCCGGTCAGTGTCCGCAATATACGCGTCGTGCTGCATCCGGAAGATGCGGTCCTGGTGCGCGAGGCCTATACGCTCAGCGACCATGACCAGAAATGGCAGATCATCGAGGACCCGGTGATACAGCGTGGAGGCTGCCGCATCCATACCGATACCTCCCAGGTCGATGCCAGGCTGGACTCGCGGCTGAGCAGCCTGATTGCGCCGCTTTTGGCGGGTGAAAGGGTACAGGACGGCGAGGGGGCTGACGCAGGTGACGGCTGAACTCGATCGAAATGCGATCTGGGCGGCGCGTATCCAGCGTCTCGGACACCGGCTCGGGGGGA
>Ga0316191_10004580_pt1 | contig 10340 bp, 7 predicted proteins | sample Eddworburr2cm_MG_FD_204928 | JGI IMG/M metagenome (GOLD analysis project Ga0316191, IMG submission 204928) | Coastal sediment microbial communities from Maine, United States - Eddy worm burrow 2 cm | ecosystem: Environmental > Aquatic > Marine > Coastal > Sediment | place: USA: Maine | collected... | reverse complement strand
GTTGGATAATCCGTGAACCGCTGAGAATTCAAAATTGGGCGGTATTTTTACGCCTTCCATATTTTTAAAGCGCTCAATTTCCCGGAGTTGTTTTTGAATATAGCCTTCGTATTTTATCTCTATCTCTACTTGTTTGGCGACGGGTCGGGATATGTTGTCAGGGCTTTTAGCAAGGGCCTTCACCATTTCGTAGTCCAATTCAGTCCTTTTCAACATCTGCTCCAGGTGAACGCCGTGATGAATCGGTTTCGTTCCACGGAGCTGAAGATATTCATTAACCGCTGCCGTCGGTTTGATAACAACCTGTTTGACCCGTTTAATTTCCTTTTCAATTTGTTCTTTGCGCGCTTGCAGTTCTTTCAAGGTATGGTCATCTATCAAACCCAGATCATGTCCTATTGCCATCAAACGCAAATCAGCATTATCTTCTCGCAGCATGAGCCGGTATTCCGCCCGGCTGGTAAACATCCGATAGGGTTCACGGGTGCCCCGGGTGACAAGATCGTCTACCATCACGCCCATATATGCCTGGGATCGATCCAGGATAAATTCCGGCCTCCCCTGTACTTTGCAGGCGGCATTGACGCCGGCCCAGAGTCCCTGGGCGGCCGCTTCCTCATACCCTGATGTCCCATTGATCTGTCCGGCCAGGAAAAGCCCCGACACCAGTTTGGTTTCCAGGGTGGTTTTAAGCTCGATGGGATTGATATAGTCATACTCAATGGCATAGGCCGGGCGCATGATTTCAGCAAATTCCAGGCCTTCAACCGACCGGACCAGTTCTATCTGGATTTCCAGCGGAAGACTGTTGCCCAGTCCGCTGGCATAGATTTCTTGGGTATCCACGCCTTCAGGTTCAAGGATAATCTGGTGCCGATCCCGCTCCGGAAATTTAACAATCTTATCCTCAAAGGATGGACAGTAGCGCGCTGATGTTCCTGTAATGGCTCCCCCGTAAAGGGCGGAGTATTTTAGGTTATGGCGCACAATGTCATGGCTCTGTTGGTTGGTGTGTCCGATATAGCTGGGCAATTGCGGCATGGTTATCTTTTCAGTGAAACAGGAAAACGGGGTGGGTTCCGGGTCGGTATCGTGCCTCGCAAATTTGCTGAAATCAATACCCGATTTTCTAAGCCTTGGTGGCGTGCCGGTTTTAAGTCGACCGAGCCTGAAGCCCAAATCCCTGAGATTGGCGGCCAGACCATAGGATGCGAATTCACCGGCTCGCCCGGCTTTAATGGAGTTAAATCCGATATGGATCAGGCCGCTCAAAAAAGTGCCGGTCGCCAAAACGACGATTGGGGCCTGGTAGCCGAAGCCAGTATTATCTTCAACCCCGACGATGCGGTTATCCTCTACGACCAGGCGCTGCACCTTTGCCTGTTTAAGCTCCAAATCAGGCTGCGCTTCAATCACCGCTTTCATGGCCATATGGTAACGGACTTTGTCATTTTGCGTGCGGGACGAATGAACGGCAGGTCCCTTTTTGGTGTTGAGGGTACGGTACTGGATGGCGGTCTTGTCGGTGGTTTTGGCCATCTCCCCACCCAGGGCATCGATTTCTTTTACCAGCTGTCCCTTGGCCATTCCTCCGATTGAAGGACTGCAGGGCATGGCCGCCAGTTTATCAAGATCAATGGCCATCAAGACGACGCGGCATCCCATGCGGGCCGCCGCCAGCGCAGCTTCACACCCGGCATGTCCGGCGCCCACCACGATGATATCGTATTTTTTTGAGTAAAAGGTCATTAAGAATTGGTCCGTTGTCAGTGGTTGCTTATTTTGTTATTAATATTTAGCGGTTTCAGGAAAGAGGGTTCAAAGGTTCAGCGTTCAGGGTTGATGTTTTTAACGGCTTGGCGGAGGGTACTTTCCAACCTTTGAACCCTTGCTCATGACACCCGACACCTGAAACCACTTAAAAAATATGAAAGAATTCCTGATTATACTGCCACCCTAAAGCATGGTCAAGGTTTGGGTAACGCAAATGAAATTACGCTACAACGACTTCAACACTTATTTACGATCACTTTTTGGATGCCGGGTTCAGAAAATAACGGTCGATGCCGGGCTTTCCTGCCCCAACCGTGACGGCAGGCTTTCCAGCGGCGGATGTATCTTCTGCAATGCCCGCGGATCCGGAACCGGCGCCCACAGCAGGGGACAGACCATAACCGATCAGCTGTTGCAGGGTAAAAAATTCCTTGCCAGGCGGTACAAGGCCCAAAAGTTTCTGGCCTATTTTCAGTCGTTTTCCAACACCTACGGCCCCATGGACACGCTCAGAAGGCTATATGATGAAGCCCTGGCGGTGGAAGATGTGGTCGGCCTTTCCATTGGGACACGTCCGGATTGTGTCGATGTGCCCGTCCTGGACCTTTTACAGGACTACGCCGGGCATCACCTGATCTGGCTCGAGTACGGGCTGCAGTCTGCCAGTGATAAAACCCTTGAATTAATCAACCGGGGTCACGATGTCCAGTGTTTCGAGAATGCCGTCAGAGCAACCTTAAACAGGGGTATCAAGATCTGTGCCCACGTGATCCTCGGGCTTCCCGGTGAAAGCCGCAGGGACATTCTCCATACCGCCAGAACCATTTCCGATCTGGGAATTGACGGTGTAAAGCTTCATTTGCTCTATGTCGTCAAAGGTACACCCCTGGAGACCCTTTATCGGCAGGGCAGCTACAGATGTCTGGAACAGCAGGAGTATATCGATCTCGTTTGTGATTTCCTTGAGCGGATACCACTGGAAATGGTGATCCAGCGGCTGACCGGAGATCCCCATCCTGAAGAGCTCGTGGCACCCCAATGGTCGCGGGAAAAAACCGAGACACTCCGGAAAATCAACGAAACTCTCGAAAAAAGAGATACATGGCAAGGATCTAAGGCCGGTGGCCTTTGATTTGGGGGGACGGATTGCGGATTTCGGATTGGTCTGATCTTCACCTTGCAACCCGTAACCCGTAACCCGCAACAGATAGCGGAGACCAGTAACCAGTAACGAGTGACAAGTAACGAGTGACGAGCATCGGGTATCCAGCGACCAGGAACCAGTGACCAGAGACCAGCATCCAGTTACCTGACACCTGACACCTGAAACCTTCCTAGGTCTGAAACCTGAAACCAAAAGCCTACGATACTGGGAAATTATAACAAATCCTGACTGATGGATAGACTGTTGCAATCCCTAACCTGAAATCCTATATTGAATCTATTATGTATCCCGACACCACACCCAATTCAGAGGATTTTGATCTTTCCTTCAAAGTGTTCCATGAACTCATGGCGGAAAAGGTCACGGAAATTCTGCTGATTTCGAGTCCCTACGAAGCCTTTATCATGGAGGAGGAGGGCCGCCTGGCGGAGAGAATCATCCATGAATATCGGGGACTGAATCTTTCGCGTCCCCCCATGCTGACCTGGGTATCCACGGCCGGAGAAGCACTCGATATCCTGTCCAGGAAAAATTTCGACCTGGTCATCACCATGCCCCAGGTCGATGAAATGGATGCTTATATCCTGGGCCGCAAAATAAAAGCCATCCATCCCGAGCTTCCGATCTATTTAATGATTCAAAACTCCAGCAGACACCTCCTTGAAAGGGAATCTGCCGACAGCCAGGCCATTGACCGCCGCTGTGTCTGGAACGGCAACACGGATCTGCTGCTGGCAATGATTAAAAATATAGAAGATGGCATGAACGTGGCCTATGATACCGAGCGGGCCCGGGTCAGGGTCATCATTCTGGTCGAAGATTCTCCCGTCTACTATTCATCCCTGCTGCCGCTGCTTTACAAGGAAATCGTCACCCAAACCCAGGCCGTGATGGAGGAGTCGGTCAATGACGAGCACCGGATTCTCAGGATGCGGGCCCGGCCCAAGATTATAGTGGCCGAAAATTATGAAGAAGCCCTCGATCTTTACCGGCAATACCGGCCCTATTTGCTCAGCGTTTTTTCAGATGTCCGCTTTCCCCAAAATGGCCAGATAAATGACAGGGCCGGTGTGTCATTGCTGTCCATGATCCGGCAGGAAAATCCCGATTTGGCGCTTCTCAACCTCAGCTCGGAGGAATCCAACCGGCGGCAGGCCGAAAAGATTCCCGCGGTTTTTTTAAATAAAAATTCGCCCACCTTGCATTCGGAAATACGCAGTTTCTTTATCAACTATTTGGGATTTGGCGATTTTGTCTTTCGTTTCCCGGACGGCCAGGAAATTGCCCGGGCTTCGAATTTGCGCCAGATGGAGAAAATTCTGCCTTCCATCCCGGATGAATCCGTGAATTACCACGGCCAGCGCAACCATTTTTCAAGCTGGCTGATGGCCCGCTCCGAGGTGATGCTGGCCTCCAAGCTCAAACCGGTAAAGATCAGTGATTTTCCAAGTGCCGGTGAGCTCAAAAAATACCTGGCCGACTGTATTTACGAGCGGCGCAAAGGGCGCCAGAAAGGGCTCATCACCGAACTGGTTACCGGATCATTTGATCCGGATGCCGATTTCGTCAAAGTCGGGAAAGGCTCTCTGGGTGGTAAAGCCAGGGGTCTGGCGTTTATCTCCACCCAGCTTAAAAAGCATCCGGATTTGCAGAAAAAGTTTGAAAAGGTGGACATCCAGGTCCCCAAATCGTTGGTCCTGTCCACCGACGGGTTTGATGCCTTTATCAATCAGAACAACCTTAAAGAGCTTGCGACGGCTGATCTCAGTGACGGGGAAATTACGCGGCTGTTTCTGGCGGCCCAATTTCCTGAATCGCTGATAGGTGATCTTGAGCTGTTTATCCAGCACGCACGCTTTCCCCTGGCTGTTCGTTCTTCCAGCCTCCTTGAAGATGCTCAGTTTCAGCCCTTTGCCGGGATTTATAAAACTTACATGCTGCCCAACAATCACCGCGAGCGGTCTGTGAGACTTGAGCGCCTGATCATGGCCGTTAAGCTGGTGTATGCCTCCACTTACTATGCAACGCCCAAAGCCTATGCCCGCAGTACCTTTCACCGCATGGAAGATGAAAAAATGGCGGCCGTGATCCAGCAGTTAACCGGTTCTGCCTGCGGCCAGTATTTTTACCCGGCCCTGTCCGGTGTCGCCCAATCCTATAATTTTTACCCGATTGGTCATCTGAAACCCCAAGAGGGCATCGCTCACATCGCTCTCGGGCTGGGCAAAACCGTCGTGGAGGGGGGAACCTCATTGCGGTTTTCACCCCGCTATCCCCAATTTTTGCCGCAATTTTCCGCAGTGGACGACATTCTCAAAAACTCACAGCGACGGTTTTATGCCTTGAAGATGAAGGACTTCCCGGAAGACTTCGGCACCAACGAGGATGCGACCCTGGCCAGGCTGGACGTCGATGAGGTCAGCGATCACCCGCCGGTCAGGCACCTGGCCAGCACCTATTCTCCCCAGGAGCACCGGATCAGAGACGGCGCCCAGACCGGCGGCTACCTTGTATTGACCTTCGCCAATATATTAAAATACCACACCTTTCCCCTGGCGGATATCCTGTGCGATGTCCTGGAAATCGGCCGCAGGGGGATGGGGTGCCCGGTGGAAATTGAATTTGCCGTGAATCTGCCCCAGGTCCCTGATCAGAGGCCGTCCTTTGATTTGCTGCAGGTACGGCCCATGGGAATCAACCAGGACCACGTGGATGTCGACATCCAAGAAGAAGATATTGCCGCCGCCGTGTGTTATTCGACCATGGCCTTGGGAAACGGACGCTCCCGGGAGATTGGCGATGTTGTTTTCGTCAATCCGGAAACCTTCGACCCGGCCTGCACCGTTGATATCGCAACTGAAATCGGACAGATTAACAAGCTGCTGGCGCAACAAAATCGCAGATATCTGCTGATCGGCCCGGGACGCTGGGGTTCGGCCGATCGCTGGCTTGGCATTCCGGTCAGCTGGCACGATATTTCCGGGGTAGGGGCCATGATCGAAACCAGAACTGAAAATTTCAAGGCCGACCCGTCCCAGGGATCGCACTTCTTCCACAACATCACTTCCCTGGGAATCAGCTATTTGACCACTTCACAAAATGGTGATGATTTTATCGATTGGAAGTGGCTGCAGTCCCTGCCCGCCGAGAAACAAACCACCTATCTGCATCACGTCAAACTAGAAAAACCCTTGACCATCAAGATCGACGGCAAAAATTCCCGGGCCGTCATTTTGCCGTAAAAAAAACTGTCGGTATGATTGATATGCATACCGACAGGTCTTCGTGTTGTGTCCGAGAAATCCTGAATAATCTCAATCTTAAAATCAGCGTGTAAACGGGACTACAGAAAATTTTTACGTGATATATTCCTCAAACTTATCCCAATCAAATGCAGGCCCTATGTCATATTTGTCACGCCTGCAATTCTGATGGCTTGCGATGCCTTCATATTTTGTGAACCAATCAAGATCGCATGTATTGATTTTATCTTTGGGTATTTGATTTGGAATCTGAAACCGCCCGCACAGATATTTCACCAGGTTGCATACCGCCAAGAGTTGGATATCTGGAAAGCTGGCGTAGTAGTCGCAGCCTCTATGTGAGCCTTTGGCATACTTATGATCCTCATTAAGATGGCACCAGCGGGTTTGGAACGAGTTGTCAGGTGGCCACCAGCACAGCAAATCACCTCGCCGTTTAAGCGGGCCCACATTTGCAATTTCAATCTGGATAGCTCGCTTTTCATTCGGGTATCCCGGTTGGCCTTTTATTCCTAATGCATATGCCCAACACTGGGGGTCGAAGAGTTCATAAATGGTGCCATCTGTATCAACAATATATGCAGTTGCAATACGTAACGAATCAGCCATCCAGGTATTGAAGGCAGAGCGTGCGGTGGTTCCGGCGGTGAAATGCAGGACGATAAGATTTTTAGGCTTCGGCTCGCTGATATATTGTCCTTCGGGAAGTCTCATGGTTGTGCGGTCAATGGGTATTTCCTGTGATTGAATCGTCATTAAATCAGTTGAGTCCGAAATATCTTCCCGATTAAACGGAATATCCAGAACTTGACCCACTTTGATCTTATTTGGATCCCGGATGCCGTTGGCTTTTGAGATAAGCGTGTATTTTTGTGGGTCGCCATAGAACTTCTTGGCCACCTTACCCAGGGTGTCTCCACTTTTGATCTTATAGGTTTGCATAATAAATACTCCTTGTCATTTGAGGATCAGGTCTCAAACAAAATAGCGCCTTCTGTCGCCAAGTTTATCAAATAATCGCCAACCCTTCTGGCAGCCTTCAGCAACAAAAAAGCCCTGGCATTCGTTTCAGAATTTATATTTATTAGCCTCCATTATTTTCCGATTCCGCCGCTTCATAGAAAAGCTGCAACCTCTCCTGATGAAGGACTTCATTGTAAGCATACAACCAGGTGAATAGAAGGGTAAGAACAATACCGTCCACGAAGGTCACAGCCAGGCTAAGTTTAATCCAATTGGGCGGGATTTTTAAATAAGTACCCATACATAACATGGCCGCCAGCGTAATCAGGGGGATGTTGATAATGGAGGCGCGCAAAATTCTAACTTTGCTTCGCGCGTACAAAAGGTCTGTCATGGGCTGACCTTTGCGTACCATGATGTAAGCGTATTTTTCAGGATTTTTGTCGCGGCGTGTATTTCTATGGTGACACGCAATGCGGTTTTTAACGGAATCTAGAGAGCGTCCGAACCACGATTCCTCAATAAGCCACTTTGCAAGTTTATCAAAAAATATCCCTAATACATAAGCAAGGGCAAACACCAAAGCCGTCGTTAAGGTGGAATAGCTGCTAAATTTGCCCGCGATGAAATTGATTGAATTCAATCCGATGGCGCTGCAGACAACAAGGAAGAGCCATAGGCACGCCTGAAATCCGATGATGAGTAATTCCACAAAAAGGGTAGTTGTGCTCATGATCTCTCCCGACAAATTTTCATTTGATTACCAGGAACTTAGTTGCAATAGGCATCGGCGTTTACAACCGAATGAATCTGAATTGGGGCACCTTCTTTGATAACAAATTCGCTGAGCCCTATTTCACCTGTCGGATTACCCCAGTCATAGGTGTACCCCAGACGCGTCCATGGGTATCCCCCATTTGAATAAGACGTGGAGCTCTTTTTTTTAAACCAGCTGATGTGATCGTTAGCCACGGTCAAGAATTTATCGGATTTGGGGAAATCCAACTCGGCTTCACGGTCGGTGATTTCAGGATCAGGCGAGGGGCGAAATAGATCTTTGGGGTCAACCCCAATTTCCACGAAATCCGTCTTGCCGGCGTTGGGAGGAAGCCCCAGCAGTTGCTCAAGACGCAAAGTCAGTTTCCGGGCGGAAAGATTCAGCTTCCGGCAGAAATTTTTTAATTCCGGAGCTGCAGTCACCCAGATCTCGTATTCGGTAATTTGACTAGCGGTTTTGTCGTCATATCTACCCGCAGGGGCCCAGGTTACAACCAAAATACGGGATTCACCCGGCTTTCCCAGCCATATCAGGTCAGGGTTATGATCCACTATTGGAAGAAGCTCTCGTGAAATCTCGGCCGGCTCGGCTATTTCAGCATCTTTAACGGCCCTTAAATATGCCCGTCGAAGTTCAACTTCCGGTAAGGTCTCAATCTGCGATGAATCGGAGAAAATTAAACGATCTGACCAGCATGATTTAAGTACATAACTGTTAGCTGCCAACAGAACCAATAACAGCACTCCGACGAGCCAAGGAGAAAGCCCCAATATGGTTATTCTACGGATTTTAATCTCTTTACCCATTGTCTAATCCTGCGCATTTCTATATTGGGCGTCTTAGATAAAAATGTCGGCCAATTTAGCAACCCGTTTTGCGATTGATACAGCAATCCCGCCAAGTTCCACAATGCGATCCTTTAATACTGCCTGGGAAATGTTAGCAGCTGACGCTTTTTTCACGACCGTGATCAATTTGTCATATGTTTCAACATCAGTTCTGCCGGGAATGATTTTGTCAAGCTCCTCCCGGGAAAGTCCCAAAAGGCCGACAAGTTCTTCTTTATACAGTCCTTCAAATGCTTTACGGTTTTCCTCTAACTCCTTTCTAATTTGTTCGCGAAAAGCTTCTGCATTTTCTGTATTCATTGAATTCTCCTCCCTTCTTGTAAACTCAGTGGGATGCGGGATCCCCCCCGCAATGTCCGCTGAAATCCAGAAATTTTTTCTCTAAGTTTCCTGGTTTTCTTTGCGCTTGAAAAGTTTATCAACTGAATTTTTAAAATCCTCAAATGCTTTTCTAAGTTCCTCTGTCTTCTGCTCAGCCGTCAAATTCGCCTTTCCGAGTTTTTCTTCAACTTTTTTCCCCTTCTCAACAAGTTTTGCGACTTCATCTGAAGCCTTTGCCAGGGTTTCACCAACATCCTCACGCAATCCCTCTGCTCCAAATTGTTTAAGTATTTCATCCTGGGCATCGTGGACCCTGACAATCGACGCAAGATGGCCGGTAACAATCGAATTGGCATAATGAATTTGAAAGTAGGAACGGTCAATAGCAGATAAGACTTCCTGCTCTTGTTCAAGAACCGGGTCGAGCAGGTCTTTTCGATAATTTTCAATCTCTGCTCGCAATTCTTGCACAAAAATGTCCATAAAGTTTAAAGCGGTTTTTTGGGCCGCAGTATTTCCTGGCTCTTGGACCGCCGCATTCAGTTTGGCAAAAAGCGAGAGCTGATTACCCTGTTTAAATCTTTTCTGGTCGCTCTCCAGCAGTTTCTGAATCTGATAAGGAGCGTATACTTCATCGACAAGTTTATTGATATCGTCCTTAATGCGCCGATAGAATATCACGGCCAACTCACGGTGTGCTCTGTACACCTCCGCGATATCACGACCAACGGTCGCGGATAATTCAACCGACTCTTTCGGAACCTGGGCGCAACCTATCAATATGATTAGCAGTATGACGGCTAAATTTCGCCCGATTTTCATTTTATCCTCCTTTTCTAAAATTTCTGTCAAACGCCAGTTAAAAATTATCCAGAATTGTCGTTTGTCCCTGCGGCCCGACCAAAGTCATTCTTAAATAATTGGGATCCGACAGGTCAAGAAAGCTGTCATTTAAGGCGGTGCGTGTTGCCGAATACATTAAATCAAAAGCCTCGCCTGCTTCATCGGGTTTCCAGAACTCGGCGGTACCGATTGCCAGTGGTTGTTCGGGGCAAATGGCAAAAACCGATAAGAGCGGCTTTTCTGCGGTGTTCCCGGAAGAGTTATCCGGTTCACTATCCTGATTTCTGACACGAATCTTATCATTGTAAAGGCGGGCCAACTTAATTGAGTTATGCTCCAATACCCCCTGGCGTATATCCATTACCCGGAACAGGCGGTTTACCACT
>Ga0316191_10004577_pt1 | contig 10343 bp, 9 predicted proteins | sample Eddworburr2cm_MG_FD_204928 | JGI IMG/M metagenome (GOLD analysis project Ga0316191, IMG submission 204928) | Coastal sediment microbial communities from Maine, United States - Eddy worm burrow 2 cm | ecosystem: Environmental > Aquatic > Marine > Coastal > Sediment | place: USA: Maine | collected... | reverse complement strand
ACTACACACCCAGGAGTTCACAGAATGCAGAGTTCGTTCAGGCGGTCACAGAAATGAATGTTCTGCTGACTATGCAGAAGCTTCGCGACAGGAGTGTTGTACTGCGTGAGATGATCGACAAGGGTGATATTGGGCTGGTGGGCGCCATGTACGATGTCAGTACTGGCAAGGTTACGTTCAACGAATGAGTGCTGAGCCGTGCCGTCCCGGTGCGGCTGTCAATTTTAACGTTTCAGGAATTGCGTATTATCAAGAGCACTACTGAAGCTACTTGAGATTGGAAACTCATAGACTGGGTCTGGAGAGAGCGGCCTATGTCGCACGCCCGATATGGCGACTTCGTGTTGCTCAGTGACGATCGTTGCGGGCACGTGGGAAGCCAGTCACCGCAAGCCGTGCAACTCCGTATGGGGTTCCGCGGGGCTGAACGTTATGCTCTGGGCCTGGATGTGTTTGCAGCGTTCTCAGGTAAAGCGGCGACGGTGGGGGGCAAGACCCTAATGTTGAATGGCCTGGGCCTGCGAACCGCCACCCGCAGTTAATCCCCGCCGCGGACTACGTAGGTAGCCTAGGTAGTCAACCGAATAGGAACCCCGGCAGCTGTTGGTCTCTAATCGACAACACGGCGGAAAAGCGGTTCGCGCTCAGCCACGCGATGGCGCGCTCACCGTGGCCGCCCGATGCCGACGTCGGGGTGTCCGCCGCACGGTTAACGCCAACGACGCACACGGCTAAGCGGTGATTTCCATGCACAACGGCAAACCGGGGCGAATGGTATGCGATTGTCGACACCGGCAGGTCCGATGACTGAGGGTACCTTCCAAACGCTCCACGCCTGCCCAATCTGCGGGTTGCAGCAGACGGTTGATGCGGTGCCAAGCGGCGCCCGCGTGCACTGCGCGCGCTGTGACCATCTGTTGTTCCAGAACATGGCGGGCGAGTCGAACCGGCGGGTATTCAGCTTTTCGTTGACCGCGCTGTTGCTGTTGATACCCGCCAATCTCTACCCGATCCTGGAGGTGACCAGCTTCGGTAACACACGCAGCTACACCGCGCTCAGCGGCGCGCGCGCACTCTGGGAAGGGAGCATGTGGCCACTGGCAATACCGGTTGGGCTGTTGAGCGTGGTTCTGCCGTTTTGCCTGGTCATCGCGCTGGTGTCGCTGGCGATGGCGGAAGGTTCGGGTCTGCCCGCGGCGCCCCGGCGCTTGCTGCGCCGCACCGCTGAGTTCCTCTCGGTGTGGTCGATCGTCGACGTCTATTTACTGGCGATTTTCATGACCGTGGTGAAGCTGGCGCAGATGACCGACGCGGCGCCGGCCGGCGGCGCCTTGTTGTTCTTCGGCGTGGTGCTGTCGCTGTCGCTGGCGCTGCGCAGTCTGGAAACCGAGGAGGCGGCAGGGCATGGCGTGGCGCCTCCGGCAGCGGAGAGCTTGAATCGGACACTCGCTCTTTCTGTGGCGGCGCTGATCCTGTTCGTCCCGGCCAACGTCTTCCCGACCCTGACGCTGGCGATCGCGGGCTCGTCGGAGAGTGACACGGTATTTGGCGGCGTGGTCGAGCTGTGGCAGTCCGGTATGTGGCCGCTGGCGCTTCTGGTGCTGTGTGCCAGCATCCTGATCCCGCTGTTCAAAATAGCAGGCATGCTGTTCCTGGTTCTGACCATCCGCATGCGCGGCCGGCGCCTGCAACGCACCCGGCTATACCTGACGATCGAGAAGATCGGCCGCTTGTCGATGCTCGATGTCTACGTCATATCTCTGATCGTGGCGGTCGTCCAGATGGGCGCACTGGCCAATGCCCGTGCCGAGGTCGGTGCGCTAGCCTTTGCCTCGGTGGTGATAGTGACCATGATGGCAGCAGGCAGCTTCGACCCGCGCCTCATCTGGAGCGCTGAACAGGACGCGCCTCCAGGAGACTTGACGCGATGACTGAATCGGACCCGACCCCACAGGCCAGGATCAAACAGGGTCGACGCTTCGGCTTCTCGTTTATCTGGCTCGCACCGGTGCTCGCTGCCGCCGTGGGTGGCTTCCTGTTCTACAAATCCGAAATCGATGTCGGTCCGACCATTACCATCACCTTCGAAAACGGCGCCCGTATTTCGAACAGCGCCAAGCTGGTCTACCGGGGTGTCGAGGTGGGTGCCGTCCAGTCGGTCGTGCTCGATGCCAGCCTCGGCCACGTCAACGTCAGCGCCCAGCTGGACAAATCGGCCAAGGCGCTGGCGCGCGAGGGGTCACAGTTCTGGGTGGTCGAGCCGCGCGTCAGTATCGACAAGATCTCCGGTCTCAACACGCTGATGTCGGGCTCCTACATCCAGGTCGCGCCCGGCAGCGGCAAGCCGATGAAGCACTTCGTTGGTTTGTCCGAGCCGCCCCTTGTCGCCGCGGGGCATGAGGATCTCGTGCTGATGTTGGAGGCCGATGACGCCGGCTCGCTCCCGGTCGGTGCGCCGGTCAGCTATCGCGGCATGGCGGTCGGCGTGATCACCGCGGTCACCCTGCCGGACGACGGCGTCAGGGTGCGTATCGGTGTCGCGATCGACGCCAGGTATGCGGCACTGGTGCGCAGCAACACGCTATTCTGGCGCGCCAGCGGCATTCATGTGAGTTTGAATCTACTCGATCCCACCATCGACATCGGCTCACTGGCCAGCCTCATCCAGGGCGGGATCAGTTTTGCGACCCCGCCTGACGCGGGCGAGCCGGCCAGCGCCCATGCGGTATTCCAGCTGTTGGACAAGCCACCCGAAGCGCTCAAGCTCGAGCCTCCAGAAGAGGGACTGAAACTGGTTCTGACCGCAGAGCACGGCGGTATTGCCGACGGTGCGCCGGTCTATTACCGCCGGCTTCAGGTTGGCAAGGTGCTGCACAGCAGGCTGACCCAGGGTGCGTCGGCGGTCGAGATCGACGTATTGATCGAGCCGCAGCACGCCGCGCTGGTCAACAGCAACTCGGTATTCTGGAACGCCAGCGGTGTGCAAATGGATCTCGACCTGAGCGACCCGAGTATCGACATCGAGTCCCTGAAGGCGCTGCTGGTCGGCGGCATCGCCTTTGCGACCGGTGGCGCGTCCGGCGAGCGTGTTGAAGCGGGCGCCGCCTTCCCGCTGCTCGACCGGGAACCGGGACGCGACACCCCCGGCGCCGTGCCCACCGGGCGGCGCTTCGTGCTGGTCGCCGACCAGCCCGGCTCGATCGCGAAGGGTGACCCGGTCTACTATCGCCAGGTACAGGTCGGCCAGGTCGGGGATATCGAGCTACTCCCGGACGGCAGCGCCGTCGCCGTCTACATCCACATCCAGGACGAGCATGCCGCGCTGGTACGACAGCGTTCGGTGTTCTGGAACGCCAGCGGTATCCATGCCAACCTCAACCTGTTCGACCCTTCAATAGATGTCGAATCCGCCAAGGCGCTGCTGCGTGGCGGCATCGCCTTCGCCACGCCGGCCGACGGCGGGCGGCAGGCGGCGCCCGGCAAAGAGTTCCGCCTGTATAGCGAGGAGGAGGGCGCCAAGCGCGTGCAGCCCGAGGCCTCGGGCCTGCGTGTGGTACTCACTGCCAGCCAGCTCGGCTCGGTCGCGGTGGGTGACTCAGTCTACTACCGGGAGGTCGAGGTCGGCAAAGTGGTTGCCACCGGGTTCGAGGCCAACAGCGCTGTGGTGTACATCCGCGCGGTGATCGACGATCGCTATGCGCCGCTGGTACGGGAGGACTCGGTGTTCTGGAATGCCAGCGGGCTGCACGTCGACTTCAGCCTGTTCAAGGGTGCGTCACTCGACGTGGAATCACTCAAGGCCTTGCTGGCGGGGGGGGTTGCCTTCGCCACGCCGGAGAAAGGCACCAGCTCCCCGGCGGCGGTCGGTAGTCAGTTTCAACTGCACGACAAACCGAAGGACGAATGGCTGTCCTGGCAGCCCGCAATCAAGCTGGGTCCGAAGCAAGCTGAACCGCTGCTGCCAAAGATTGAAACCGCGGCGAGCGGAATTTCGGTCACTGACATGGAGCCGCTCGTGTATGCCGTGACCACCGCGTCGCATGTGCGCCGCGGCCCCGCCACCAACTATCGGGTGATCGATACCCTGGCCAAAGACGCAACCGTCAAGGTTACCGGCCGGGCCCTGGGCCGCAACTGGTATCGTGTGCAGCTCGCCGACGGCCGGGTTGGTTACGTCTGGGCCAGGTTGCTGCAACCGGCCGACCCGTAGATCGGGCAATAGTTAAGCCAATCATTGTAAAAATCTTACCGTAGGAGCGGTCTCTTTATGCCCGAGGGGTTTACGGGTGCCGGCCGTGGTTCGCGCCGGGAGGCGTTGCGATACCTGCTGTGTTGTATAATCTGGTTAGATGAAGCCGGTAGGCAAACCGAAACTGATGCAATGACCAGGTAAACCAGGCTTGGAAGACGGGGGCGAAGTGGCGCATGATGACACCTGTGCCTCAAGTCGTCGGGAAGGCGAATATGAAAAACCACACAATCGCCTGCACGGATGGCCCAGCGCACACGACGACGCAGGAGCGCACTTCAGGCAGCGTTGAACGGTGTGCTGGAGCAGGGTTTCCGCAAGGGCGCCGGGATGGCGGCATGCGCGAGAGTATCAACACCCGGGTCCTCCCCGGGGTACTTCTGGCGCTCGGCCTGGCGCTGCTCTGCCTCCCAACGCTTGCCACGGCAGAGGGAGAATCGTTCCGGGTGCTGGTGCTGAGTTCATTCCGAAACAGCATGCCTATCAACGCGGACTGGTATGCCGGGCTGGTGCAGGGATTTTCCTCGGCGAATGATCTGAGAATAGAAATCGATACCGAGTATCCTGATTTATCAAGCCTCGGAGATTCGAACTACGTCGATCAACTGCTCGATGTCTACCGTCATACGTACCGCCAGCGCAAACCGCATCTGGTCATTCCGATCTATACGCCCGCATTGCGGTTCCTGCTCGATCATGGCGAGAGCCTGTTTCCCGGTGTTCCGATCGTATTTCTGGGAGCCGATAATCGTTTCGTTACTTCCCGGCAACTGCCACCCAATATTACCGGCATAAGCTCCGTTTCTGACATCGCAGGCACACTGGAACTGGCTCTGGATGTTCACCCCCGAACACGGCAGGTGGCCGTCATTGTCGGATCGGGTGAAGCTGGCGGGCAACTTGAACGCGATGCCCTACAGACGTTTCAATCTTACGAGGACAGGCTGGAGTTCATGTGGCTGCGGGGGTTGCCGCTTGCTGAACTCACCGAAGCGGTCAGCAAGCTGCCGGATGATACAGTGATCCTGTACCTGGCTCAGCTTCAGGACCGAAACGGCAGCAAGACCTATGTCCCCGTTAACACCCTGCGCGACCTGTTGCCGGTAACGAACGTGCCAATCTATGGCCTATGGGATACATTGCTTGGACATGGCGTCATCGGTGGTCGTTTGATGATGGTGAAAGAGGATGGTGCCCGGGCCGGGCTAATGGCGCTGCGTATCCTCAGGGGAGAGACGCCTGCGGCCATACCAGTCGTTCAGAGAGAGAGAAACCCGGCAGTTTTCCACGGACCGGAACTGTCGCGCTGGAATATCGACGAGAAGCGGTTGCCGGCAGACAGTCGTATCATCCATCGCCAGTTGCCGTTCTGGTTGGAGTACAGGACGGAGATCACTATTGCGGCATTGGTTATTGTTCTGCAGGGCCTGCTGATTATTGCCCTGTTGCTGAACCGACGAAGGTTGAAACAGACCAAGGTGAAGTTGCAGGCTGAATGCGAGCGACGCGCACAGGTGGAGGACATTGCGGTTACACAGCGGAGAAATCTGGCGCGATTCAGTAAAGAGCGTACCCTCGGCGCTATGGCGACCGGTATTGCTCACGAGATCAACCAGCCGCTGATCGCGATCCAGAATTATGCCCAGGCAGCGAGACGTCGCCTGCACAGCGATCCCGCTCAGACAGCCAAGCTCGATGAACTGTTTCACAAGATAGAGCGGCAGAGCGGCCGGGCGGGGGACATCATCCAGCATATCAGGACACTGGTAACCGGCGACGATGCGGAACTGCGTCCGGTGTCGCTGTCTGCCCTGCTCGACCAGGTCATACAGATCATTGGTGTGGAAATCGAGACACGCGGCTGCCGCATCGACTGCAGATCTGACCCTGATCTTCCCGAGGTGCTCGCCGACGAGCTGCAGATACAGCTGGTTCTGGTCAATCTGATACAAAACGCTATGCAAAGTATGCAATCTCTGGAAGACAAGGCCGACAAGCTTGTTCTCATTGATATCGACCCGATCAATGACCGCGAAATGCAGGTCAGCGTGGCGGATCGGGGTCCCGGTATTCCTCCGGACAGGCTCGAAAATATATTCGAACCGTTTTATTCCGACAAAGCCGGTGGCATGGGTATCGGGCTGGCCGTCTGCCGGGGTATCATAGAAGCCCATGGCGGGCGACTCTGGCATACCCCGAATCCATCCGGGGGCGCGATCTTCCAGTTCACACTGCAGGTGGCGGTGGAATAGCAGACATGGAACAGCAAACGGTATTCATCATCGATGACGATGAGGCGGTGTGTGATTCGATAAAGGAACTGGTCGAATCCGTCGGTCTGCGCACGCAGAGCTATGCCTCCGGACAGGCATTTCTGGATGACTTTAAGCCGCAACGTGCCGGCTGCCTGGTGCTCGATGTGCGCATGGCCGGCATGAGCGGCCTGCAGCTGCAGCAAAAGCTCAATGAACTGGGAGCGGGGATTCCGGTCATCATCATCACCGGCCACGGCGATGTACCCATGGCGGTGCGCGCCCTGCAGGCCGGTGCCGCCGATTTCATCCAGAAGCCCTACCGTGATCAATTGTTACTGGACAGCATCAATAAGGCACTGGCGGCAGATATGGCCGCAAGGCGTTCGGCCGCCGGCATGGACAAGCTCGCCATGCTGTCAAAACGGGAACGCGAGGTGTTCGACAAACTGCTGGAAGGCGGCAGCAGCAAGCACATTGCCAGGGATCTGGGTATCAGTCCGCGTACCGTGGAGGCACACCGCCGAAGTTTGCTGCACAAACTGGAAGTCGGTTCGGTCAAAGAGTTGATGCTTAACCAGCGTATCCGGGACGTGGGCGAATAAGCAAAAGTCCGACGCGCCTGTCTCGTCAGGATGCTGTCGCGACAGGCGCAGTAACAGTGCATCGGGCTACGTACGTAGCTTAGGTAGTCAGCCGAATACTTTCTTTTCCCGATTTACTATAGGTTCACCCTTGTTGCGCAGTATATCGATCGCCGACAAGGCGGTCTGTTTAGGCTGCCAGCACAGGCGCATGAGTGCGCATCGCTTCTAGTGTTCTGCGGTTTTCAGATACAGGTACAAGGCCCTTATGGGAAAAGCCATAGTTTTCGTGGTCAGTGCTGATGCCGCGGTCAGCGATTCGATCAAAGCCCTGGTCGAATCAGCGGGTCTGCAAACCTTGACGTTCCGCTCTTTGAAGATCTTTCTCGACGCGTTAGAGCCGGATCGTCGGGGTTGTCTGGTGGTCAACGCACACATCAGGGACCTCAGAGACCCGCATTGGCAGGCAGGCCTCGCCGCTGCGTACAAAAGGTTGCCGGGCCTTCTGATCACCGACCGTGGCGATGTGCCGACGGCCGTGCGCGCCGTCAAGGCAGGCGCCGTGGACGTCGTGCAGAAACCTTACCGGGAGCAGCATCTGCTTGATACGATCCTCGCTGTGTTGCAGGCGGACGCAGCGGCAAAAAGCTGATTGCGCCTACCTAAGTAACCTAGGTAGTCAAACGAATAGAATTGCCGGCGCGGATTATCCTTTAATTGCATCCAGCGGGTAAAGGGAGGTGCTGTGATTAATCCGGTACCGAAACAAGCGCCGGCGCAGTGTCCAGGCTGACTCAAGTTTTGTATCTCAAATATGAGATACAAAACATGTTGGCTAGCTGGACTCCGTTCGGCGAATTGTGGAGCGTGAAATCATGAGGCGTGCTACGAGTTATTATTGTGGGCTGGTCTTCGCTCTCGGCGGCTTGATTTCACCGGTGAATGCCGCTGAAGAGAAAACCGGAGATCTGGCTGAGGCCGCGCAGAATCCGATTGCCTCGATGATCAGTCTGCCGTTTCAGAACAACACCTATTTTGACATCGGGCCAGACAACGACACGGCCAACGCACTGCTCATTCAGCCCGTTTACCCTATGTCGCTCAGCAAGGATTGGAATGTCATCACTCGCGCGATTGTTCCGCTCATCTATGTCGAGGGATTTCACGAGACAGACCCGGAGAAGCCGAACGCAAAAATCGATGTCGACAGCAAGTTTGGATTGGGCGACATCAATCTCACCGCCTACTTCTCGCCAAAAAAATCGTTGGACCTGGGCGGTGGTGAGTTCACCTGGGGAGTGGGCCCGTCGATCACGTTGGATAGCTCGACGAGCGATGAAATTGGCAGTGAGAAGTGGAGCGCGGGGCCTGCCCTCGTCGGCGTGTTTATCAAGAAGCCCTGGGTTGCAGGTGCACTTTTCCGGCAGCTCTGGTCTTTCGCGGGCAACAGCGATCGCAAAAACGTTAACCAGTTTCTCGTGCAGCCTTTTGTCAACTATAACCTGTCCAGGGGTTGGTATCTCGCTTCGTCGCCCGTAATCACTGCGAACTGGGATAAAGACAGCTCTGACAGATGGACAGTCCCGGTCGGTGGCGGTCTCGGTAGAATCTTCAGAATCGGCAAGCAACCGGTGAACGCACAGTTTCAAAGCTTCTATAACGTGGAGAAACCGGACTTCGGCGAGGATTGGTCGTTGCGGTTCCAGTTCACTTTGCTGTTTCCCAAGTAGAGAACCGCGTAGTCGGTTTCGGGCTGCCCCCTATGAGGCGCTCTTGCCGCAGATGTTGGCGGACCTCAGGCAGTTGCCGTCACGGCTGAAGGCGGCCAGTGTGCAGGCCACGCGTGACAGCACGGCGCCGTTCTCGCTTGTCCTGAGCGGGCCCGGCCTGTGGTCGCACTATTACCTGATAGCGCAGGGCATCCAGGCTCGTTAACACCCCGCATTGCGTATCTACACCTCGAAAACATTGAGGGCAGACGCAACGGCTCAGCGTTGATTGCGCTACAGGTTACGCCTACGTAGGTAATGTAGGTAGTCAAACGAATAGAATTGCCGGCGCGGGTTACGCTTTAATTTGAAGCCCGCGTGCAAAGCGGGGCGCTGTCAGTAACCCGGTACTGAAAGAACAGACAGACTCAGGAGGAGATCACAATGAAAGTCCGAGCCGCATTAGTTACCCTTTTCCTCGCGATCATGTCGCTCAGCCAGACCGCCGTCGCCAAGCGTCTGGAAGGGATCGTAACGGTTGGTGACCAACCGGTGGCCGGTGCCAGTGTGACCCTGTGGCGAACTGCCGGCAATGACGCACCCAAGTCCGTGGCCGAGGTTTCAACCGGCGACAAGGGTGACTTCACGCTGCACGATTTTCCGCTGTTAGCGAAGGGTGGCGTTTACTACCTGACCACACGTGGCGGCGCCCGTGACGCGCTGGCGCTGATGTCGGTACTCGGCACAGAGCCGCCGGACAAGGTGGTCGTCAACGAGCTGACCACCGTCGCCTCGGCGTTCACCAGCGCCCGTTTCATCAACGGCACAAGCATCAGCGGCAATGAGCTGGGCTTGCGCATCGCCGCTGGCAATGCGCCAAACCTGGTGGACCCCGTGACCGGCACCTGGGGCAAGGTGCTGCTCGATCCGCTCAACAGCACCCAGACCACGACACTGGCGAAGTTGAACACGCTCGGCTCTATGATCACCGCGTTTGCCACCGTGGCCGACGATGCCTGGCGCGCACGCTTCTTGAAGGCATCCACCCCGATCGGCGGAGCGACGCCAACAAACACCCTGGAAGCGATGGCCGGCATCGCGCGTACCTCCTGGGCTGACCCCAAGGGACTCTACGCGTTGTTCGACCAGGCCTATCCGCAACCCAAGGACGGCTCCCGGCGCAGCGCGCCCTTCGTGCCCTACCTCGCCCTCGTTCCGAATGACTTCGCGCTCAGCCTCAATTTCGCGGGCGGAGGGATGTTCGCCAATGGCAAGTTCATGTTCGATGCGGACGGCAACCTCTGGAGCGGCCAGAACTGGATGCCGGGTTCTCAGTCCGGCACGATCCGCAGCATCGGCGGCGGCGTGATCAAAGTCACGCCCGACGGAACCATCTTGTCGCCGCCGATCACCGGCTACGATGGTATGGGCACGGACGGCATCGGCTGGGGCACGGCGGTCGGCCTGGACAAGGTTTGGACCACGAGCTTCAATGGTAAAATTCTCGCACTGGATTTCGAAGGCAATCCCGTCGGCAAGGAAGGCGACA
>Ga0316191_10004576_pt1 | contig 10343 bp, 7 predicted proteins | sample Eddworburr2cm_MG_FD_204928 | JGI IMG/M metagenome (GOLD analysis project Ga0316191, IMG submission 204928) | Coastal sediment microbial communities from Maine, United States - Eddy worm burrow 2 cm | ecosystem: Environmental > Aquatic > Marine > Coastal > Sediment | place: USA: Maine | collected... | reverse complement strand
ACTTTATGTACATCGAACACAATCACCGCGCCGCTGACCAGGTCGAAGAGTAAAATTTCAGCTCAACTGCTGGAAAAAAACTCGTTCAGGGCAATAACAACCGTCATCGCTCCAGTCGGGCCTGTGACCCGCATTTTCCTGCCGCCGAAAATCGCGCCATAAAGCGTGGCGAGTACACCGGCGCCAGACAACACTCCAAAGGTTAAAGTCAATGGAGAGCCACCACCACCGCCGTCGCAGCTTCGAGAATAGCACCTTCAATTGATCTCTCGATCACAGGTTAAGTGAAAGCCCATACTTAGCAGTTATTTGATGCGGCGTGCTGCCAGTCATTCGGCCAGTCTTCAGGAATCTTGCCCCGGTTTGTCGATCGTCTGGCATTCAAGGAAGATACGGTTTTCACAATTAGCACAGATGGACTTGTCGAGCCGTGAAAAAATAGCCCCAATCGCTTCTCTTTTACTGTCGAAGATATTAGCCTCCCCAATCTTCGCCGGATAGCCTCCACGCTCAAACGTTTTGGCGGCACTACCCTTGAGGCTGTGCATGTAAAATTCGCCCCCGATCTTTCGTCGCTCGTGGGCTTCATTGAGCAACAGCTCGGCACCCGCAACATCCATCTGGCTGACGCCCTTGGTTAACAAAAGCAGGCTTTTTTGATCTGGATAGTGCTCCCGGTATCGCCGCAGCATCTCTCCAACGTGGGCTACCGATCCAAAGTAAAGTGAGTCATCGAGACGCAAAATTTTCAGCTGTGGACACTCTGGTCGATTTCGACCATAGGTAAACTTGCGGTCGACCGATTGCAAATTGGGCACTCGCGGTGATATTCGCGGGCGTGAAGTCTTGCGCAGGAAAATCATCAGCGAAAGAATTACGCCCGCCAAAATCGCAAATTCCAGTGCAAAGAAAATGGTGCCGAAGAAGGTCACCGCCAACACCACAGAGTCATTCTTGTCGGCTCTCAAAATTTTCTGTATCTCGCTGAAGTTAATCAGGCGCCAGGCCACCAGGATCAATAAGCCGGCGACAGCGGCTTTCGGCAGGTACGAGGTCAAAGAGCCAACCAGCAGTACAATGACTATCAATATCAATCCAGCCAGGATCGCCGCCAATGGGCTTCGGGCGCCAGCATCATAGTTGGCGCCACTCCGATTGAATGACCCTGTGGCAACATAGGCGGAGAAAAAGCTGCCGAATATATTGGAAAGACCTTGGCCGATAAACTCCTGGTTACCTTCTATCGGCTGGCCCGAACGAATCGATATCGAACGTGAGATGGACACTGCCTCGGTCAACGCAAACAGCGTCATCGCCAGCGCCAGGGGCGCAAGATCACGGAATACGGTGAGTGAAATCTGTGGCTGTGAGAACGGGGGCAGTTGCTGAGGAAGGGCGCCTACCATTTCGATTCCGGCAGCCTCTCGTCCAAAGACCAGGTTAAAGAGTAATGCCGCAAGACTACCCACCACCAACGCGATTATCATGTCGGGTTTGTTTGGGTAGCGGTGGTGACAAATCAATCCGGTGAGCAATGTGATGGTAGCGACCAGCATGACCAGCGGGTGGAAATTCTCCCAGTGCGTCCACAGAAACTCGAGGGTCTCAATCAAATGACCAGCATCCGGAATTTCAATACCGAGGAATGATTTTGCCTGTTTGGCTGCGATCAGGCAGGCAGCTCCGGAGGTAAAGCCGACTACGACCGAGTGGGAAATGAAATTGACCAGTGAACCAAATCTCAACAGACCCATGGATAGCTGGAGAATGCCAACCATAAATGCGAGGGTGATTGCGAGCGCAATATACGCTTCGCTACCCGGTGCCGCCATGGTGCTCAACGAGGAAAACATGACGATTGATGCTGCTGTCGTTGGCCCGGAGACCAGGTGCCATGAGGACCCGAACAAGGCTGCTATAATCGCTGGCACCATACTCGTATAGAGCCCGTACTCTGGCGGCATGCCGGCAATAGCCGCAAAGGCAACACCTTGTGGTAGTACGATTGCTGCCCCGGTCAGACCGGCATACAAGTCGGCCTGAGCACTTTCCCTTGTCAGGTTCCTGCCCCAGCGTAAGAAAGGAAATAGTTTTTTAAAACGGTCTTGTAAGGTCATTTATAAGCCATTTACAGATTAAAGTGATTCTCCCTGGGGTACTGGTATCCACTAGTACTTATAACCACCCTGTTAGAGCCAGCAGTCAGTGTCATTCTCCCTGAAACTCTGCCCCTGAGTGGGCTGTCGATCAATTTGCCCAGGCAAATCGAATGCTTACCAACCATTTTCCCGGGCCTGCTTCCAGTCATTTCGCCATCCTTCAGGAACCTCGGAATCTATACGCAAACAACCTTCCGGGTGGTGCGGGTATGGTTCGGCATAACTTCGGGTCTCGTCACCGTTAACGCGGCGCTGGATATGGCAGGGCCGGAGTTCGTCGGGGCGGTTGAGCCCTGCTGCAACCACCAGCTCTAACAGGCTCTCCACCATGGCTGCAGATACCTTAGCACCCTGGCCGATTAATCGTCGACGTCAAGCACCTTGCACCTGGCCGGGTTTTGCGTCGCTATACCCCTGGGGCAAGTGTCCCGATTACAGTGCCGTGATTGAATACATTCGAGCGTAAACATCATCGCGCGGGCCGAATTAATCGTATCCACGCCGAGCGCCATCAACCGTAACATATGAAAGGCCGATACCACCGTTCCCGCCTTCAGTGCCATCGACGCTAATAAAATCCACGGCTATGCCGGAGTCAATCATGGCTTTGCAAATCGCGAGAAACTCGCTGCGGTCGCCACTGCAAAGTTTAAAACCAACGGGTTTACCGTCACAGAGTTCACGTAACCTGGCAACAAACTGGAGCAGCCCCTCGGTCCATCGAGAGCCGCGTCAATCCGGTTTTAATTAACATTATAAACACTTTTAAATCAATGGTTTATATTAACTATTTAATGTAGATCGAAGGCAGTTTCCGCGCTGTCGAACAGATCGAAGAGTAGCCCCCCCCTTATATCGAGTTGCTACCTGCCAACCCTGCGCTACCGGCATACCGCGCGGGCAACAGCAGGCCCACCATCAGCAACAGGATGCCGGCAGACAGGCTAGCGACGGTCAGGTAGGTGATTAACTCGGTAATCGCCGCATGATGTGCGCCATCCCTGCCCAGCGGCAGCGACAGCAGGAACATGCTGAGCCAGGCCATCGGATAAAAGCTACCAACTCCGATCAAGGTAGCGGCTACAAATTTCATTTTGCGGGGTAGCGAAGTAAGTCCTGTCACCAACACCAGTACCAGGGCAAAACCGCCGACACCGGTTGCGTGAAAGTGGGAACGCTGGGCATAACGCCATATCTTGGATTCACTTTTGGCATCGTGTTGCGCCGGGTGGGAGGCAATGCCGTCAGAGATAAATTGTTTCACGCCATCTTCGTTGGTACCGAACATAACGCCCATCGTAATGCCGAAGATCAGGGTCAGCATCGAAAGAACAAGCCCCACCCGTAAATCACTAATATCAAAACCCATGCAAAGAACCCTTAATCGAGAAAAGAGTCGTGAGCCTAAAGGTGAAGTATTAAGGCAATCTTAAATCGTCAGTCAAAAGCCAACATCGCCGCAGATAGTCGGCAACTAGCTCCCAAATCGGCACACTCGAAGATTGCGAACCCAACGTCGCCCAGCCTGCGAACTCGCAGCTATTGAACGCCCGAGTACTATGGTGGAATTGCAGAGCAGTGCAACTCGCTACCACTGGTGTCAGATGTGAACCCGGACCTCGACGGGTACGCAACCGACAGGGCTATCGCGGGACTGTTTTTAACAGGCGCTGAAGAGGAAGCTCTTATTCGCACCAATCGGGCAGCACGCACAACGACTTTGCTGCGTCATATTTCTGGCAGCCTTGATTAGCCTTATTTATGAATGCGATCCGGCATTAAAACAGGGGCCGTCAGACTCGACATCATTTCGATGAAGGGGTATCGCCTGCAGTGGATTGCTGAATAGCGATAACCGTGAAGCGGAGGTATATGTAATTTTGATGCACTGGCCTGCCGGGTAAGGCAGGCCAGTGTAAGACCATCTGCGATCGTACTGGTACGACTAGAGCAGAATCTGAAATAACTCAAATCGAAGGGAATAGAAATAATCCACTTGAACTTTAAATTCGCCTACGACTAAGTTGAGTTCAATCTACTAACAATCAGATAAAACCACGAACTTCCCATCCTTTCTTTCAAGATACATGTCGCCATCTTTGAAACTGGCCTGGTACTCAACAGGTTTTTCGTTTTCACGCTGGACGACCAGTGTTTGACGTTCTCCTGCTTTGAGATTCCATTTGCCCGCACTCTCATACAGCCAGCCAAAAGAGTTTACCTGCCAGGTGCCGTCTTCCTTGAATCTCCAGCTCAGATCTTCCAATTTAGTCGGGAGGCCCTGCCCGGCCTCCTCGTTTTTCGCTGTGGTCAGTTCCCAATCAGTACACCAGCTGCCGACCATGTATTCGGATTTAAGCTTGTCTCCTCGAGCAGTGTCCGGGGCCTGCATCAATTTAGTTCCCGCACAGGCGGAGAGCAGCAGTGTGAATGTCAGACAAAGTAATGTTACGGCAGTTTTTTTGTTCATATCGACCTGATTAAAGTTAAGTTGTAAGTAACCCTAATTGTACCAAGGGTAAGCGCCTGTTTGCAATGATCCCGGTTGCCCTGGTTCAGGGTGGAATCAGCATCGAACTGGGTTGCGAGTCCCATTCGTCGTGAATCCTGGAGGTAATTCCATGGATACGAGCGAAAACACACCCTTTCGATCACTCGGTCTGTCCCTTCCGAACCACGAGTCCAGGCCGATCCTTGCTACTGACGCCTGGAGACGTCAACCGATCCCGGGATTTCCAGTCACGTTTTTCAATCTGGGGGTATTGAGTTTGGTAATGCGCGCGCTGTCGGAGCGCCGCAGATAATCGGCAACCACTTCCCATATCGGCGCGCCCGGAGATTGCGAACCTACCGTCGCCCAGCCGGCCACCTTGTAACTTTTGGAGGCCTCGATACGGGTGCCGTCATCGAGTTGCATATCGGCAATGCGCACTCCGGCAGCGGCATCCGGATCGATGCTGTAGTCGAGTCCACCGAGACGTACCATGTCCCCGCCCTGCTGGTAATAGGGATCCTTGTTAAACAGATTATCGGCGACATCTTCGAGTATCAGCTTGAGGTCTTCGCCGCTCATTTCGCGTACGTAAGTTTCAGGATAGGTAATACAGGTCTGGTCCAGCACGTGCTCCATGGTAATCGTCTGGCCCGACAACACCGTGGTTCCCCAGCGAAATCCGGGTGACAGCGAAATCTGTGCATCGCCCTCGACGCGCAGCGCATCGCAGATGATCTGATCAAAGCTTCCATTGAAATTTCCGCGCCGATACAGCAGGCTTTCCGCCACGCTCAACTCCTCCTGCAGTTGCGGCAGATAGGGCTTGCGTGAGCCTGCGATCTGCGCCGCCATTTCAGCATCGGGCTCGAGCATATTCGAAAACACCGGCAGTAAGCGATAACGAAAGTCGCGCAGTCTGCCCCCTTTGTAGTCCATATCCATGACACCAAGAAACTTGCCATTGGAGCCGGCATTGGTCACCAGGGTCTTGCCCCCGGAGTTGGACACTGAAATCGCACCCGGCACTCCGTCGTGGGTATGGCCACCGAAGATGGCGTCGATACCGCTGACCCTTGAAGCCATCTTGAGATCGACATCCATGCCGTTATGCGACAGCAGGATCAGGCCATCGGGTTTTTCCTCGTCGCGCGCCTGGTTGACGATGTCCTGCATATCATCTTCGTTGATGCCGAAGGTCCAGTCCGGGATAAAGCGCTGCGGATTGGCGATGGGCGTATAGGGAAAAGACTGCCCGACAACGGCGATACGCAAATCACCCATTTCGCGAATGGTATAAGGCTTGAACACATGTCCGCTGTCTTCATTGAAGTCACCGATATCGCCAAGCTCGTAGTCAAACATGGCAGCTTCGCGAACCTTGCAATTCTGGCTGACGAACTCACCGTTGAATGCAGCCGCGTTGGCAAGCACCTCGGCATCCTGATAGGTGAATTCCCAGTGACCGGTCATCACGTCGACGCCGAGCTGGTTACAGGCGTCCACCATGTCGCGCCCACGCGTCCACAAAGCCGTGCCGGAACCCTGCCAGGTGTCACCGCCATCGATCAACAGCGAGCGCCCCTGGGCATACTCGGCGCGTAGCTTTTTGACCAGCGTAGCAAGATGGGCAAAGCCGCCAACCTTGCCATAGAGGCGCGCGGCTTCTTCGAAATTCAGGAAGGTGTAGGCGTGCTCCTCGATGCCACCGCGCGGAATCGAAAAACGCTCCAGCAAATGATTTCCCACCAGGTGCGGGGCTTTACCATACGCGTTCCCCATGCCGATGTTGACACTGGGTTCGCGAAAATAAATCGGATTCAACTGCGCATGGCAATCGGTAAAATGCAGGATGCGCGCATTGCCAAAGGCCGGCATGTCGTAAAGGGCCGAGCCGCCCTCGCCCGCTCTCAGTCCGGCTCCAGGCAACAGTCCAGCGGCGCCCGCAAGCCCCATCAGTCGAATAAATTCTCTACGATTCAGGTTCATATTCTATCTCTCAGCTAAATAAATCGGCCAGCAAGGTCAGATTTTCCACTACCAGGTCCGGATTCGAATGGCGAATATCCTGACCGTGATTATACCCATAAGGCACACAGACGATGGCAAAACCGGCAGCGCGCGCAGCCACCACGTCGTTGCTCGAATCACCCACCATCAGGCAGCGATCATATTCGAGACCGAAATGGTCGGCGGCGTAATGCAGCGGCATGGGGTCGGGTTTCTTGCGCGCGGTGGTATTACCGGCGACCACCAGTTCGAAATAGGAATCAAGACCCATCTCGGTGATCAGCCGCGAGGTAAACGGTTCCGGTTTGTTGGTGACACAGCCGAGTTTCAGATCCTTTGTCGACAGTCTTTGCAGGGTTTCGATCACGCCGGGGTACAAGGCGCTGCGGTCGCTGGCATGCGCGGCATAAAGCTCGCGAAATATTTCCAGGCCCCGCTCATACAAATCTGCCACCGGTTCTGCATCCATCTCGCCCGTCAGCACGCGCTTGACGAAGCGTTCCAGACCGTTGCCAACCCAGCTCCTGGCCGCCTGCTCATCGTGCACCGGCAGGCCGAGCCGCTCGCGCATAGCATTACCGCACCAGGCCAGGTCGCCAACGCTGTCGACCAGGGTGCCGTCGAGATCAAACAGGACCAGACGAATCCCCTGCAAATCAAGGGGACTGCTGCCCTGCAAGGGAGATACGCCCTCCTTCACCGAATCCGAAGCTACATCAAGCTGGGGTTCTATCATATTCCGTCCATTGTTGACGCGATTGCCCGGCAGTTTCGCCAGACAAGTCGTTCAACCTACCAAATTTGGGGGATATATGAAATAACCCGATAGCAATACACGGTATTAGCACATTCAGCTGCTGGTCAGCGCTGAAAACATTCGCGGCAATCGCTCCGGCAGTGCCATCACGTTATCGACGATGGAATAATTACCAGGCCCGAAGATGCGCGAGACATAGGCGTCGGCCCGGGGGTCCAGGGTAAGACAGAAACTGTGCACCCCCTGCGCACTCAATTCATCGACCGCATGCCGGCAATCCTCGCGCAGATAGCGCGGATCTCGCTCATCGATATCGGCCGGTTCACCGTCGGTAATGACCAACACCAGGCGCTTCTGGCTGGGTTGTTGCAACAGTTGCCGGCCGGCATGACGCAACGCCGTTCCCATGCGCGTCGACAATCCTCCGCGCATACCCGCCAGCCGGGCGCGCACAGTCTCGTCATAGGCTTCATCGAAATCCTTCAGGCGATAATAGCGTACGTCGTGACGGCCGTCCGAGGCGAAACCGTGCATTGCAAATCGATCACCAATCGAATCGACCGCCCAGGCGAGTAGTCCGCAGGCTTCGCGCGTCAGGTCGAGCACGGTGGGCTGCTGCCCGTCGAATTCGGCTGCAGTGGCGACCGCTTCATTAGTCGACGCCGACAGGTCGAGCAACACTAGCAGTGACAGGTCGCGCCAGTGACGCGTAATCCGAATGTTGACACGCGGGTCCGGCATAACGCCGCGGCGGATGTCGGTCATCGCGCTAACCGCGGCGTCGATATCGAGTTCATCGCCATCCTCGTAACCACGCCGACGCACCACACCGCGCGGTTGCAGCCGCTCAATCAGATGGCGCAGGCGGTTCGCAACCGGTTTGTACTTGTCCAGAATATGCTCCATATGCCGTGCATCGCCAGGTTCTGGACGATGCTCGATCAGCGTGGTCCAGTGCGGGCGCTGCAGCTGCACGCGATAGTCCCACTCGTCGTAGTGACAAGGTGGTGATAGCGAAGGCCCGCCCTCGGACTGGTTGTAACTAATGCCCTGATCTTCATATGGAAACAACTCGCTCGCCAGTACCCATATTTCCTGGGGCCTACCGTCTTGCAGTTCCGAATCGATTTCGTTGACCATTTGCATCAGTCCAACCTGCTTGCGCAAGGTCGCCTGCCGCCAGGGCAATAGCGCAGTGTCATCGCCCGCCATGCTATGCGCTGCGAAATCACGAAAATAGCGATTGTCATCACGGTAGGGTATCGGCAAGGCTCGCAACAGCTGAACGGGTGCCGGCGTTCCGTGCAACAGCAGTTTTTTATGGAGCTCGATCCCGAGTGCAAGCGCCAGCGAGCGCGGTGGATCCTGCTGATCGAGCGCCGCGCGGAAGGTCACGGCAATATCCTGTATCCAGTCTTCCTCATCGCGATACTCGGGATCCAGCAGCGCGCGCCCGATGCGCAAAAACTGCTCGACGCCGGGATCGAGCGCCGTCGCAGAATCCTGCAGGGCACCGCTAAAAAAACGCAACCACAGACGCCGCAGGCCCGGAAAGCGTCGACAAGCCAGGTATTCCACCCGCCCATCTTCGATCAATTCTATGCAGCAAAGCTGCAGGCCATCCAGCGTATCAGCGGAGCAGGCTTCATCGCTGTACTCCAGGTGCGCCGCCGCATGCGCCACCGCGGCGCGGTAGACGTCGAGGCCGTCAATGCCAAAGCAGGTATCATAGGCATCCGGCAGCTGCAGCTGATAATCTTCGATGAATGGGCGCTTACCCGCCTGCGTATCAACCTCGCTCGCGGTCGGGCGCATCGGCAACGCCCTGCCCCACAATGCACGCAGGTAGAAGTTAAGCTTGCGCTGGTGATCGACAAACAGGCAACCGCGACGTTCGCGCTGCAATACCGATTTCGAGGTCTCGCTGGCAACGGCAAAATAGTCGGACTGGCCTTCGAAATCACGCTGGTATGCCTCAGCGCCCCACATCGCCCAGCGTCGCAGGCCACCCAGGGTCAAACGCGACAGCAATTCATCCAGGGATTCCAGCATCGGTCGCAAACCACGCGGCACCTTCCCTGCTAACTGGTGAAGCAGCCTCAAATAGCCACGTACCAGGTCGGCATCGCCGAGACGAATTGCCGCAAACGGCAGGGTCGCGAGCAGTTTTGTCATTACCGCACCCGACGTCAGTGAGGCCATTTGCATGAGCGACTCGACGATGTCGGGCAGCACATCCTCACCGACCGCCTTTACTACCGCCGGCATCTGCTGCAGATAGACCAGCAGCAGCTCCTGCCCTTTACCCAGGCGGGACAATGCGTGCATTCCCTGCAGGTAGTTATCCAGCCCCAGGGGTGACATCACGCGCTGCGCCTCCAGATAAGAAGCCTGTAACAGTGCCCCCGGGTCGGAATCATCCGCTGTGCCGCGCGCGCTGGCGAGGCACTCAAGATAGGGAGTAAGCTCAGTCTGCACGGCAGCCGGTCATTCGCTAGAAGTAGCTTTCCACTGCCGCGCACAGTGTGTCGCGCAAATCAGGATCATCGGTAAGCGGCGCGATCAGCGCCATGCGGCATGCTGCGCCGGTATCGACGCCCTGCGCGATCAACTGCGCCGCGTAGATGAGCAAGCGCGTCGACATACCCTCGTCGAGCCCATGTCCCTTGAGGTTGCGTGAACTCTCGCCCACCTGCACCAGTCGTGCCGCGACTTCGCGCTCAACTCCACCTTCGTGGGCGATTATTTCAGTTTCAACCTCGGCCGGCGGATAGTCAAAATCGATACCGCCGAAGCGCTGCCGGGTAGACTGTTTCAAATCTTTCATCATCGACTGGTAGCCGGGGTTGTAGGAAATCACCAGCTGGAAATCCGCATGCGCCGAGAGCAGTTCACCCTTTTTTTCCAGCGGCAGCTGGCGCCGGTG
>Ga0316191_10004575_pt1 | contig 10344 bp, 12 predicted proteins | sample Eddworburr2cm_MG_FD_204928 | JGI IMG/M metagenome (GOLD analysis project Ga0316191, IMG submission 204928) | Coastal sediment microbial communities from Maine, United States - Eddy worm burrow 2 cm | ecosystem: Environmental > Aquatic > Marine > Coastal > Sediment | place: USA: Maine... | reverse complement strand
TACATCCGCTGTGTCAGGAATGCCTCCGAGGGCTGCGTCACCGACGAATAGCGTTTGCTCAGAAAGTATCCCAGCTGGATTTCTTCCGGAAACGGATTTTCGGAATAATCAGGCCTACAATAATACCGAGTAACACGACGGCCGCGCCGACCATGAACCAGTCGCGTGCGGTGCGGTCTTTCAGTGTCTCGTTTTCCTGCTGTACAGTTTGCAGCTGACGTTCCAGCGACACTATCCGGCCCTTCATGTCCTTGTTTTCGGAATCAATCGCCAGTGCGCTGGAGGCGGTTCGCCGGATCTCGGCCAGTTCCTGGCTGACGCCACGGCTTTCGCCTTCCAGTGTCGAGAGGTTTGACTCAAGTGTGCTCTTTTCTTCTTTCAGGGCGGTCATCGCCGTGGTTAGCTTGCGATTCTCCAGCTCCATTTCTGCCAGCTCTTTTTCGGCAGTCGCCAGCCGGTCACGCGCGGCCTGTCCTTTCATCAGGAAGCGCGAAAGTACCCAGCCTTCCTTGCCGCTGTTGGTGCGCACCTGTGTATAGCCGGATGCCTTGTCAACGCTGAGCACCTCAACCGGCGTACCGCTGCGCAGCATCCTGATAATCCCGAAGCTGGTGCCTTTGCCGCTGCGCAAGGTTATCTCAAGGGTATCGCTCACGTAGCGGGTCTCCGCCACGGCATTGCCGCACAGAATGAATACACAGGAAATCAGAAAAAATAAGTTTTTCACAACAACTCCATTACATCTGCCAGATTTTGTGGGGGCTATTCTAGCTGATCAGCGTGGCAGGCGGCGAGGCCTGTTTACGGTGTTTGCTTTTGGAGGCTAATTACAGGAAAAACAACAAGCTTGCCCGTTTACTGGCGCAGATTAACAGGTATGATTACGGAAACCCCCGTGGTCGAATGATAAACGCGTGAAACTAGATTCCTCCAGAAACCGTTTGCTGGGTGCCCGCCAGGTGGCTTCGCCAAATTTTGATGAGCGTCCCGCGGACTGCGAGATATCGCTGATTGTCATCCATGGAATCAGCCTGCCGCCGGGGGTTTACGGTGGTCCCGAGATTGACCGTTTCTTCACCAATACGCTGGATACGGCTGGACACCCGTATTTTTCCGAAATAGCACATCTGCGGGTCTCCAGTCATCTGCTGATCCGGCGTGACGGCGAAGTGGTTCAGTATGTGCCGCTTCTGAAGCGTGCCTGGCATGCAGGGGAGTCACGTTATGATGGCTGTGAGGCCTGTAATGATTTTTCTATTGGTATTGAGCTTGAGGGGCAGGACGATGAAGTGTATGCCGCGGTGCAATACAAGCGTCTTGCCGAGGTTATTCACTGCCTGACCGACAGTTTTCCCGGTCTGTCGAGACAACGTATTGCCGGTCATTGTGATATCGCACCGCAGCGCAAAACAGATCCGGGCCCTGCCTTTGACTGGGCACACCTGCGACAGCAGCTGGACATGGCTGTTTCCTGAAGATTGTGAAAACAGACGGCGATACGCTAATCGACCTGCTACGTCACGGCGAGCCGTTGGGCGGGCGCCGTTACCGTGGCCAGCAGGATGATGTGCTCAGTGAGCGTGGCTGGGAGCAGATGTGGCAGTCCGTTGGCGGGCAGGATGCGTGGCAACAAATTATTACCTCGCCGCTGCAGCGCTGTCATGCGTTTGCAGTTGCGCTGGGTGAGCGTATTGATACACCTGTTCAGATCGAGCCGCGCTTTGCCGAGGTTGGCTTTGGTGAATGGGAAGGCAAGACCCGTGCCGAACTGGAGCAGCTCGACCCGGGCCAGGTGAAGCGTTTTTACCGGGATCCGATTAACAGTCGTCCGCCCGGTGCGGAGCCGCTGGATGATTTTGTGGCACGCGTCAGCGACGGCTTTACAAGCCTGCTGGCAGAGTATCCCGGGCAGTCGCTACTGGTGGTGGCGCATGCCGGAGTGATCCGCGCAATACTGTCGCACGTGCTGCTGATGCCGCCGGCAGCCATGTACCGTATCAATGTGGCCAATGCCGGTATGACACGGCTGCAAAGTGACCGCGATCGCGGCTTTAACCTGGTTTCGCATGGCACTGCAACGCTTGCCCGCTAGCCGGTGTTTCAGCTGTAGGGACAATGGCGGCACCCGTTACCGCAGCAATTGCCGCGTTTCAGGTGATACCAGCGGCTGAAGACGAGATTGCCGGCATCAAGCGTGTAGTCAATGTTTTCTGTCAGCGCTGTGCTGCTGCGGTAACGGCTTGCCAGTGCCAGCGCCTCTTTCAGAGACAGTGTTTGCAGATGCCTGTTGATTGACTCGCCGGCAAGGTTTGCAAGACACTTCGGACAGAAACACTGTTGCGATTTTTCGACGGCCATGATGGCCGGGTAGCTTCTGCACCAGCAGCTTGCAGCCTGCTGCCGGGAGTTGCACCTGAATTCGGTGGCACAGGCCGGGCACTGTTTTATTTCTGTGTTCATGGGGCTTATTCGTCGAGCTTGTTTCAATTAGGTGTCATTATAGATGAATAGTATCGCGTTCAGGCTGGGGGTAGACCTTGGCGGCACAAAAATAACCGCTATTGTACTGGATGCGGAGGGCGTTGAGATCTGTCGTGAACGCATCCCGACACCACAAGGCGACTACGCCGGAACCTTGCAGGCCGTTGCCGGGCTGGTCGCTGGCCTGGAGACGAGGGTTGGCAAACATTGCACGGTGGGCATCGGCATGCCCGGTTCGGTCTCGCGTGCCAGCGGGCTGGTAAAAAACTCGAATTCTGTTTGCCTGAATGGGCAGCCGGTGTACCACGATCTGGAAACGTTACTGGATCGACCGCTGCGTTTCGCCAATGACGCGGACTGTTTTGCGCTGTCAGAGGCCAGCGACGGCGCGGCGCTTGATGCCGGTGTGGTTTTTGGTGTCATTATTGGTACCGGCACCGGTGGTGGACTGGTCGTCAACAAGACGTTGCTGACTGGCCCGAATGGTATTGCCGGTGAGTGGGGTCATAATCCGTTACCCTGGCCGCGGCCTGAAGAGTTGCCAGGTCCGGATTGCTATTGTGGTCGCGCTTGTTGTATTGAAAGCTGGTTGTCCGGTCCGGGGCTGGCACGGGATTATCAGCAACTGCATGGTGTTGCGATACCGGCCAGCGCGATTGTTTGCAGCGCCGCTGAGGGCGAGGTGCAGGCACTTGCCACACTGCAGCGTTACATGGACAGGATGGCGCGGGCGCTCGCCAGTGTCATCAATATTCTGGACCCGGATGTGATCGTGCTGGGCGGCGGGGTTTCCAATTGCGAACTGCTGTATGCAGCGGTGCCGTCCCGCTGGGGTGAGTATGTTTTTTCAGACCGGGTTGATACCCGGCTGGTGAAGGCGAAACATGGCGATGACAGCGGCGTGCGCGGCGCTGCGTGGTTGTGGTGCTGATGTAACCAGCCAGCCGCCTGCCGCGGTCAGGACAGCTGGCTGGCAGCTATTTCCCTGAGTCGTGGTGTTGCCAGTCCGGCGGCATCGGCCTGTTGCAGTGCACGTGCCAGTCGGCCAGGCGCGCTGCGTCCCATGCAGCCATGCTCGGGGTCGCCGTCGAACGCTGTCAGCATCCCGTCAAGCAGCGCTTGCGCCTGAAAGTCCTCACCCGTGAGCGATGCCTGTATCTGGATAACCTCACGGGCAACGCTCTCAGCAAGTTCGCGATGCCTGCTCCAGAGTTCGCTGACGGTGCCGCCGGCAACCAGGCCTGCACAGTTGGTGGTGACGATATAAACGTTTTTCAGCACCAGTTCAAACAGCAGTTCGCGTTCATCAGCCAGCAGGCGTACCGGAATGTCGAGCTTGCCAAGGCTGGCTTTTAGCAGTTCGGCGGCCGGCCCGTATGCGGGGGAGGGGATCAGTACCTTGACGTCCTGACCTTTCTTCTTTTCAAACCACACGGAAATAACAGTGGGTTTGATGAATCCATACTGTTGCCAGTCAGCCGGCAGCAATTCATTTTGCAGCAGGCACAGGCGTTGTTGCCAGGCCGGTGGAATTTGTTGCAGCACGGCGTGCAGGTCATTCTCGGCAACAGCAACGACGACCAGCTGCGGCGACGGTAACTGCCTGGCCACTTCGTCCAGCCTGTCGTGACGGCTGACCGGGTAGACCGGGTGTCCACTGCGCAGCAGGCCACGTGCAAAGACGCTGCCCATTTCGCCAATACCAATAACAATGACAGGTGGTTTCATACTATCGTTCCTGCTTGTGTCTGTTGTCCGGACGCGGGATTATAGCGCGAATGATTATTCAGGGAATGACGGAGGCAAGGCAGCGCATGGCGAGCACAGCTGTGCTGCGATTCTGTACCCTGCTGCTGTCAGGGCTGATGTTGCACCCTGCCTGGGCTGAAGTCGGTGTTGTCGATGACGCCGGTACAGCGGTTGTCCTGGAAAAACCCGCGCAGCGGATCGTCAGTCTTGCCCCGTATCTCGTCGAGTTGCTGTTTGCTGCAGGTGCGGGGGAGGCGCTGGTCGGGGTCACGGAGTTCAGCGATTACCCGCAAGCGGCGCGCGCACTTCCGCTGGTAGGAGGCAGCGGATGGCTTGATACCGAAGCCATCATGGCACTGCAACCGGACCTGGTGCTGGCCTGGCAAAGTGGTAACCCCGCCACACAGGTGGAACGGCTGCAATCGCTTGGTATCACGGTATTCATTTCCGAGCCGCGACAGCTTCAGGATATACCGGCAACCCTGCAGCGGCTTGGTCATCTGGCTGCAACGGAATCTGCAGCTGCTGCAGAAGCAGACAGTTTCAACAAGCGTTATAACGCGTTACGGGACAGGTATTCGTCACGTTCAAGGGTCCGTTTGTTTTACCAGATATGGAACCAGCCGCTGATGACGCTAAACGGAGAGCATATATTCGGTGATGTGGTGCGCCTGTGTGGCGGGGTAAACATCTTTGATGAATTGTCGGCGCTGGCGCCGCAGGTAAACATTGAAGCAGTGTTGCAGGCAGACCCGGATGTGATCGTCGTTGCGTCTGATCCGGGTGACGTGTCGTTACTGTTGCCCTGGCAGCGCTGGCCACAGTTATCAGCAGTAAGGCAGGGGCATGTGTATAACATCCAGCGTGAACTGCTGGTTCGTCACAGTCCAAGAATCCTGGATGGTGCAGAACGACTGTGTGAGTTGCTGGAAGCTGCACGCAACTAGACATTTTGCTGCAACCACCTGCAGCAGCGGGCCATGTCCGCGATGACCTGTTGACGGGCTGTTGCGCTATTTGCTGCGCTCATGCTCCCAAAGCACATCCGCTATGCCGGCCGTTTTATTGATATGACGTGCCATCACGAACAGCAGGTCGGAAAGACGGTTAAGGTACTTTAGCGATACCGGATTAATGTCCTCGGCCTTCGCCAGGCTGAGTGTGCGCCGTTCTGCACGCCGGCAGACAGCGCGTGCATGGTGACAGGCGGCCGCCGCCGCGCTACCGCCGGGCAGGATGAATTCTTTCAGTGGTTCGAGCGCCTCGTTCAGTGAATCCAGTAGTTGTTCCAGCCTGTCGACCCGGTCTGCAGTGATGAAGCTGCTTCCCGGAATGCAAATTTCACCGCCGATATCAAACAGCGAGTGCTGAATGTTCGTCAGTGCTGATTCAATGCTATCCGGCAGGCTGTGACCGAGTAACACACCGATGCTGCAGTTGAGTTCGTCAACTGTTCCCATCGCCTCAACGCGCAGGCTGTCCTTGTCGACACGTGCGCCATCGCCCAGGCCGGTACTGCCGTCGTCACCGGTGCGGGTATATATTTTTGAAAGTCGGTTACCCATGTCAGCCGTCTACCAGTCGATATTCAACGGGTACAATAATACTCACCGACTTGCCATTTAGCCATTGTGCGGCATCCGGAACGTGCGCCAGTTGCAGTGATTGCAATGCAGCCTTGTCCAGCAGGCTATAGCCGGAGGTCTCTTCTACATGCAACGCTGATATATGGCCATCTGATTCAATCAGCAGTTCCAGTTTTACCACGCCCTGCCATCCCTTGCGCCGTGCGATGGCCGGGTAGTTCAGTTGCCCGGTGATAAATTCCATCACGCTGGCGCGTATATGCCGGTGCTGTTCTTCACGGGAGAGGGCAGTGCTGGCGGCCTGGATTGACGGCTTGCTGTTTTCCAGGGCTTGCACGGATGTTTCAGAGGGCATTTGCTCGACCACTTGTTCCACTGCTGGTTCGACCGGCTGTGGTAAAGCAGTTGTTGCGCTGCCTGGTGTCGGTTGTACGTGCTGAGCTTGCAGCGGCGGCACATCAGCAGCGGCTGCCGGCTGGTCTTCAGTCAATTGCTGTGGCTGCGCAGCGGTTTCACCGCTGCGATGATGGACAGTCACCAGCAGGGTCTGGCCGGAGGCGCCGAGCCTGTCTTCAGGTTGTGCAAGCGCAACCAGTGCGGCTGTATGTACAGCAACAGACAGGCCCAGAAACCATTTGATGTTATGACTGATCAACGCCGGTTACCAAAATCCCTTGAAACAGTGAAGAGTATAGTCCTTTCCGGTAATGGATAGGCATTGTATACGCCCGGGCTGAAGCTGCTGCTGACACCGTAGTCGTAGAATTTTTCCTCAAAAATATTGTTGACCTCGGCCGTTAGCCGGAATCCACGGGCGCGGTGACTGATTTTTCCGTCAATAGTGTAGTAGGAGGGAATCTTTTTGGAAAAGCTGTTGGATTGATCGTTGTCAAAGTACTTGTTGTCAACAAAATTGGCGGCGAGCGTGAAATCGGTTGCCGGCGACTGTTTCCAGGTGGTTGCCAGGCTGGCGGTGTTTTCAGGTACCAGCGGGACATTCTTGCCGCTAAAGGGGCCGTCGCGAAACTTGGCGCGCATATAGGCGTAGTTGCCCTGCAATCGCCAGCGATTGCTGATGTCATACGAACCGCTCATTTCAAGTCCATAGCGCCGTGTCGGGTCAAGGTTGATGTTTTCGAAGGTTGCCGGATTGTAATGGATCTCGTCCTTGAGGCGCATGTAATAGGCGTTGATGGTAAATGCTGCTCGCCCTGTTTTATGGCGCGTACCGAGGTCAAAGCCGTTACTGATTTGCGGGTCCAGTGGTGAGAACACGCGGGCAAAGCTGTTCGGATCGAATTCAAATAATTCGTCTACCGTTGTCACCCTGGCACTGCGGGTCCATTTGAGATAGGCGGCGGTGGCGGGTGTGAACTGTTTCTCAATGCCGGCTTCCAGCATGTGCACACGTACACTGTCGTCATAGTCCGGGGCCTGGTTGTCGAATGCACCTTCTGCATTCGGATCATATTTGTCGCTGGCATCCAGCTTTACCCATTGCATCCGGGCGCCCAGGTTGACAGTGATGTCGGCGCTCGCAGCGATAGTGGTATCTGCATAGATAGCGGTTGATTTCTGTTCAATATCGAGACTGTGAATCGGCCGGTTGTTGTTACTTTTCCTGGTTGAACGGTCAGAGTCGTAGTCGCTGTCGTAGTAATCCAGTCCGGCAGTTGTCTGCGCAGCCTTGCCAAGCAGCTGGTGTGGCGTGATAACGCGTGGCGTGAAAGACCAGGTGTCCAGGTCACTGTCCATGTAGTCAGAAAATCCACCGCCATAGTCAAAAAAGGAACGCTGGTTCTTGTGGCGGTAACCGAAATCAATAACGGCCTCGGTGCCGTTATCCCAGTAGTGCGTCACCCCCGGGTTTATGCCATAGCCATCCTGGTTTGCGTAGTCGCGCGGTGTGTTGGTTCCCTTGCGATCGTTGCGCAACTGGTTGATGCCCATGCCGGGATTGACCCTGCGCTCGCCCGGCAGCTCCAGGTCCTGATCAAACCACTCAGAGCGCAGAAACAGCTGTGTGCTGTTGCGCGTATAGCGGATATCGGAGTTCAGGTTGTTCTGGTCCAGCTTGTTATTGTCGCGGTAACCGTCACTGCTGACGCCGTGGGCACCAAGCAATACCGACAGCGCTCCGCTATTGTGACTGAGCTGTGCATCCAGTTGCTGCGTGTCGAGGTTGCCGGCGCCTGCCTTTACAAACGCAGAGGTGCCCGCCATTTCGGGTTGCCGGGTGATGATGTTGATGGCGCCGCCAACGGCACCGTCACCGTACAGTACGGCGCCACTGTTGCGGGTGATCTCGATACGCTCGATGTTCTCCAGTGGAATAATGCTGAAATCAACACCGGAAAGATCAACGTCATTGAGTCGGCGTCCATCCAGCAGGATCAGTGTGTTTTGTGAAGAGGCGGCACCGAAGCCGCGAATATCGACCGTAGCACCGGTTGCATTGTTGCCAAACAGGCTGCGGGTCAGAACACCGGCTTCACGGCCGAGCAGTTCCGGCAGGGTACGCGCCGTGCTTTTTTCGATGTCAGCCGCTGTGATGATGGTGGTATTGCCGCGGGCCTTGCTGTTATCAGGGTCAAGCCGGGTAGCGGTTACCAGGATGTTTTCTGATTGTTGTGTTTCTGCAGTAACACTGCTACCAGTCAGCAGCAGGGCTGCCGACAGCAAAACACTAAAACCGGTTTTCATTATTTCTCCATGCCACAGCACTACCCCGTGCTGAAGTCAGGTCTGTTGCGGAAGGAGGAAGACAGAGAAGAAGCAATCTGCCTGCATCGCCCTCCGCGATACGGTTACGAACGTTCAGGCCGGTCTCCGGGCTCGCGAGTGGGTAGTTACCCGGGTGAATCACCTTCCCGCGCAGTGCGCAGTGGCATGTTGATTCACCTGTGTCTCGCTTACCGTTGCGGGGGCAGCGCCGGGATTGTCATGGATAGACGCACCGGCTTCCCGTTTAATCCCGTTGACGAAAGTCTTCGGGACACCTGAAACAAAGGAGAGGGAACTCTAAGGCGGGAGGCTGCTGCTGTCAAGGAAAGTCTGTATATGCAGACTATTGCTGATATGGATGGTCTTCTGAAAACTGTTTTTAAAGACGTTCTGTTTTATGCGGGTGCCGGCATCAATTTTCACCAGCGGACCTTGTCCGCGATTACGGTGTAAAAAACCATCGCGGACAGGGTCCGCTCCTGCAACAGGAAATCTTGCGATGATGGAAAGCTGTGTATGCCAGCTGATCAGTGTGGGTGTTTAAATAATTCGGCAAGCCTTGTCGAGTATTGTTCTGTTGAAAAAACAGTTTTCGATGTTGCCTCGATAATCTGTTGACGTTGCTGTTTGTGTGCGAGGTAGTATTTGATTTTCTCGGCGAACTCTTCAAAAGAACGGCACGCGATTGTTTGCTGGCCCAGTGCGGTTTCATCCAGCAAGGGTTGCCAGTCACAAATCTGAAAACCGCCTGCGGCCGGTATTTCATAAAATTTCATATTGAAGCCATTGCCGGTTTTCGCATGATGAAGATTGAGCGAGATTTTTGAGCAGGCATGAACTTTCTGGCTGTCTGCCAGTGACAATGCGCCGCGACTGTTTACATTCCTGCAGTGTCGCCAGCCACGCCCCCAGACTGTCACCGGCGTTGTCAGCTGACGGTTCAGATAGCGAATCAATTCACAGCGTTCCGGGTAGCAGCTGCCGACAAAAGCGACCTCGGCAGAAAACTGCTTTCGTTCAGCGGCAGAAATGTTGCTCACTGCGTGAAAGCGGGAAGCTGCGCCAAACGGGAAGTACAGCAGTTGCTGCGGGTAGTGCGGGTAGAGGCTGTCATAGCTGCCCTTGCTGGAGATCAGGATGCGTTCCGAGAATTCAGCCGCTGCGGCAATGCGTGCCTGTGCCTGTTCAGTCAATATGTCACCCCACCAGTAGAACACTTTCAGTTCGGGCGAATGCCGGCGACATTGCGTTACGGTGTGCTGATCCAGGGTGCCCTGGATGCTGAGCAGGATATCCCACCGGGCGTGCGACATGGTTTCAGCCAGCTGTTTGCTGTGGCGGCGCGCCCAGTCTGCTTTTCTGTTATGGCCGGGTAGCCACGATTGCCCTGCCAGGCTGAGGCGGTCGCGCAGTGTTTTGCGGTTGTGGTAGTTGATGCCAACCCGGTGTCCTGCCTGCTGCAGGCAATCGGCGATGATTTCAGTCCACATGCCGGTCCAGTATGGACCCTCGATAAATATGTTCATCCCCGGACTGTCCGCATGCTGCTTATTTTGGCAGCCAGTAGGTTGCCTGTGGTCCCTGTATTGCTTGCAGTGGGTGCTGGTAGAGGCGCTCCAGGTTGGCCTGGTTCAGTACCGAGTCTGCATTTCCCTGCAGACTCTTGCCGTCTCCAAACAACAGTAAAAAGCGATTGCAGTAACGCACCGCCAGATTGATATCATGCATGACCAGCAACAGTGCCTTGCGGCTATGGGTGACCTGCTGCTTCATCAGTTCGAGCATGCGTATCTGGTGGTGAATG
>Ga0316191_10004574_pt1 | contig 10344 bp, 7 predicted proteins | sample Eddworburr2cm_MG_FD_204928 | JGI IMG/M metagenome (GOLD analysis project Ga0316191, IMG submission 204928) | Coastal sediment microbial communities from Maine, United States - Eddy worm burrow 2 cm | ecosystem: Environmental > Aquatic > Marine > Coastal > Sediment | place: USA: Maine | collected... | reverse complement strand
CTTTGTCAGCACCGCTATTTACCTCGTGCTGTTTTTCGATGTGCGCCTGTACATGGAATCCGCGTTGCAGGTTTTCTATCTTGCGATGGCGGTGTATGGCTGGTGGCAATGGCGCCGCGGTGGCCGTGATGGTGGCGTGTTGGAGATCAGCACCTGGCCGCTTTCCACGCATGCCGGGATTGTCATGGCGATTGTCGGGTTGAGCGGCGCAAGCGGGTGGCTGCTCGACACGAGGACCGCCGCGGCATTCCCGTACCTCGACTCGTTTACGACCTGGTCGGCCGTGGTTACGACTTACATGGTGACCCGCAAGATTCTGGAAAACTGGATTTACTGGTTTGTAATCGACAGCATCTCGATCTACCTCTACACGAGTCGCGGCATGTATCTGACTGCGCTGTTATTCACGTTGTATGTCGTGCTCGTCGTATTCGGTTACCGGCGCTGGCGCCGCAACTATTGCGCTGTCCCGATTGCAGTGGCGGCGTGAACGTGGCCGTACCGGCTTCACTGCGTACGGCGCAAAACGTTCTGCGCCGGATTCCAGGGTTCGACCATGACACGGATGTTCGCATCGACCTGTTGCACGGTGGCAATCATTCGAGCTTCCTGGTCGAGACAGGTACCGAGAAATACGTTTTGCGTCTTGGCGGAGCCGCCGCGGCGCTGGCACCGGCCCCGGATCTCGATCACGAACATGCCGTGCTGTCGTTATTGGCGGCGCAGGATCTCGCACCGCGACCGGTGTATGTCGATCGGGCGCGCGGTGTTCTGCTGACCGGTTTTCTGGACGGGAGGGTCCTGTCGCGGGAAGACCTGCAACGGCCGGCGTACCTCGCGCCACTCGCTGCGTTGCTGGCCCGGGTCCACCGCCATGCCTGGGACAAAAATCCGGCGGATCCGGTGACGGCAACGCGGAGGTACCTCGGGATAGTGGAGCGATCGACGCGATTCACGCCAGCGGCGGCGGCGATAAGGCACCGGCTGGGTTCCGCCTCTGCTTTCTTTGTGCCCACCGAGTCTCCGGTGCTTTGCCATAACGACCTGTTGTCGGGCAACATTCATACGGGAACGAAGCTCAGGCTGCTCGATTGGGAGTACAGCGGTGGCGGGGACCCGTGGTTCGATATCGCAAGCCTGATCTGCTATCACGACATCGGGGCCGAAGCCCGCCACGCGCTGGTCGATGCCTATCAGCGTCACAGCGGCAGTTTCATCCCGGCGAATCGCCTGGACGGGTTATGCGCACTGGTCGACTGTCAGACGCTGGCCTGGGCGCTTGCGCGGCGGGCGGGAGGAATCCGCCTGCAGGACGATGCAACGCTCGCCCGATCCGCGGCGGCACGACTTGGGCTCACGGCGACGGTATGGGAATAATTTGGGAGTCGCGCAATAACGCCGGGATGACCGGGACGCGGCAATGCCAGGGAAAAGCATTATGAATGACTCGAAACGCCTTTTGCCCTCGTGCCTGATGGCAACGGTTTTTTTTGCGCTCGTCGCTTGCGGCCGCGGCGATCCACCACCCGCCGCTCCGCCGCCCAGTGACAGCACCCGTCAGGTGCCGGCTGCCGACGCCGCGAAAAAGCCGGCGAGCCGCGCCGCGGCCGCGTTGAACATCACCGCTGCGCGGATCGTCGCAGCGGACGAGGAGCCGGGTAACTGGCTCAGTCATGGCCGTGGCTACGACGAGCAGCGCTTCAGCCCTCTCGGACTTATCAATGCCGAGAATGTCAGCGGCATGGGTCTTGCCTGGTACTACGATCTGGAAACGGATCGCGGGATCGAGGCCACGCCGCTGGTGGTGGACGGCAAGATTTATACGACCGGCACCTGGAGCATTGTCTACGCGCTGGATGCGGTCAGCGGCAAGTTGCTTTGGAAGTACGATCCTGAAGTGCCGCGAGAGTGGGCCGTGCACCTGTGCTGCGACGCAGTCAACCGCGGAGCGGCGCTGTGGCATGACAAAGTCTATGTCGGCACGCTCGATGGCCGCCTTATCGCGCTGGATGCGGCCAGCGGCGAGCCGGTCTGGTCGGTGCAGACCACCGATCGTTCGCGGCCCTATTCGATTACCGGTGCACCGCGGGTGGTCAAGGGTAAGGTGCTGATCGGTAACGGCGGCGGTGAGCTGGGTGTGCGCGGCTATGTGTCGGCCTACGATGCAGAAACCGGTGAACTGGCCTGGCGTTTCTACACGGTTCCGGGCGACCCGTCGGAACCGTTCGAATCGCCCGCGCTGGAGATGGCGGTCGAGACATGGAAGGGCGGCGAATGGTGGAAAATCGGGGGCGGCGGCACGGTCTGGGATTCAATGGCCTACGACCCGGATCTCGATCTGCTGTACATCGGCGTCGGCAACGGTTCGCCGTGGAACCGCCATATCCGCAGTCCCGGCGGCGGAGATAACCTGTTCCTGTCGTCGATCGTCGCGTTGCGGCCAGACAATGGTGAATACGTCTGGCATTACCAGACCACGCCGGGCGAGACCTGGGATTACACCGCAACCCAGCACATGATCCTGGCCGATATCGAGATTGACGGTCAGCCGCGGGAGGTGCTGATGCAGGCACCGAAGAACGGGTTTTTCTATGTGCTCGATCGCGCTACCGGCGAGTTGATCTCGGCCGAGAAAATCGTCGAGATCACCTGGGCCACCCATGTAGATCCGGAAACCGGGCGGCCGGTCGAAACTGAGGGCGCGCGTTATGGCGAGCAACCGGTATTCACTTTGCCGTCACCGCTTGGCGCGCATAACTGGCATCCGATGTCGTACAGCCCGCTAACCGGGCTCGTCTATATCCCGGTCCAGGAGATGCCGTGGGTCTACGGTCAGGCGGAAGAGTTCGAGTATCAGCCGGGATTCTGGAATACGGGTACGGAACTCGTTCTCGCCGCGCTGCCGGAAGATGGCGACAATCGCAAGGCGGTGCTGGCCATGACCCGCGGCCACATCGCCGCATGGGACCCGGTGGCGCAGAAAGAAGTGTGGCGGGTGCAGCATCCGGGTATCTGGAACGGCGGTCTGCTCAGTACCGCGGGCAACCTGCTGCTGCAGGGTAACGCTCACGGTGAGTTCGCCGTTTATCGTGCTGACAACGGCGACAAGCTATGGTCGATGCCGGTGCAGACCGGCGTTGTCGCGGCGCCGGTTACCTATCTTGCCGATGGCGAGCAGTACGTCACCGTAATGGTCGGCTGGGGCGGCGTTGCGGCATTGGCCGGCGGTGAAATTACTGCCCGCTCGGGCGTGCGCAACGTTAGCCGGGTACTGACGTTCCGCCTCGGCGGCGAGGCCGAGTTGCCGGCGTTACCGCCGATCGAGCGGCTGCTGCCCGAGTTGCCCGAGATGACTGCCGATGCGGCGACGCTCGAGCGTGGCAAGAAACTCTATTCGCAACGCTGTGGCGTCTGTCACGGCGATGGCGCAGTCAGCGGCGGGGTTCTGCCGGATCTGCGCTACCTCGACGAGGCCGGCCACGACGCGTGGCAGGCGATCGTGCTCGGCGGGTTGCACCGGGAACGCGGCATGGTGTCGTTCGCCCAGGTCCTGTCGGCGCAGGATTCAGAGGCGGTCCACGCGTACGTGCTTTCGCGCGCGCATGCGCTCAAGGACGCGCAGCCGGAAGGCGGGCCCTGAGTCTGTGTTTGCCGCGGGGTTTGGTGGATAATCGGCGCAGCTTGAGGCTGCCGCGGCCTGACTTACGGCAATAACTACACCGGGCATGGCCGGCGCACGGTGCAAATTCAGGGGGTAAACGGACATGCTTATCGGTGTCCCGAAAGAAATAAAAACAGACGAGCATCGCGTGGGCCTTGCGCCGGCGAGCGTTCACGAGCTGGTGGTGCATGGCCACGAGGTCATCGTGGAGACCAATGCCGGCACCAGTATCGGATTTGGCGACGACGTGTATCGCGCTGTCGGTGCCGAAATCGGCGCCAGCGCGGAAGAGGTGTTTGCGCGCGCAGACATGATCGTCAAGGTCAAAGAGCCGCAGCCCGCTGAATATCCGTTGCTGCGCGAGGGCCAGATACTGTTTACCTATCTGCATCTTGCACCCGATCCGCAACAGACCGCCGCGCTGGTCGGCTCTGGCTGCGTTGCTATTGCCTATGAAACCGTCACCGGGCCCGATGGTACGCTGCCACTTCTGGCCCCGATGAGTGAAGTCGCCGGCCGTATGTCTATCCAGGCCGGTGCACAGGCGCTCGAGAAGATCCACGGCGGCGCCGGCGTCCTCCTCGGAGGGGTACCCGGCGTGGCGCCTGCCAGGGTCGTCGTGATTGGTGGTGGCGTGGTCGGTACCAATGCGATCCGCATGGCGATGGGAATGGAGGCGCAGGTCACGGTACTCGACCGCTCGCTGAAGCGGCTGACCACGCTGGATTTCCAGTATGGCGGGCGGCTCAATACGATCTACTCGACCCGCCACGCGCTCGAGGAATACGTGCTCGATGCCGACCTCGTGGTGGGCGCTGTACTGGTGCCCGGCGCCGCGGCGCCGAAGCTGGTGACCCGGGAGATGATTGGGCGGATGCGGCCGGGCTCGGTGCTCGTCGACGTGGCCATCGATCAGGGCGGCTGTTTCGAAACGAGCAAGGCAACCACCCATTCCAAACCGACCTATATCGTCGATGACGTCGTGCATTACTGCGTCGCGAATATGCCCGGTGCGGTGGCCAAGACATCGACGGTGGCGCTCAACAACGCCACGTTGCCGTTTGCGCTGGCGCTCGCCGACAAGGGGTACAAAAAGGCGCTGAGCGATGACCCGGACCTGATGGCCGGGCTCAATGTCCACTGCGGAAAGGTTACCTACGAGGCGGTCGCGCAGGATCTCGGTTACGACTTCGTCACGCCGGAGGACGCACTGGCGAGCTGACCAGGGGGGAGGGTCGCGGTAGCGGCACAGGCTTCACACCTGGCGCGGTCCGAGAAACATTCGATAGGCGCGGTTGCCGCTTTCGTCCCAATACGCATAACCGAGTTCCGCGAGGTGTTCGAGAAACTCGGTTTGGTCCTGCGGCTCGACCTGCACGCCAGCGAGTACCCGGCCGAAATCCGAGCCGTGATTACGGTAGTGAAAAAGGCTGATATTCCAGCTGCTGCCAATTGCGGTCAGGAAATCCATCAACGCGCCTGGCCGTTCCGGAAACTGGAACCGAAACAGCCGCTCGTGCTCTATCGGTGGGGCGTAGCCGCCGACCATGTGGCGGATGTGTACCTTGGCCATCTCGTCATCGGATAAATCGAATGCCGGATAGCCATGATCCTCCAGCAGGCAGACCAGCTCGTCGCGTTCCTTGCGGCCGTGCTCCAGACGCAGGCCGACGAAGATATGCGCTTGTGCCGAGTCGGCGTAACGGTAGTTGAATTCGGTGACGACGCGGCGCCCGAGCAGATCGCAGAAACGCATGAAGCTGCCGGGCAGCTCGGGGATTTCAACGCCCAGTAAAGCCTCGGTCTGTTCGCCGATATTGGCTCTTTCGGCGACATGGACGAGGCGATCGAAATTCATGTTCGCGCCGCTGTTGATCGCGATCAGCGTGGATTGCTCGACCGGATTGTCCTCGAGCCAGCGTTTCATGCCGGCGACCGCCATGGCTCCGGCGGGTTCGGCAATCGAGCGGGTGTCGGTGAACACATCCTTGATCGCCGCACACATCTCGTCGGTGCTTACCAGGACGATCTCATCGAGATGGCGCTGGCACAGCCTGAATGTTTCGTCCCCGACCCGGCGTACCGACACGCCGTCAGCAAAAATCCCGACCTGCGCCAGGGTCACGGGCCTCCCGGCCGCCAACGCGGCGTGCATCGACGGCGATTCCTCTGCTTCGACGCCGACCAGCCGGGTAGACGGTGACAGGTACTTGACGTAGGTGGACAGACCGGCTGCCAGCCCGCCGCCACCGATGGGGACGAAGATAGCGTGAACCGGGCCCTGCGCCTGGCGCAGAATTTCCATGCCGATCGTGCCCTGGCCGGCGATGACGTCGGGATCGTCGAACGGGTGGATAAATGCGAGCCCGCTGCTGGCGCCGAGTTCGGTCGCGTGGGCAAACGCGTCGTCGTAGCCCTCGCCGTGGATCACGACCTCGGCTCCGAGCGCGCGTACTGCATCGACCTTGATGCTGGGTGTGGTGCGTGGCATGACGATAACCGCGCGGATCCCGAGGCGGTTGCCGGCCAGCGCGACCCCCTGCGCGTGGTTGCCGGCGGATGCGCAGACGACACCGGCCGCGCGTTTCGCCGGATCCATGCGCGAGATCTTGTTGTAAGCGCCGCGCAGCTTGAATGAAAAGATCGGCTGCAGATCTTCGCGTTTCAGAAAGACCGCGTTACCCAGCCTGCGCGACAGTCCGGACGCCAGCTCGAGCGGCGACTCGCGTGCCACGTCATAGACCCGGGCAGTCAGAATTCGTTCGATGTAGTGGTCTTGCATTTTCGAGGCGTACTCACATTGCACTGCAGCACGAGGCTATCGCAGCTTAACCGCTTTGACCGGTGCACGCGAGGCCAGGCCCGACCTGGCGGCCGGGCTCTGTAGTACCATCGGCAAGCGCCGCGGCTTACGCTCCGGGGGGGTGAGAGGATGGTGATCAGGAAAATTCTGTTCGTTGCGATATCTTCGTGTTTCGCCGCCGGTTGCGGCCCGTCCGCCGAAGACCAGGCTGACGTCGCGGTCGAAGCCGCCGCCGCGGAGAACGCGCAATCGCTGGAAGCGCTCGATCGCGCCGCGGCGGTTCAGCAAACGTTGGACGAGGCGGAGAAAAAACGCCGCGAGGCGATCGAAGAGCAGGGCGACTAGGCGACGCAGTCCTGGTTGTCAGGTGGGCGTCTGCGGCGCGTCCGGCCCGGCTGCGGTCGCTGTATGCGCGGTGATCGCCTCGGCCTCGATAAAAACGCGTTTGATGCGCGGATCCAGCGCTTTGATCTCGCGGTCCAGGCGCGAAACGGAGCGCTCGAGCGCTTGTGACTTCATGTCGTCCCGAAAATCGGCGCTCAGCGTAACGACGATGTACGCCGGTCCCATATGCAGCGTCGCGATCTCGTTGACATGGAGGATGTCGCGGTCACCATCCAGCGCGGCGCGAATTTTTGCGACGACATGACGATTGGCGCCCTCGCCGATCAGCAGACCCTTGGTTTCCGCGGCGAGCCAGATCGCGGTCAGGCCCAGAATCACACCAATGATGATCGATGCGGCGCCGTCAAAAACCACATTGCCCGTTGTTTCGGTCAGGAACACGCCGAGCAGTGCGACGAGCAGGCCGGCCATAGCGGCGCCGTCTTCGAACAGCACGACGAACATGCTCGGGTCCTTGCCGAACCGGATAGCGTCAAGAAACTCGAATTCGCCGCGCGCCTTGTTGAATTCGCGGATCGCGATAGTCAGGGCTGCGCCCTCGAACAGCAGCGCCAGCCCGAGCACGATGTAGTTGATCATGAAGTCCTGCACCGGCTTCGGATGGAGCAGGCTGTGAATGCCGTGCTGGATCGAGATGCCCGCGCCAAGCGCAAAGATCAGGATCGCGACAAGGAAACTCCAGAAGTAAATTTCCTTGCCGTAGCCGAACGGGTGAAACTCATCGGCCGGCCGCTCGGCTCTTTTGAGCCCCAGTAACAGCAGGCCCTGGTTGCCGGTGTCGACCAGGCTGTGAACCCCTTCCGAGGCCATCGCCGCGCTCCCGGTCATGGCAGCGGCGACGAACTTGGTGACGGCAATCAACGAATTTCCGGCAAGCGCCGCAAATATGACTTTTTTCGATGAACCGGCCATGCTGGATATTCCTTTATTTTACCCAACATTATAGGCTCGGCTGCGTGGCAGCGAATGTCCCGGAGGAATCTCGATGAGCGAAGCGCAGATCAGAGTAAGCGGCAGCGCGGCGGTCGTGCCGGGACTCGGTGTGGAGGCGTATCGCAGCGAGACGGTGCTGGAAGCCGAGCGCGAGCATATTTTCCGCCGCGCCTGGCAACTCGTCTGCCATGTCAGCGAGCTACCTTCACCTGGCAGTCATTACGTGTTCGATCTGTTCGGAGACTCCATCCTGGTCGTGCGCGACGACGGCGACACGGTTCGCGCCTTTCACAATGTCTGTCGCCATCGCGGTTCGCGCCTGGTCGATACGACCCCGGAGCAACCGATTGGCGCTTTCCGCGCGAAGCGAATCATCTGTCCTTACCATGCCTGGTGCTATGGTCTCGACGGCCGGTTGCGGCATCTGCCCGACGCTGCGGGATATGGCGACACCGATCTCGCCGGGCTCGGCCTGAAGCCGGTTCATTCCGGCGTCTGGCAGGGGTTCGTTTTTGTCGCGCTCGATGCGCCTGAGCGCGGCCTCGGCGACTGGCTTGCGCCGCTCGATGAGGAGATCGGACCCTACCGTATTGCCGAGATGCAGGCGCTCGGGCGAATCACGCTGCGGCCGCGGGCGATGAACTGGAAAGTGATCGTTGAAAACTATCTCGATTCCTTGCACGTTCCGGTGGCGCATCCGGGACTTGCCGCGCTGACCGGTGACCGCTACCGGGTCGATATGGTGGCCGACGGGATTTATCGGATGCAGGCCGAAGTTGCCGCCAGCGTGAGCGCCGCTCCGTCGGAGCGGCTTTACTGCGCGGCTTTGCCGGAGCAGCGGCATTTGCCGGAGCATTACCGCAGGAGCTGGCGCTACTATCTGCTGTGGCCGAATACCGCGCTGGATATTTACCCCGATCAAATCGATTTCATGCAGATGTTGCCACTGAGCGGCGGGCGGACACTGATCCGCGAAGTCTCCTACGGTCTCGCCGACGAAACGCGCGAGATGCGGGTCACCCGGTACCTCAACTGGCGGATCAACCGCCAGGTCAATGCCGAGGACACGACATTGATTGAACGGGTCTGGGCCGGACTCGCGAGCGGTGATTACCAGCCGGGGCCGATTTCGGCGCGAGAGGTCTGTCTGCAGGCCTTCACCCTGCAGTGGCGGCACCAGATGCGCGATGCCGAGACGGCTCGCCGGCTGTAACCGCGGCTACCATTCGGGCGGCTATCCGTTGCGCGGAGACAACATACTGCTTGCCGCGTCGCATCAGACAATGCGGGCCAGGCGGGGTTGGGTAATTTTTTACGCATTAGTTAAAAAATTATTTAAAACAGTATATTGCGTGTCATTTATTAATCGCCTTTGATAGTATCGCTGGAATGTGTTCGGCCCGGGCTAGGCGTCCCGAGCCATCTGTTGTAAATGTCTCCGTTTCCCGGGCCCAGGCCCTTACCAGTTGTCTCGAAGGGGAATGTCGAAATGAACCGGCAGATTAGATCTGGCGCTCTGCGCCGGGCGTTTTTTGTTGCGGTCGGAAGCATCGTGGCGACGACGGGTGTCGTGCAGGCGCAGCAGAGCAGCGACACGGTCGCGATCGAAGAGATTGTGGTCACCGCGCAGAAACGCGAGGAATCTCTGCAGGACGTGCCTATTAGCGTCTCGGCCTACAGCGCCGAGTTTCTCGAGCGTGCGCGGATTCAGGACGTCAAGGATCTGATCGAGCTGACGCCGGGCGTTTCCGGGCGCACCAAGGACAGCTACATCGACTACGTGTCGGTGCGCGGCATCATTACCAACGACTTCGGCATCGGCGGTGACCCGTCGGTGGGGATTTACAAGGACGGGGTCTACCAGGGCCGCAACGGCATGGTCATGACCAGTTTCTACGATCTCGACCGGGTCGAGGTGCTGAAGGGGCCGCAGGGTCTGTTGTTCGGACGCAATGCCGCGTCCGGCGCAATGTCGATTTTGACGGCCAGGCCGAATACCGATGAACTCGAAGGCTACGTCCGGGCCGGCGCCGGAGAGCGCAGCCACTACGAACTGGAAGGCGCGGTCAACATTCCGTTGAACGACAGCTGGGCGCTGCGTTTTGCCGGCTTCCACGCCGAAGAGGACGGGTATACCAAGAATGTTGAAGGTGGCGATGACCTGATCGACTACGACCGCACGGCCGGCCGCGCGATGCTCGGCTACGAGGGCGATCGCCTCGGCGGGTTCTTCATGGCGGAATACGAAGACCGCGATCAGTCGGCGACGATTTACCGGGCGCCCCTGCTTGACGACTTCGGCGTCGACGAGGAAGACGTCGCTTCCGACCTGCTCGATAACGACAAGGACGAATCGCAGATCCTCAGCCTGACTCTTGAACTCAATTACGAATTCGATTTCGCCCGGCTGACGTCAATCTCGGCCTACCGCGATTACGATTTCGATTATCTCGAGGATTTCGACGGCACGCCGCTCGAGATCAACACCTACAGCCAGGATCAGGACGGCGATTACTGGAGCCAGGAGTTCAAACTGGTCTCA
>Ga0316191_10004573_pt1 | contig 10344 bp, 11 predicted proteins | sample Eddworburr2cm_MG_FD_204928 | JGI IMG/M metagenome (GOLD analysis project Ga0316191, IMG submission 204928) | Coastal sediment microbial communities from Maine, United States - Eddy worm burrow 2 cm | ecosystem: Environmental > Aquatic > Marine > Coastal > Sediment | place: USA: Maine... | reverse complement strand
TTGTTACTACCTGATATGCCCTCGGTACAGGCGCAACTAATAAAGGTGCGTCGATTTATGCCGTAACCCAATGCGATGGTAGTGGCAGAATTTGAAGATTGCACATAACAATTCTAATAACCCAATATTCTTATACTATACTTTGGGTGAATATTAGATTTTTCACTCCTGGCGGGATTTAACTTCTGCACAAACTCCTGGCTCGATGTTATCTGGATGTTTATTTATGCCCGTGCCAGACTATCTTGAATAAGTTTAAATAATCAGTATTATTATTTATACAGTTTTTTTCATTCTTTAGCGGAAGCCCTTCCGCACTTACGCCTAGACTGCTAACTAGCCTAGGTATTTTTTTATGTAAAGAACCCCGAATCCTGTCGTGTATCTCTTACACTATTTATCCTCAGTAATTATCAAGAATCCATCTAAGTAATTGTAAACACATGACGTACCATTTTTAGCACGATTATTGCTTCTGTCTTGCTCTTAACTGAATGAATAAAATATAGGAAGAGGGAATGATAAATAAATCTATTTTAGGTGCGACATATGCCTATATATTTTCACTGGGATTAGCGTCAACAGCGAATGCAGCCTTAATTCAAGTTGGCTTAACCGTTGGCGCCACTCAAATAAATGCTTTTGAACCGCTTGGTCAGTCTTTCACAGCTGAGGATCGGAACGTGTTGTTCGGATTTAATCTAGAAGTAATGAATTCAACTCATCCTAATGATCCAATCAGGTTTACCTTATATGAAGGGCAAGGGTTTGGGGGAGCTGTTTTATATGCGCAAGATATTACTGCGCCTACAGGTGTGAACGGTTATTTTGATGTTGATTTCTCTGCTATCGATCTTTCAATAGGTCAATTCTACACTGTAGGTGCATCAGTAGTTGGTGATAGTCCATATTGGGGAGTTGCTAAGAGTTTGGATCTTTATGCTGGTGGAAATGCATATTTAAGCGGTGTCGCTACTGCTTACGATTGGTCTTTTAGAGTATCACCTGTCCCCATCCCCTCAGCAGTATGGTTATTCGGTTCAGGTCTTATCGGTTTAATCGGATTAGCTAGAAGTAAGGCTAGTATCTAATGTGGAAAATAAAACTTGATGATACTTTATGGCTTGCTAAGAAATCAGAAGCTACTACATGTGAGAGCCAGGCATTGTTACTGCCTGATATTCCTTCGGTACAGGCGCAACTAATAAAGGTGCGTAGATTTATGCCGTACCCGAATGCGATGGTAGTGGCAGAATTTAATCAGTGACATCCTTCATTCATGGATGAGTAATACACGCACCCAAAGGATCGGGTGCTTTTTTATGCTTGTAGTATTTTATGAAAACAACCTGAAATGAACTATCTGAGGGCAGGCTCTAGTCATTGGTTATTGCTGATACAGTGAAAGTTTCTGAGAACGGCTGAAAAGTGGTCCAGAAGGGCGCTTTTAGGCGAATCTGGCTAGCAATAGGCTAGCACTTAAAAGGTGAGGGTTGAAAAGGGAAAAGCTGAAACGACTGAAACCCGCATTTTATATGGTACCGAAGGCCGGACTTGAACCGGCACGCTATTGCTAGCATCGGATTTTGAATCCGACGTGTCTACCAATTCCACCACTCCGGCGTGCAGCGCGCATTGTATCGGAAATAACGGCTGGTTAATAGTTGTTGTTAATTAATTCGGGAAGACTTTTTTAAACGGTTTGATTGTAACATTGGCATAAACGCCCGCTGTTACATAAGGATCAGCATCTGCCCAGGCTTTTGCATCTTCCAGGCTGTCAAACTCCGCAACCACCAGGCTGCCGCTAAACCCCGCTTCTCCGGGATCTTCCGTGTCGATCGCCGGATGCGGGCCAGCCAGTATCAATCGGCCCTGTTCCTGTAACGCGGTCAGGCGTTCCAGGTGTTCCGGTCTGGCGGCAAGGCGGTCACGCAGGCTGTTGATTACGTCTTCGGCAATGATGGCGTATAGCATTACTGATTCTCTCCGCTGTTCTCGGTATTTTTTTCCAGGTCGTCTTCCGTGATATGACGGGAAAGATAGAGCGCCTGCAGGATGACAAAGGCGATGGTCAGCCCCATTAAACCGAACAGTTTGAAGTTGACCCAGCTATCCATCCGCGCTTCGTCTGATGCGCCAAGGTTGTAGTAAAAAGCAACATACAGATTAGCTGCGCCGCTGATGAAAAAGAAAGCGACCCAGGAAAGGTTGAGTGTTGTCCAGACATTTTCAGGCAGAGAGATGTGTTCGCTCATCATGCGCTGGATGATGGGTTTTTCTCCGACGAACATGCTGCCAAGGAACACCGCTGCGAACAGCCAGTTTAATACGGTGGGTTTCCACTGGATGAATGCCGGGTTGCCGAGGACGATGGTGATCGTGCCCAGTACGGTGATAAGTGTAAGAGAGAACAGGTGCATACGTTCAAACTTGTGAGTCTTGAACCAGTGGATGGCAACCTGGACAAAACTGGCGATGATGGCAATACCGGTGGCAACGATCGTGGCGGTAATAAAGTCAGGCTTTGCCGGGTCGATCAGTTGGCCAATGAACGTATTCTCTACCAGGAAACTGGCCTGATAGTAGCTTACGAAAAATAGAATAATTGGAAAGAAATCAAATAGTAACTTCATTGTTTTAATATATTATATCGGCTATATGAAGCCTTCCAGCTCGTCGAAGTTTGGCATTATACAGAACTTCGGGAACGAAAATGTACTGAAATCTTTCTGCAAAAAGTTTTAGCAGACACCTACATCTATTTAGCTGAAAATTTTGAAATGATACCTGTCGTGTCTTTGTCTATTGCATCGATGATCGAAACGGCACTCCGTGTTTTACCCGGCAGAAAAAGATCACTCCCGTTGGTCGAGATGACAGTATTTTATCGTTGAGACAGTGTAAAATCAGCGTTTTATTTTAGTATGTGCAGCATGCGGTATATTGCTGGCGTTGTAGATTTCATTATTAAGTTTTCACTGGTTTCATGAGTCAATATTTCGAAATTCATCCTGAGAATCCTCAGAAGCGGTTGATCAAACAGGCGGTCGATATCATTCGCGATGGTGGCTTGATCGTCTATCCAACGGATTCCAGTTATGCGCTCGGTTGTCTGATCGGCGACAAGAATGCGATGGAACGTCTGCGCCGTATCCGGCAGATGGATGACAAGCACAATCTTACGCTGGTATGCCGTGACCTGTCAGAGATCTCGACCTATGCAAAGATCAATAATTCAGACTATCGCCTGCTGAAATCATTAACGCCCGGTCCATACACATTCATCCTTCCCGGTACCAGCGAAGTGCCACGCCGCCTGATGCATCCGAAGCGCCGTCGTATAGGCTTGCGTATTATGGACCTGCCGGTGGTCAATGATTTGCTGGAAGAGCTCGGTCAACCACTGATGAGCTGTACCCTGATTTTACCGGGCGAAGAATTTCCGGTGACAGACGCTGAAGATATTCGCTCGCAGCTGGAGAAACATGTCGACCTGATTATCGATGGTGGGCATTGTGGTATCGAGCCGACAACGGTCATCCGCATGACCGATGGTGCGCCGGAGATACTGCGCCATGGCAAAGGCAAGGATCATGGCCTTGATTAATATGGTCTTGACTAATATTTCATGCGGCAGAACGAATCGTGTAAACTTCGTCCACACAGATCATTAGAACAATAACCTCCTCAGATGTCATCGATTCCTGATATTGCTTATACCGTTGCCGTTTGGTTAGCACCCGTACTGTTCGCTATAACGCTGCATGAAGCAGCACACGGCTGGGTGGCAAATAAACTGGGCGATCCTACCGCGAAGCAGCTCGGCAGGATAACGATCAACCCGATTAAACATATCGACCCGATGGGGACGATAGTAGTGCCGCTTTTACTGGCGATGATCAGCCCCTTTGTCATGGGCTGGGCTAAACCTGTTCCGGTAGAACCACGTTATTTTAAATCGCCGTTAGTGGATATGGCGCTGGTCGCCGTTGCAGGTCCGGTATCGAACTTTTTCATGGCATGTATCTGGGCGATGTTCATCAAGCTGGTTTACCTGTCACTGGATCAGTCGCAGACACTGGTCTTTCTGACGGAGATGGGCAAAAACGGTATCATTATCAATATCGTGCTGATGGTGCTGAATCTATTGCCTATACCTCCATTAGATGGTGGTCGTGTCGTGGCAGGGGTCCTGCCTCCCAGGATCGCGCTACCGTTCATGCAGCTGGAGCGTTTTGGCATGATCATCATATTGTTATTACTTGTCAGCGGAATACTCGGTAAAATCATGTGGCCGATCGTGATGCATTTTGTCAACATCGTAGGCGCTATATTTAGCCTCTAGCCAGTCATTAACATACGGCTATCACAAAATAGCTAAAACTAAATTTATTAACGGAAAGGTAACAGCAACTTGAATACAGTAGTGACACAACATAAACGCGTTTTATCTGGTATGCGACCGACAGGTAGTCTGCACCTGGGGCATTATCATGGCGTTCTGAAAAACTGGGTACAGTTGCAGCATGAGTATGAATGTTTCTTTTTTGTTGCCGACTGGCACGCATTAACCACGCATTACGAAGATCCCTCTATGATCGAACAGAGCACCTGGGAGATGGTGGTCGACTGGCTGGCGGCAGGCATCAGCCCGGGCTCAGCCAGGCTGTTCATCCAGTCCAAGGTGCCTGAGCACGCTGAACTGCACACCCTGTTATCGATGATTACCCCGCTGAGCTGGCTGGAGAGGGTGCCTACTTATAAAGATCAGCAGGAACAGCTGAAAGAGAAGGACCTGGCAACTTACGGTTTTCTCGGTTATCCGCTGCTACAGAGTGCTGATATCCTGATCTACAAGGCCGGCATGGTACCTGTCGGTGAAGACCAGGTGGCGCATGTCGAACTGACCCGTGAAGTCGCGCGCCGCTTCAATCATCTCTATGGCCGTGAGACCGACTTCGAAGAAAAAGCGATACAGGCCGCATCAAAGATGGGTAAGAAAAATGCCCGCATGTTCTTCCAGTACCGCAAGGAATACCAGGAAAAAGGCGATGCCGAGGCGTTGAACGTGGCACAGGCACTGCTCGATTCGCAGCAGAACATCTCGATCGGCGATAAAGAGCGCCTGTACGGTTACCTCGAAGGCTCAGGCAAGATTATCCTGCCGGAGCCTCAGGCGTTATTGACGCCGGCATCAAAAATGCCGGGACTGGATGGCCAGAAGATGTCCAAGTCATACGGCAATACGATCGCATTGCGAGATGATACCGACACGATAGCCAATAAACTACGCACGATGCCGACAGATCCTGCCAGGGTGCGACGTACCGACCCGGGTGACCCGGCAAAATGTCCGGTCTGGCAGTTCCACGAAGTGTATTCTGATGACGCTACTCGCGACTGGGTGCAGGCAGGCTGTAGAAGTGCCTCTATCGGTTGTGTAGAGTGTAAGCAACCCGTCATCGATTCAGTGCTGGCTGAATTAAAGCCGATGCAGGAGAGGGCGAAAGAGTATGAAGGCGATATTTCTACGGTGAAAGCGATTATTGAAGAAGGAAATGAGGCCGCAAGAGAGGTCGCCCGTGATACACTGGAAGACGTTAGAAAAGCGATGGGCATCGCGTATTTATAAGAGAAACCGCAGGTTTGTCAGCACACCTGTCAAGCAGGTCCTTGTTGCGGGTTTGAGAGCACCAGATAACGGTAAACTATGGTAAATCCAGACATTCAGGAAACACAACAGCAGGAACAGCTTCAGAAAGAAGTTGAACAGTCTGCACAGCGTGTACCAGCGCAGTCTACTAAGAAAGATAAGATCGCTGCACAGGTGACCGGTCAGGGGGAGCTGCCATTTGCCCTGATCCTGGGAGAACCGCTAACCGTTATCCCGCAGGACCTGTATATTCCACCCAATGCGCTGGAAGTGATCCTCGAAGCATTCGAAGGACCACTGGACCTGCTGTTGTATCTTATCAAGCGCCAGAATATCGATATCCTCCAGATCCCACTGGAAGAGACCACTCGTCAGTACATGCAGTACATCGAGTTAATGCAGAATTTAAAAATAGAGCTGGCAGCAGAATATCTTTTGATGGCAGCGATGCTCGCCGAGATCAAGTCACGCATGTTGCTGCCGCGTCCTGCAGAGAGTGAGGAAGAGGATGATCCACGTGCTGAACTTATCCGTCGTCTGCAGGAATATGAACGCTTCAAAACTGCGGCGCAGAACATCGACGAAATGCCTCGGGTTAACCGTGAGATCTACCTCACTGATGTCGAGTTGCCTGAAATCCATCAGGATAAACCGCTACCTGAGGTAGACCTGCGAGACATATTATTCGCCTTCAAAGATGCCATGGCACGCTCAGAGATGTATAGCCACCACCATATTCAGCGTGAAGCGCTGTCTGTGCGTGAGCGTATGAGCACGGTGCTGGCTGCGCTCAGTGCCGAAGGTTTTACCGATTACACCAGTCTTTTCACTATAGAAGAAGGCCGTCGTGGTGTCGTCGTGACCTTGCTGGCGATCCTTGAGCTGGTCAAAGAACAACTCATCGACCTGGTGCAGTCTGAAGCGTTTGCACCGATCCATTTAAAAGCTGCGGGTTCTGATACCGCGTTTTCTGGCGTTAAGCAGGCAGATAACAATACCGGCCTGTAGCCGTTGCAGCAGAATAAGAAAGATAAAAGGTGAATCATGGAAATCAATAAACTTAAAAATATTCTTGAAGCAGTGCTGCTGGCTTCTGAGCGTTCTCTTGGCGTGGTTCAGATGGAAGCGTTGTTCGAACTCGATGAAGAACGTCCGACACGTGACGAGATCCGACAGGCACTGCATGAGATGGAAGAGGACTATCAGGCACGTGGTTATGAACTGAAACAGGTGGCCAGCGGCTACCGGCTTCAGGTCAAGCAGGAATTTTCAACATGGGTCGGTCGTTTATGGGAAGAGAAACCCGCACGTTATACGCGGGCGCTGCTGGAAACCATGGCACTGATCGCTTATCGGCAGCCGATCACACGCGGTGAGATCGAGGAAGTACGCGGTGTCAGTGTTAGCTCGAATATCATAAAGACCTTGCTGGAACGTGACTGGATCAAAGTACTTGGACATAAAGATGTGCCAGGTAAGCCAACACTGTACGGTACCACCAAAGAGTTTCTCGACTACTTCAATCTGAAAAAACTCGATGAGTTGCCTACGCTGGCTGAAATAAGAGACCTCGATAGTATCCACCCGGAGCTTGAGCTTGATGAAGATGCCAGGGATGCATCGACAGGAGAGGGTTCTGATGTTGGTGATGATGCTCCTAAAGATGCCATCGCTGATGAACCTGTTGACGCTGAGGCGTTGGAGACAGTGGCAGAGGCTAGCGAAGATGCCTCTGATGAAGAAGACACTACATCGGTTAGATCAGCTTTCAATGTCTGATATCTTAATCAGGCATAACTCTACAGCGCACAAGTAATTAATCCTATGGCGGAACAGCGCGTAACCCCCGAGCATGAGAAACCGGAACGGGTACAGAAGGCACTGGCCCGTATGGGTTATGGTTCTCGCCGTGAGATCGAACGCCTGATCGGTGAAGAGAAGATTCGTATCAATGGCCAGCTGGCAAAACCTGGTGACCACGTAAAAGCCGGTGACAAGATCAATATCGGTAATCGCCGAGTAGTCATCAGCTCTGATGTTGGCCGTATCCGTGTCATCCTGTATAACAAACCGGAAGGTGAGGTCTGTACTCAGAAAGATGAAGAAGGCCGCAGAACCGTTTTCGAGAGTATCGGAAGGTTAAGCAAGGGGCGCTGGATAAGTGTTGGCCGGCTGGATATCAATACCAGCGGTCTGTTGCTGTTTACCAACTATGGTGAACTGGCCAATCACCTGATGCACCCATCGAGCGAGATCGAACGAGAGTATGCGGTAAGGGTGAATGGTGAGGTTAATGCAGATACCATCAAACGACTACTGAAAGGCGTCGAACTCGAAGATGGATTCATGAAGTTCGATAAGATTATTGATAGTGGCGGGCAGGGTGCAAACCACTGGTACCACGTTATCCTGAAGGAAGGCAAGAATCGGGAAGTCCGTCGGCTCTGGCAGTCACAGGATGTTCGGATAAGCCGATTGATGCGTGTACGATATGCGAACCAGGTTTTGCCACGTTCTTTGAAGCAGGGTAAAAAAGTTGAGTTATCACTTGATGAGATAAAGTCGCTTTTCGAATTTATCAACCTTGAATGGCCGGCATCACACGATGAGGCCACGAGAGAAAGGACTGGCCGGGCGAAAAAACTATCGATGAAAAACCAGAAGTATGGAACTGCTCATCCGGCCAAAACTTCTCGTACGAAAAGTGGTCATAACCACAAGGCTGACTTGAGAAAGGAGACGAAGTCAGTACAATCGAATATTAAGAAGAAGCGCTGATTTACGACGTTGATATGCATGGTCTACAATGATCGGTGTTTTAACTAAAGTGTGAGGTCTCTATGAAAAATATTATTTCTGTACTATTTATTGTCCTGGCCTTTCATGTTTCTTCGGCTTATTCCAGTTCGGAAGGTGTGCTGAACCCCGGCATGGTCAATCCGGGCCATGAAGAGCATCCCGCCTGGTTCAAAGTATCTTTTCTTGATCTGTTCGAGGATATCGAAGATGCGGCGAACAATAACAAACGACTGATGGTTTACTATTTTCAGGATGGTTGCCCCTACTGCAAAATACTACTCGAAGAAAACTTCTCACAACGCGAGATCGCAGAAAAAACACAGAAGTACTTCGATGTGGTTGCGATTAACCTGTGGGGCGATAGGGACGTTTCTGTCGGTGATAAACACTACACCGAAAAACAGTTTGCGGAGGCACTAAAGGTCCAGTATACGCCGACCATACTGTTCTTCGATGAAAACAATAAGATAGTGTTTCGTGCAAACGGCTATTATCCCCCGGAAAAATTCAGCGCACTGCTGGATTATATCGGCAACAAACAGGAGTCATCTATCAGCTACCAGGATTATATGGAAAAGGTAAACCCTCAGCCTGCCACTGGTCGCCTGCATGATGATATCAACAGTGTTCTATCTATTGATGACCTGAGTAAGACAGACAAGCCTTTGCTGGTGATGTTTGAGCAAAAACAATGTAGTCCCTGTGATGAGCTGCATCTGGATATAGCTAAGCGTAAAGAGAGTGTAGAGCTGCTGTCCCGGTTCAATGTCGCGGTGCTCGATATGTGGTCTGACAGGGTGGTTACAATACCCTCTGGCAAAAAGATGAAAATACGTGACTGGGCAAGGAAGCTTGATGTGAAATATGCACCGAGCCTGCTGTTTTTTGATGAGAGTGGTGAAGAGGTCTTCAGGTCCGATGCTTATCTAAAAGCTTTTCATACCCAGACTGTTATGGATTATGTTTCCAGTGGCGCTTATAAAACACAGAGTAACTTCCAGCGTTACGTTGATCAACGTGCTGATCACCTGCGTGAGCAGGGTATCGAAGTAAACCTGATGGAATAGTAAATCATTCTCTATTATTCTCTCTGCGAGAAGAGTCGTTCGACCTGGCCTTTTCCTGGCTCAGGATTGCTTGTGGCCAACCACATTGGCAGTATTTAACTGCTAACTAATTATTTCCGTACTCCATGAAGTGAATCATGAATAATTCTATCGATACGATACCTTTGATAAACCTTTCGCTGGCCTTCATCCCGGCGTTACTGACGATCGGTATCCTTTTCAGGTGGTCATTAAACTCGACTAATGCACTATATGCTATTTCGCGGATGTTGATTCAGCTGCTATTGATCGGTTATTTTCTGACTTACATATTCGACTCGGACAGTGCTGGCGTAATCATCCTGATCCTGGCTGTGATGGTGATGGTCTCTAGCTGGATAGCACTGGGTACGATTCCAGATTTACGAATACAGCTTTATAAAAATGCGCTAGTAGCGATCACGGTTGGCGGCGGTATTACCCTGGTCATGATCACCCAGGGTGTTCTGGTGCTGGATCCCTGGTATTCTCCGCAATCGATGATTCCTATCGCGGGGATGATCTTTGCAAATGCGATGAATAGTGTCAGTCTCTGTGCTGAGCGATTGAGCGCAGAGGTAAGCCGACAAGTGCCGTATGATGAAGCTCGTAAGATCGCGTTACAGTCATCGCTTATTCCTGTGACAAACGCGTTGTTTGCTGTCGGCCTGGTATCGCTGCCGGGTATGATGACCGGACAAATTCTGTCTGGTGTGTCACCGCTCATCGCTGTCAGGTATCAGATCATGGTGATGTGCATGGTGTTTGGTGCGTCTGGTATCGCTTCAGCGTATTTCCTGGTGC
>Ga0316191_10004571_pt1 | contig 10345 bp, 8 predicted proteins | sample Eddworburr2cm_MG_FD_204928 | JGI IMG/M metagenome (GOLD analysis project Ga0316191, IMG submission 204928) | Coastal sediment microbial communities from Maine, United States - Eddy worm burrow 2 cm | ecosystem: Environmental > Aquatic > Marine > Coastal > Sediment | place: USA: Maine | collected... | reverse complement strand
CATTGAGGCTGGGGTTGTTCTCGATAAACAGACCGCCATAGAGGATCTCGGTCACATTCTCGAGACCGTTCAGGTTGGGCAACAATGTGTTGCCGTTGATCCAAAGAACACTCGTATGGGTAGTTATGGAGGACAGCGCCGAGATGTCGGTTAGCAAGGCATTGTTGTTGATCTCAAAAGTGAAAACGCTGGTCAAACCCTCCAGGCCAGCAAAGCTCGCCACGGATGTACCGTTGATCGTGATCCAGCTGTTCCAGTCGCCAGTCGTCAGGCCGGCCAGCGGGCTCAGGTCGGTAATAGAGGCGCCGGTGATGGTCAGGCTGGATACGATGGTGTCGCAACCCGGGCCATGGTTGGCCTGGAAATCGTCCACCTCAGCCTGCGAGCTAAGCGTGATGTCGGCAGGTGTGCAATACACCGGTACTGCCAGTGCCAGCGGAGACACGAGCAGCAAAGCCAAGCACAGGCATTGCGTGAAGCGGATCATGCGAAGACCGGCATTTCCGGCTTACGGTGTCGGTGTGAGCCAGTCATCCTGGGCGGAAATCCCACTGCCCTGCCAGGTCCAAACGATCGTGTCATAGACCAGGGTTACCGTTTCCTGGGTTGGCGTAGGTAGCAGTTCCGGTGTGGAACCGTGGTGCTGGCTGATACTGGTAATGCGGGCGTTGACCAGTTCCACGGTGTAAAACTGCTCTTCGGATCCGTTGCTGTTCGGGCGCCAGAAATCGATACGCACCGAAGTGAGGTTCTCATTGTTGATCAGGGCATTCGCCAGTAACGGCGAGGCTTTATCCACCGGCTTGGTGACACGGATAGGCCGGTGCTGGCGTTTGCCGCTGGGCAGACCACTGGCACTGTCTATGGCCTGACTGACGTTGTGCGCAAACTCCACGATCTGCATCGAACCCTCACGCCCCGCCTGGGTTACGCTTCCTTGTATCTGCCCCTGAGTTTGACCGGTAACCCAAAGGTAGGCATCCAGGCCTGCATAGGCGCTGCCGGATACGGCCAATGCCAGGATGACAATAACCAGGTTAACAAAACGGGGCGTAGGTTTTGATGAAATGATGCTCACTTTTTTCTCCTGCCAGGCTACGGGTCGTAATTGGGTCCTCCTTTGAGTATAGCTTGAAAAATTTTTCTGGCTCAGAATCAAGTGCGAACCAACCGCTTACTCATTTCCGAATTTTGGATGTCCGAACTTTCATGTCACGCTGTCAATGCAACAACCAGGCTGCCGCTGATCACCAACATCCGAATATTGGACCAACTCCTGGCACCCGAATACTGATACTTCCCAGGACACTGTTGAACAGGTGTTGTCCACTGACTTTCCGTTATTCTCCTGGCTCAAACATTGAGCCTGCTAGGCTAAGTTTTTAATTTTGGGGCGCATGCGGCGCCGGGATTTCGGCGGAAGCAAACCGCGCATTGAATTGAGTTTACCAAAACATAAAAGCCTGTCCTCGGCTTCTAACTTCCTGTCTGCCCGGGGATTGGGTATTTCGATATCGCCCCGGTACAGTGTCAGCACATTAACGTCACTGTCGCGTAATTTCGTGTCAGTAATGGTCATTCCTTCGAAATTTGAACCCTTGCGTATGTGAATCTCGCTGACGCCGTAGCCACTGCTGACGGTCAGTCGTTGCCGCACATCAATCTCCGGGAAGTCGACACGCGCGGCTATGTATTCAACGATGGCGCCGGCAATATCGAGGTTCGTGCATTTTTCGATACCTTCAAGACCAGGCGAAGAATTCACTTCCATTACCTGTGGGCCTGCATCGCTCTCAAGCATGTCGACGCCGGCGACTCGCAGCCCCAGGATTTGCGCAGATCGTACGGCGGTTTTGCGGTAAGCCTCTGGCAGGTCTACGGCCTCTGCAACGCCGCCTCTGTGTACATTGCTGCGAAACTCCTGGCCTTGTGCGACCCGCCTCATTGCGGCCACAACTCGATCACCGACGACAAAAGCGCGGATATCCTTGCCTTTACTTTCTGCTACAAACTTTTGAATCAATACATCCTGTTTCTGGCTTTGTAGTAGTTCGATGATGGATTCGGCAGCATTAATTGATTCTGCGAGCAAAACGCCGATGCCCTGGGTTCCCTCAATCAGTTTGATGACAACCGGTGCGCCGCCCACTCTTTCAATGGCAGGAATCACATCCTTCTTGTCGTTAACAAATGTCGTCCGGGGAATGCCGATGTGATGACGGCTGAGAATTTGCAAGCTCCGAAGCTTGTCGCGGGAATTCGTAATGCCATTGGCCGTGTTCGCACAAAAAATACCCATCTCCTCAAACTGTCGAACAACCGACGTTCCATAGTAGGTAATCGAGGCGCCGATGCGAGGCAACACCGCATCATAGTGGCTGAGTTGCTTCTGTCGAAAGTAAAGATCCGGGTGACCCTGATCGAGGTCAATAGCGAACTTCAGCGTGTTAAGCACTTTTACATCGTAATTTCGTTCCAATGCCGCCTCTTTCAGACGACGTGTGCTGTAGGAATTCGGTCCGCATGACAGTATTGCAAGTTTCATAGTCTTTTCCGTTTAATTAGATTTTGAGATGTTTTCGTTACTTGATAATTCCAACGATGATTCCAACAGGGACGACCGGAGATGAAGGTCGCGCTGTGGATACGGTATCTCAATCCCGTGTTCGTGAAATTTGTCCCATATGCCAAGTTGGAGCACGCTGACAACGTTGGCCCTGCCGTTCATCGGGTCGTCGATCCAGAACCTCACTTCCAGGTTGACGGAGCTGTCGGCGAATTCCCGCAGGTGACACACGGGAACCGGGTCTTTAAGAATTCTTGGTGTTTCTTCTGCCGCTTCCAGGCAAAGCTCGATTGCTTTTCTGACATCGGATTTATAGTGAATTCCAACTGTTTTGCGAATGCGAATGAGGTTATGTGTATGCGACCAGTTTTCTACCCGGGTGGTGATCAGTTCTTCGTTTGGAATCAAGTGCTCTATGCCGTCACGGGTTAGAACAGATACATAACGCGCACCGAGAGAATCAACACGTCCATAGTAGTCGGCGATCGCAATAACGTCACCGGGCTTGATGGATTTATCCAGCAACAAAATGAAGCCGCTGACCAGGTTTGCAAAAATCTTTTGTAGTCCAAAGCCCAGGCCAACACCAATTGCACCACCGACTACAGCAAATGCGGTCAGATCGATTCCAACGATCTTGAGCGCGAATATTACCGCAGCAATGGCCAATAAAATTCGCACCAGTTTGGTTGTCAATACCTTTATCGATGGCGTCAGGTTTGGCGATGATTTAATTCGTCCATCGATCACTTGGCCGGCTATTGTCGTAATCCACAAGAGCACCCCTAGTGCAATCAGCCCCTGAACAATCGCCAATAACGATATATTGACCTGACCCAGGGAAAGCGCTGCACCGTCCAGCATGGCAATTGTGTTGTCCAGTAAACCGACTATATTGAGTGCGGCTACAACCCACGCGATTATCGCGATGCTCAGCGACCAAAGTGGATTTACGACAAACACGGTAGCCAGGCTGATCACAATCCATGCCGACAATAGACTGGACATGACAACCAATGCAGCATGTTGATAACCCAAATAAGACATGGCAGTGAAAACAATCCACTGAAGCCCCAGCCAAACGATAGGAAATGCAAGTTTGCCAAGTGTTAACCAAAACCGCTGCAATAGAGCGTTTCGAGCGTCCTTTTTGCTACGCTCCTGCATCCTGTTGCGTACAAGGATTGATATCGGCCAGGCAACACCAGCCGCGATAATTATCAGGCTGAGTTCTATTAACGTATCACGTGTTAAGAGATATTGGCTTGCCCATAACTGGATTTCGCTCAACCAGCCGGACACAAGGTCGACATCGACGGTATCCGCACTGACTGTCTTTTCGTCGTCCACTACACCCACCGCTTACGGCGAAAGTAAATGAGCTGGGAGACCGCAATCACAAACATGATCGCGATGACAACAAAGTACCCCACTCGGGTAGACAGTTCCGGCATATTCTCGAAATTCATTCCGTAAATACCCGCAAGGAATGTCAGTGGTACGAAAATCACGGTGATGATTGTGAGTATTTGCATTACACGATTAAGCTGATGTGACGACATGCCGAGGTAGCCATTGGTGAGATCGTTCGAGATCTGAATGTGTAAATTTGCAAGACTCTTGGTACGTTCAATTTGCTCATACAGATCGACAATCTCATGGGACAGGTTTTTGCCGATTAGCGGGTCTTCGTTGTCTCTGAGTCTCCCGGCAATTTGTTCGTGATAGTTGGCAATGCGCATCAGTTTACTGAGCTTTGATTTGTAACCAGTCAGTTCTGACAGGAGATTGTCGTCTGCCTGACGAAACATCTGTTCCTCTATTTCACCCAGGCGCGGCTCCAATTCCAGAAGTATTTCTATGTATCGCCGCGCGAGGCGATTGCTTAGGCGAATTGCCAGAGAACCAGGACCCTCGTTCATGATATTTGCATCATGCTGGAGTTCGTCAAACAAACCATTGGCCGAAACAGATGGTTTGGCATGACGTGTCAGTAGAAATCGATCGCCCACAAAAAGCGAGAGTTGAATCACTCCGAAGTCGATGCTCGAAGTATCGGCGTCAAGGCCGCGAAGCAGGATAAAGAGAAAGTCATTAAAGCGCTCTATTTTCGGTGGATGACGAAGACGCAAAGCATCCTGAATAGCCAAAGGATGTATCCCAAATACGCTGAGCAAATCTTCCTCCGAAGCACGCTGCTCACCCTCAATGTCAACCCAGATAAGGTTGCTGCCTGAGGCCTTCCAGGTTGCGATCAATTCCTTCCCGCCTCGCGTCATCTCGGCGGTGTCCGGGTTATACAAAAATACTCTGATCACTTTGCACCTCGTTATCTAATTTGTTTGCGCATCCAGAAATTGCCATCAGCCCAATTCAGTGGGCATTCAAACCCATAGTTTTCGCCTATCAGTTGAGCCCTGGCGTCTGCTGGTTTCCTGGCAACTGAATTAAACTAGGGAAACCTCGCAACGATCTCCTTTATCGCAAGAGCGAGCTCATCCCAAGCCTTGTCGACGTCAAAACGCAGGGTCTCCCATGATTCGCTATCAGCATTTCCAAGCAAATCAAGCCGTTTCTGTAGTGCTTTGATGCTACTGTCGGCCCGATACTCAGCTTTCAATAATTGCTCGCTCGGTTGAATTCGCCGTGCTTGTGTTGCCTTCTGAATCTTCCGTTTGACGTGTCTGAGCCTGGCGTTCTTTACTGCGAGCTTTGACCGAATGCTTCGCATATAGGCCTTTCTATCGTGTTCGTTACGGGTGTTGCGGGAGATTTCAAGCATGCATCTGGCCCCTGATTTCTCGACTAGGACTTGTACCGGGCAGACCGATCGCCATCACGCTCTCATGCTAAATAAACGTGGGTAATCTCTTATTCCGATGTACGTTACTTCCCTCATTTTTGAATCTCACGGCGGCAATAGATTTCAGCATTATCAGTGTCTGCGCTGAACATGAGAACTAAAGGGAATATTAGGGTATATTCTACGTAATAATAAATCTAACTAATATATCTTGTTAGTTATATAAATATTTTTTATCATAATGTATGGACATCGAACTGCTTCGTACATTCCTGGAGTTGCATCGCACCAGGCATTTCAGTCGTACTGCGGATGCATTACACCTGACACAAGCGGCTGTGAGCAGTCGTCTCAAGTCGTTGGAAACACAGCTTGGGGTGACCCTGTTTGAACGAAGTCGCCGTCAGATGCGGTTGACACCGGAAGGGGCACGTTTGATCCGTCATTCCGAACGACTCCTGGCAGGTTGGAGGGTTGCACGTCAGGACGTATCGCTTGCCGACGCGACCGGGCAGCTGGTCGTCGGTGGCAGCCTTAGATTATGGGATGTGTTGTTACAATCCTGGTTACACGATTTACGGCGGACATATAGCAACATGGCAATCATCGCCGATTCGCAAACACCGGAAGTTCTCACCCGCCGTTTGATCGATGGGACCCTGGATGTCGCGATCATGTTGGAGCCCGCTCAACTCGACATCATGCACATTCGCGAGATCGCGACCCTCGAATTAATGTGTGTTTCCAATACCCAAGATTTGCCTGTTGAAGAGGCGCTTTTGCATGGCTATGTATATATTGACTGGGGTCTTTCGTTTGGGCTTGATCACAGGCGGGCATTTCCCGATGCCCCGGAAGCCATGACCCGGGTTTCGCACCCAAAAATGGCATACGAGTATATAAACTCCTTAGGGGGAAGTGCCTACCTCCCGAAACGTATGGTAGAAAAAGACATCGAATTTGGCCTGCTCCACCTTGTAAAGGACGCGCCAATTTTCGAACGGCAGGCATATGCAACATTTCCCGTGCGATCATCACGTGTTGAACTAATCGAGAGGAGTCTGGAACTGGTCAGGCCCAGGTAACTGTTGGGGCCAGAATCAAGGCAGAGAAACCCGCCGCGCTGATATCGTAGTTTTTTAGCGGATGCTCTGCTAAGGTCAATATTGAAATTCCAATTAAAACATTCTGAAAGGATCACCATGACATCAACCATTCGTCTATGCGGCCTGCTGGTCGTGATACTTGTATTTATACCCATCAACGCCAGTGCCCAGTCATCAGCTGCAGATTCCGGGCAGAAAGCCGTTCTGGTCACCGGTGCCAGTACCGGTATTGGACGCAAAATCACCGAGGTTTTTGCCGGCAAGGGCTACTTTGTTTACGCTGGGGCCCGTAAGCAGGAAGATCTCGATGCGTTAAACAGCATAGAAAACGTACAGGCCATCAAGCTGGATGTGACCGTGCAGGAGCAGATTGATGCCGCGGTTACGACCGTCGAGGAAGGCGGCCGTGGGCTGTATGGTCTGATCAATAACGCTGGAGTTTACATTGGAGGTCCACTGGTTGATGTAGACCTCGAAGAGTTCAAATGGCTGATGGATGTCAATGTCTATGGTGTCTACCGCATGACCCAGGCCTTTGCACCACTGATTATCGACTCAAAGGGACGGATCGCCAATATCGGCTCAATCTCGGGCACACTCTCGGGGCGCTACTCCGGCCAGTACAGTATGAGCAAGCATGCCATCGAGGCGTACACCGATTCGCTGGCAGTGGAAATTGAGCCATTGGGGGTGCATGTCAGCGTGATTGAGCCCGGCAACTACAATTCCGACATCGGCACCACTGCCAAGGTACGTATGCTCAAAAAGAATGAAGACTATGCAAGGAAAGGTTCTCCATTTGCGGGAGCTTTCAATGAGTGGCTGGAAAGGGATTGGGATCGCAGCATTTACAAAGATTCTGACGAGGTCGCAGAGGCTGCATTGCATGCCATGTTCTCCGACAAGCCGCTGCGACGCTACATGGTCGTGCCCGAAGAGAAGGAAGCAGGCTGGACCATCGGCAAACAAATCCAGGAACTGGTCCAGCTCAATGACTGGCAAGCCTATACCTACAGCCGCGAGCAACTGATTGAAAAACTCGATTCGGCGATGTCCCTTGACGATGAAGCAGAGCTGACTGAAATGCTGCGTCAATTCCTTGGCGCTGCCGATGAGCGGGAGACGCATGTTGATTTCTGGGCGGACGACCTGGTCTACACCTCATCCAATGGCACACGCTTTGGAAAAGCCGACATCCTGGCAGGTTTTGAAGAAACGGATGAAGAGGAAAGCAATGAACCGGCATTGGCTTACACGGGCGAAGACGTCAACGTACAGATATTCGGAACCACGGCCATTGTCACCTTCCAATTGGTGGGAACACCGGAAGATAGTTCGGAAGCCAAAAACTTTTTCAACACGGGCACATTCCTGAAACGTGACGGCAAATGGCGCGCAGTCGCCTGGCAGGCAACGGTTATTCCCGGTACCTGATGAACAGATCCCTGCGTTCCAATTAAAAAAGGGTGGGCACGAGCCCACCCTTTTCAATCAACACACGACTTGAGGATCAGCCAAATTGGTTCATCGTGTTGTCTTTGCCGCCAGCCTTCAGTGCAGCCTCACCGGCGAAGTATTCCTTGTGGTCATCACCGATATTGGAGCCCGACATGATCTGGTGCTTCACACAGGCGATACCCTTGCGGATCTCCTCGCGCTGCACATGCAGCACATAGCCCAGCATGCCAAGCTCACCGAAGTACTCTTTCGACAGGATGTCGGTGGACAGCGCAGCGGTGTGGTAAGTCGGCAGGGTAATCAGATGATGGAAGATACCAGCGTCACGGGCGGCATCTGTCTGGAAGGTCTGGATATGGTCATCGGCGGCCTTGCCCAGCTCAGTGTCATCATAGTCCACGCTCATCAGGTGGTCGCGATCATAGGCCGATACGTCTTTACCCTCCTCAACCCAGCTGTCATATGTCTGCTGACGGAAATTCAGTGTCCAGTTGAAGGACGGGCTGTTGTTGTAAACCAGCTTGGCATTGGGAATGACCTCGCGAACGCGGTCGACCATGCCAGCGATCTGACCGATATGGGGCTTCTCTGTCTCGATCCAGATCATGTCGGCGCCATTTTGCAGTGACGTGATGCAGTCGAGCACGCAACGGTCCTCACCGGTACCCGGGCGGAACTGGAACAGGTTGGACTCTAGCCGCTTGGGACGCAACAGCTTGCCATCGCGCTTCAGAACAATGTCACCATTGTGCATGTCTTCGAGGTGAATCTCCTCACAGTCGAGGAAAGAATTGTACTGATCACCCAGATCGCCCGGCTCGTGGGTCACCGCGATCTGCTTGGTGAGACCGGCACCGAGGGAATCGGTACGCGCGACGATAATGCCATTATCGATACCCAGTTCCAGGAATGCATAACGGCAGGCATTGATCTTGGCCAGGAAATCAGAATGCGGAACAGTGACTTTGCCGTCCTGGTGACCGCATTGCTTTTCGTCGGATACCTGGTTTTCGATCTGCAGACAGCAGGCACCGGCTTCAATCATCTGTTTCGCCAGCAGGTAAGTTGCCTCGGCGTTACCAAAACCGGCATCGATGTCAGCAATGATAGGTACGATGTGTGTCTCGTAATTGTCGATTTGTTTTTTTATACCGGCTTCCTTGACAGCGTCACCGGCTGCATGCGCTGCATCCAGCTCCCGGAACAGCAGGTTCAGCTCACGCGAATCGGCCTGTCGGAGAAACGTGTACAACTCTTCAATAAGCGCTGGAACCGTGGTTTTCTCATGCATGGACTGATCGGGCAAAGGACCGAATTCAGACCGCAGCGCCGCAACCATCCAGCCGGACAGGTAAAGATATTTCTTTTTAGTGCTACCAAAGTGCTTCTTGATAGAAATCATTTTCTGTTGGCCGATAAATCCGTGCCAACAGCCCAGTGACTGGGTGAATTGGGATGAATCAGCATCGTACTCCGCCATATCCCGGCGCATGATGTCGGCGGTGTATTGGGCAATTTCCAGACCCGTTTTGAACCGGTTCTGGGCACGCATACGGGCGGCGGACTCGGGGCTAATGGCATCCCAGGAGCTGCCTGCAGCCTTACATACACCTTCCAGCGAGGCGACGTCGTCTAAATATTTTGACATGGTTTGTCCTCTCTATTCCTGATTTCGATTGAAGCGCAAAGAAAAAATAGCGTGGAGCTAAAAACCTACACGCCATATTTAAAAACCATTCTAGCCATACTCGCTAGATTTAGATAATCTATTGACCCTATACCCTGCATTCATGTCATGAATAAGGGCTTCTTTCTAATATAAGAGTATTTTTGTGAAATTAAAGAGCATTGATCTAAATTTGTTGGTCTATCTTGATGTTCTGCTACGCGAACGAAATGTCACCCGCGCTGCGGAAAGCCTGGGGATTAGCCAACCAGCCATGAGCAATGGTTTGCGACGTTTGCGGGAGTTGTTTTCCGACCCCCTATTGGTACGTACCAGCGGCGGCATGCATCCAACTGAACGAGCCGAAAAGTTGCAACCAAAGGTTCGTGAAGTGGTAGCTTCCATTGAGAAAGTTGTTCAGACAGACCGGCAATTTGACGCTGCCAGTGCCAACCGTGTATTTCGAATTTCTGTCAGTGACTACAGTGAATCAACGCTGCTGCCTCACATGTTGCGTCGAATGCGGTTAGAGGCGCCGGACGTTTCCCTGGATATTTTGACACCGAGTGATGTGAGTTATCAGGATTTAGAGCAAGGCGGTGTTGATTTGGTGATTAACCGCTTTGATGAATTACCCCAATCCTTTCACCAAAGATCCATTTGGCGGGATGGTTTCTCCTGCGTATTCAGCCACCAAAATCCGATTCGAAACAGCTTTGACTTGGAGGCTTACCTTAAAGCTGGTC
>Ga0316191_10004570_pt1 | contig 10345 bp, 7 predicted proteins | sample Eddworburr2cm_MG_FD_204928 | JGI IMG/M metagenome (GOLD analysis project Ga0316191, IMG submission 204928) | Coastal sediment microbial communities from Maine, United States - Eddy worm burrow 2 cm | ecosystem: Environmental > Aquatic > Marine > Coastal > Sediment | place: USA: Maine | collected... | reverse complement strand
CAGCAGTTTGCGTTCAGCGACCGACAGGCCGGTGAAGTAGAAGCCGGTCAGGTAAACGCTGCCGCAGGCTGCGACCTTGAAACACAGCAGGCCGAAGCTGTCCGTTGCCAGCCACTCGTCCAGTGCAACAGCGCAGGCCAGCATTGGCAGCACGGCGGGCAGGGACGGCCAGATGACCGAGCTGAAGAATGTGGCTGCGGACACGCTGCTGTGCCGGCAGGCACGCGGCAGGATCACGGCAGCTTCCACCAGCAGCACGGCCGCGAGTGTGCCGAGGGCGGCGCCCTCGATGCCAAAGATACTAATCAGTACCAGTGTCAGCAGCAGGTTCAGTGCGGCGGATGCGAGCATGGCGAAGGCCAGAAAGCGGTGCTGGCCTGTCATGCCGAGTATGTTGGCGGCGTTTAACTGCAGTGTCATCGGCACCAGTGCCAGCAGCAGGATGCGCAGCAGCCCGGCCGAGTCGACGAATTCTGCACCCAGCCAGAGATCAATGAATTCCGGGGCGTAGTAGTACAGCAGGCCGATGCCGGGCACCGCCACGGCCAGCAGCAAGCGCGTCCCATCTGTCATGATGCGGCGCACGGAGGCAGTGTCGCCGCGGCCATGCAGCTGCGACACCAGCGGCATCAGGGCATTGGAAAACTGTTTGTTCAGCAGGAAGAGGTATTCACTGATTTTTGCCGCGACCGCATACAGCGCCACCGCAGTCAGCGGCAGGAACAGCTTGATGACGACCAGGTCGAGGCGCAGCGTCATGAGGACTGCAATATTGGCCATGAAGGCATATACCGAGAAAGACAGTAGCGGGCGAATATTATCCAGCGACACCAGTCGCCAGTGCAGCGAGAAGCCGGGCAGCAGGCGGTAGGCCAGTGGTATCAGGGCCAGCGAGGTGCCGAGCATGGTGACGGCGGTGCTGATGGCGAGGCCGGTGATACCGTAGCCGGCCTGCAGCAGGGTGTAGATCAGCCCGGCATTGAGCAGCACCATTAGCAGTTCCACCGCGTTGACGATATGCATGCGGCCGGCACCGGACAGTGCTGCCTTGAACAGGCTGGCTGGGAAATTCAGTGACACGGCGATGCCGAGCAGCCAGAAGACCGGCAGGAAGGCGCCGTGCTGGTCATCCGTCAGATCGAACCAGCCGGCGGTCGGCCCGGACAAGGTCATCACCAGCACCAGGCACAGCAGGCCAATGACCGCGTACACCATCAGCAGGCTCGCCAGCGCACGGTTGCGGCCAGCCTCGTCGTTGCTGCCAGCGGCCTCGGCAACGGCCTTTACCGCGGCGGTGGCAAAGCCGAAGTCCATCAAGCCGAAGATGCCAATGACGGCGAAGATCAGTGACCACAGGCCGAACATGTCCATGCCCAGCTGGCCGATGATGTACGGTGTCATCAACAGGACCACTACCATGCTGATAGCAAAGCGCAGGTAGTTAGTGGCGATGTTCAGTATCCAGTGCATCGATTTGCTCCGCTGTTCCTAGGCGCCGGACTCGGCGCGCATCAGGTGGAAGACGTCGGTAATGCATTCCGCGCGGACCGGTGGTGGCACGTTGGAGAGCAGCGAGGCATCCGAATCGGGATGGTCCGGGTGATAGCCGTGCATGCCGGTGATTGGCCTGGTGCCCATGTGACTGGGGACGATGATGACGCCGGCATCGAGCAGGTATATCAGTTCGCCATATTGCTGGCCGTCGAAGTCGCAGCCGAGTGCCACCAGTTCGTTATCCGACAGGATGCGGCCTTCGGGGATCGTCTCCAGCAGTGCGCTGATCTGGCGGCGGGCCACGTCATTGTAGAACCAGAAGCGCGCCATGGTGGAGTCGTAGGTGGCGACGTAGTCGCGGCCCTCGTCGAGGCCCAGTTGCGCCACCCGACTGCCGATGTCGACGGTCCGGTCGACCGTGGCCATGCCGTGGTCGGAGCAGATAAACAGCCGTACCTCGCCATAGTGTTCGCGCGCCAGTGCCATGAGTTCGCGCAGGCGCTCCTCGTACCACTCAAGCTTGGCGTCGACCTGGTCGCTGGCCTTGCCGACCTGGTGCAGCAGACTGTCCATCGAGGCCAGGTAGAGAAATGCAAAGGAAATCTCGCCTTCGCGGAGGCTGGTCTGCAGTGACTCGAGGTTGGCTTCTTCCGGCTGTCGCCAGTCCGAGCAGTGATACCTGGTTTCGGATCGCTCCAGATGGTCGAAGATGCTCTCGCCCTTGTTCATGCCGCCGGGTCGGAACAGGTCGCGTTTTTCGCAGTAGTCGAACCGGTCGATCTTATCGAAGGGGATGTTGTAGAGCTGGAAATAGCCCTGGAAGCCATAGGCGCGCTTCACCAGCTTGCTGATCCAGTTGCGCACGCGACCCCGGTCGGTGAGGCCCTTCGGCAGCCACTGCAGCAGGCGCAGCGGCCGGAACGGCGAGCGCTCGCGGGTATGGTAGAAAAACGACCAGTGGCCATGGTCCCGGGGCTGGTTACCGGTCAGGATCGAAGGGACGCAGGCTGAGGAAAAGCCCAGCACCGACCGCAGTTTCGAGCGATACGGCAGTTCTTCCTCCAGGAAGCGGCGGTTCCGCAGTACTTCCCAGCCCAGCGCATCGATGAACACGACGATGGATACCTTGTCAGACTTGTTGTGCATGTGTTTCCCCTGTGTCAGTCGCGTATTCAGGCCGCTACTTCCTGGTTGAGCTGGTCGATGGCCGCCGCTTCGTCGGCGAAGATCTGGAAAACCTCGTGCATACGGGTGAGTTCGACCAGGGCGCGCACGTCGTCCGTCAGGTTGAGCAGCACCACGCTGCCATTGGCCTTGTGGGCGGCCTTGAGGGCGGTTACCAGTACCGAAAGACCGCTGGAATCTACGAACACCACCCCGCCGAAGTCGAGCACCAGGTGCCGATGGCCACTGGCAATCATCTCCAGCAGGTCCTTGCGAACGGACGGGGCATTCGCCATGACCAGGCGCTGCGGGATATTGACGACGTCAACATTGCCATGCTGATTGCTGCTGATATTCATTGTATAACTCCTGTGTGCGTTGGGTTGGTGCTTGCCGGGCGGACCTGAAAGGTGTTCCCGGCTGTGGCTCGTCAGTGATAATGCAACTGCCGTGCCATTCAAATATAACTAATAAAAACAAATGTATACACGTGATGACGGGTGCAGTGAACACCCTGGTTCGCGGATGTTCGCAATTTGCGAAGCAGTTACCCGCTATGGCGCCCGTTGGGCCTTTGCAATATGCGATGAAAGTTGGCGATTGCCAGTGGGGCGGGCAGCCGGGTGGGCTGTTTGTCCGGGGGTGCGGCTGCCGGAGACGAGCGGCCTCCGGCAGGTCGACTGCCGAGCGTGGCTAGCAGCTGGAGCTCATTACCTCGAGCAAGTCGGGGTGCGGCGGATGTTCGGCCTCGGGGCGGCGTGCATTATCGATCAGCCAGCCGAGGTCGGTCGCTACGCAATCGACAAACGCGCCATCCGGCTGCACGCAGAAGCCGGCACTGACGATCTGCTGCGAGAGCCGCGCGGGTGTGCGAACCCGGGTGTAGTCGCTCAACAGGCATTCGCTGATGCGGGCGCCGGGTTCGATGACACAGTTGCTGCCGATGTAGGTCGGCCCGATGATGCGGGCACCGTCGCCGATGTCACTGCCGTTGCCGATCACCACGGGCCCCTGGATCTCGATGCGGTCCCAGTTGGCACGCACGTGTTTGCCGGCGCGCACACCCGGCAGCACTTCCACGCCGGGCAGCGGGTAGCCATGGTAGCCGCCATTCAGCAGCAACCGGTTGGCCTGCCAGTAGTCCGTCAGTGAGCCGATGTCGAGCCATTGGAACGGCAGCGTGGTAGCGAAGAAGGGCAGGCCCTTGCGGACGAGGTCCGGGAACAGCTGGCCGCCGATGTCATACTCGCAAGCCGCGGGAATGTGCTCGAATATCGCGGGCTCGAAGATGTAGATGCCGGTGTTGACGGTCGTTGCCAGTGCCTCCTGCGGAGCGGGTTTTTCCTGGAAGGCGGTTATGCGTCCGGCGCTGTCGGTGACGACCACACCGTACTTGTGAACCTCGTCCCGCGGCACGTCCTTCATGACCAGTGTCGCCAGCGCGCCACGGCGCCGGTGCTCGGCCACTGCGGCACTGATATCCAGGTCGATGACGGCGTCGCCGCAGAGCACGATGAAGGTGTCGTCGAAGAAACCGGAGAAATCCTGGATCTTGCGCATGCCGCCGGCAGAACCTAGGGCGCGCGCGTGCAACGTATCACCCTCGAGGTGGCCCTCGAAGGAATAGGCGATATCGATCCCGCGGCCGCTGCCGTCGCGAAAATAGTTCTCGATCTCCGCCGCCAGGTAGCTGGTGTTGATGATGATGTCACGTACGCCGTGGCCGGCGAGCAGCTCGATGATGGTATCCAGTACCGGTCGGCCCAGCAATGTCAGCATGGGTTTTGGCAGGTGGTTTGTCAGTGGTTGCAAGCGGGTGCCTTTGCCCGCCGCCAGTATCATTGCCTTCATGGGTTCCTCCAGTCAGGGGGTTGTTGTTTTCGGTCCCTGCTTGTACTGCAATATACGAGCCAGTATTTAGCGGAAGACAATGGGGTTTGGCGGGTTGCCGACGTCTGATGGTTACGGCGGCAACGTTATTCGAGGTATTTCGCCAGGGTGATGACATTTTTCAGGTGGCGGCGCCGGTATTGGGCAATGTCCATCCATTGCTGCATGATGAACCAGCCGCGGCCGTTGATTTGCATCGGATCGAGGTCTGTGGGCTGCTGTTGCCGTTCTGCCGGTGGGCCCGTGTCCTGGACCTGGACGACCAGCCAGCGCGAATTCCGAAACAGCCGGATGCCGATCTCACCGGGTGAGAGGCGGTAGGCGTGTTCGACGCAGTTGTTGACGGCCTCGACGACACAGGTCATGACCTGGAAGGCCGGCGTCTCTCCAAGCCCGATGTCCCGACAGTGGGTCATGACCCAGTCCCCGGCGATGGCCGGGGCTTCGTCACTGCTCTGGAGAAAGAGTTTTACAGTCATTTCTATGCACGGCTGGCAGCGGGGTTGTTGCTGTCGATCCCGCTGTCAGGCGTCCTTCGCGGCGCTTTCCCACTGCTGGCGCTTGCGGTAGATGGTTGACGGGCTGATATCCAGCAGTGCCGCCGCCTTTGGGACGTTGCCATCGCAGTGTTCAATGGTCTGCTCGATGACCTGCTTCTCGATCTGCCAAAGCGGGCGGATCGCGCCTGCATTGATGTGCCCGGCAGTCGTCACGGCTTCGCCCGGCTGCGATCCGGCTGCCGGGGCCGGTGAGAATGTTGCCGTGCTCACATCACTCAGCGGTGGCGGCAGCATCGCCGGGGTGACGACATCATGGTCGTTGAGCACGACGATGTTGCGGATGACGTTCTGCAGCTGGCGGACATTGCCCGGCCAGTCGAAGGCCCGCAGGACAGACTCGGTCTCCGGGGCGAACCGCTCGAAGCGCTTGTTCTCTTCCCGCGAGTAGGTTTGCAGCAGGTGGCGCGCGATCAGAATGACATCATCCTCGCGCAGCCGCAGGGGCGGGAGTTCGATCGGTATCACGTGCAGGCGGTAATACAGATCCTCGCGGAACCGGCCAGCCCTGACTTCCCCCATCGGGTCGCGGTTCGTGGCGCAGACGAAGCGGATATCCACCGTTTGCAGGGTATTGCTGCCCACTTTCTGGAAACTTGATGTCTGGATGAAGCGCAGCAGCTTGCTCTGCAGGTCCATGTCCATTTCACAGATCTCGTCCAGGAACAGGGTGCCGCCGTCTGCACGGGCTGCGGCACCCTCACGCGCCGTTACGGCGCCGGTAAATGCACCCTTGGTATGTCCAAATATCTCGCTTTCCATGAGATCCCGCGGGATGGCGGCACAGTTCAGCGCCACGAAGGGTTTATCGTGGCGCGGACTTGCGTCATGGATTGCCTGCGCGCAGACCTCCTTGCCGGTGCCGCTTTCGCCGGTAATGAACACCGTTGCCTTGCTGGTCGCGGCACTGTCGATGATGTGGTAGACCGTCTGCATCGGTAGCGAGGCGCCGACAAAACCGTGGTAATGATCACGCCGGTGCAGGTCGACGAATTCTTCCAGATTCTGCCGTCGCAGTGCGTTTTCCAGGGTGACGTTGATGCGCTCCGCGGTGCACGGCTTCTCGATAAAGTCGACGGCGCCGGCGCGCATCACCTCTACGGCAATATCCACCGAGCCGTGCGAGGTGATAATGATGACGGCTGTCGGGATGGCCTTTTCCCGGATGTGCGCGAGTATTTCACGGCCATTCATGTCGGGCAGTTCCAGGTCCAGCAGGACTGCGTTCGGTGTCTGCGCGTCTATCAGGTCCAGCGCTTCCTGGCCGGTCATGACATGGGTGATGTTGCAAGGCTGCTTTGCCAGGTACTCCATATAGACGGTTGCCAGTGACAAGCTGTCTTCGACAAGCAGGACATTTGCTGTGACTTTGTTCATGGTGATTCCCGGGGCAGTGCTGCAGGTAGGGTGCCTATCATATGACAGATGTCATGGGTTTGCTGCCGGCGCTTGTTGCGGGGCCTGTCCGGCCAGATGGTCTTCGATCGCGACAACGGCTTGTTCGCCGCTGTCGATTAGTGCATCAAGCATTTCCCGGGCCCGGGCCTGATCGCCGTTGCGGCAGGCTGCCTCGACATCGCCGGCAATCCGCTGCAATTCGGTAGCGCCGAAGGTCGCGGCACTCGATTTCAGCGTGTGTGCCTCGCGCTGCAGTTGCTCGTAATCGGTGGTTTCACTTTCACCCAGCTGCTTGAGGGCGTCGATCCTGCCACGCGTTTCCTTGCAGAAGGCGGTGAGCATTTTCGGCACGATTTCCTCGCTGGTATCACGTGCAAGTTGTACGAACACGGCGGTATCAATGATCCCGGACGGCGACGTTCCGGCATCTGTTTCGGCCGTGTGTTGTGAGATTCCGGTCTCCCCGGCGGGTAGCCATCTATCCAGTATTTCATACAGGCGGTGCTTTGTGACCGGTTTAGAGATGTAATCGTTCATGCCGGCACTCATGAATCTGTCCCTGTCGCCCACGATGGCATGTGCGGTCATTGCAATGACGGGTAGGGTGCCTGCGCTTCCCGGAAGATCGCGGATTGCGCGGGTGGCTTCCAGTCCATCCATTTCCGGCATCGAGATATCCATCAGGACCAGGTCATAGGGCAGTGTCCGTAACGCCGCTACCGCTTCCAGTCCGTTGCTGGCGGTATCCACAGTGCAGCCGGAATCCCGTAGCATGGCCAGTGCGACCATCTGGTTTGCCGGACTGTCGTCGGCCAGCAGGATCCGTCCCTTCTTCGACAGGAGGACCTGGTCGCTGCTTGCCGGCGCCTCCGCCGGTATTTCCAGCTGCCCGGCCACCGTCAACGGTATCTCAAACCAGAAGTGGGTGCCGTTATTCTCGCGGCTTTCAAAATCGATATAACCGCCCATGAGTTCCACCAGGCGTTTCGTGATGGGCAGGCCGAGACCGGTCCCGGAGGTCAGCTGTCCGGTTTGCGCCAGCTGGCTGAACTCGCGGAAGACGGTGTCGTGCTCACTTGCCGGTATGCCCCTGCCGGTATCGGTGATGCTGAAGTGCAAATGGGGCAGGTTGTCTCGCTCGCATACGTTCACTGTCAGATTGATGCTGCCGGTTTCCGTAAACTTGACGGCATTGCCTAGCAGGTTGATGAGGATCTGCCGCAGTCTGCCGCTGTCCTCCCGGATGAAGTCGGGTACGGCAGGGTCGATACTGGCGTCAAAGGCCACGCCTTTCTCCATGGCCCTCGGGGTCAGCATGGCCATGGTGCTGTTGACCAGTTCGTGGATACTGAATGCATACCGTTCCAGCTGCATTTTTCCGGATTCTATCTTGGAAAAGTCCAGGGTTTCGTTAATCAGGCCTAGCAGGGAAGCGCCCGAGTGTTGGGCCGTTCTGATCCAGGTGAGTTGCTCATCGGTCATGTTCTTTTCGTCGCCTAGCAGGCTCAGGAAGCCGAGCAGGGAATTCAGCGGTGTGCGGATTTCGTGACTCATGTTGGCGACAAAACGGGTTTTCGCCTCCCCGGCTGCCTCGGCGGCCTCCTTTGCCTGTTTCAGCGCGGTTTCGCCCTGGAGTCGCTCGGTAATGTCGCGCATGTAGGCGATGAACAGCTTCCGGTCGGTGATGTCGACAGTGGTGACCGCGAGTTCCACCGGGAACTCTTCGCCGCTGGCGCGCATAGCCGTCACCTGGATGCGCCGGTCCATGATGGGGCCTTCGCCGGTTTCCAGGTAATGTGACAAGCCTTTCAGGTGCGCCGCGCGCAGCTGTGGCGGGATGATCGTATCGGCCAGTAATTTGCCGATGACGGCTTCCTTGTGGTAGCCAAATGTCTCCTCGGCAGCCTGGTTGAACTCGATAATGCGCCCTTGTTCGTCCGTGGCGATAATGCAGTCCAGCGCCGATCGCAGGATGGCATCCTGTTTTTCCCGGTCGAGTTTCAGCTCCATTGACATGCGGTTGAAGGCCTTTGCCGTCTGCGCGAGTTCGTCGCTGCCCTTGATCTCGAGCTGGTAGCCGAGCTCGCCCTCGGCGATTCTGGCGGTGGCCTTCATCAGGCTGTACAGCTGGCGTGTCAAATAGGTGCCGAGCGCCAGGGAAAACAGGGCGACCAGCACCATCTCAAGCAGGGCGATGGCGGCGGCGTTGTGCCGGGCGTTTTTGAGGGTGCTGTCGATATGTGCGGTATCGAGGCCGATCTCGATGCGGCCATAGCGCGAGTTGCTTTCGGAGATTTCGATCGCGGTATCGAAAACACCGTCTTCCACGTCCCTGTACGCGAGGTCCTCGCTGAATGGCAGGTTCACTGTCCCGGTGATGCTGGCCTCTGCCAGGATGATTCCCCTGCCGTTCAGGATGCGCACGTAGTTCAGTTCGGGTGTCTTGATGGCCTCAAGGACGATATCGTCCAGTCTGGCGAGGTCACTCGACAGGACCGCGTCGCGTGATGCGCGCGCAAGTAATGTCAGCGTCGACGACGCGCGCTTGATCAGCTCCGCTTCATTCGATGTGCGCAGGTAGTTTAGGCCGGACCAAACCAGAAACAGCAGCAGCACCGCCTCGATGCTGGCTACACCGATGATCGTCTTGAGCCGGAATGACATCAGGCAGGCATGCCCGGCTGCTGACCGCTAGCGTGCAGGCGCGAGGTCATGCAGCAGATGCAGGTTCATTGCACGGATGTCGTTCCATTCCTCGTCCTGTGCAGGCGAGATACCCTTGATGCTGAGGTTCCCGAGCAGTGTTCTGCCTGCCGCGGTCTGGTCCAGTTGCACCATGGCAGCCTGGATGGTGTCCACCACAGTGCTGTCCAGCCGCGGGTGGGCAGCAAAGGCATGCGGTGTATAGCCGGGAGACACCCAGAGGACGCGCAGTTGCTCACGGATGCGGTCTTCCGTGCTGTTGAAGGTGCGCATCACACCACCCCCGGCGGCATAAAGTCCCCTGGCGACGCTACGGTATACCGAATCATGCGAGGACACGTACTGCGCCTCGAAGGGTATCGACTGGTTCTGCAGGTAGGCCCGTGCGACGATGCTGGCGGCAAACGCGGCCGGGGAGGGGAAGGCGAGGGTTTGACCCGCGAGTTCATCCGGTTTCAGGTATGGGCTGTCTGCGCGGACCACAAGAATGCCGTACAGCTGCTTGTCTTTTTCCCTGGCAATGGCCTGGTAACCCGGTTGCTGGTGAAAAGTAGTGTAGTGATAGGGGTTCATGTAAGCCAGGTCGTACTCGCCGGCGGCCAGGCGTCGCTCGAACTCCGGGATATCGGGGGCGGTCTTGAATTCGATGTGGTAACCGGTCGTCTTTGACAGGTGTTCGAAAACCGGTGTCCAGAGACGCGCCAGTTTGCCCGCGGATTGTTGCGGGACGATGCCAAACGTTAGTGTGGTGACCTCCGGGGTGGCTGTGGTCACTGCCGCCATAGCGTACCCCGGGGTGAGCAGGACCAGGGCAATACATGCAAGGCGGCGGCCACTCTTGCAAAGGTATTTGCAGATTTCTTGAAGCTTTTCAGGCATCCCCATCAGTTCCTAAGCACGTTGCAGTCAATCGACACCCAAGGTGGATGCAAAATACAGGCCAAATTAATGGCTGGCAATGCGACTAAAAAAAGTGCCCGATGGATGATGCAAGTTTCTGATAAATTAAAAAAAATTCTATGTGGATGGCGACGACGCATCCGGTCTCTGTTTTTACCTTGCAAAGAATCCGGCCTGAAAATTGCAAATTGCAATGCAAATTGCAATTGTGCGTTCATTCGCTGGCCGCGGGTCCTGCC